>JAABUH010000778.1_pt1 | contig 41846 bp, 50 predicted proteins | sample 5559121 | NCBI WGS metagenome assembly JAABUH01 (sample SAMN10711871, study PRJNA513364) | rock metagenome | isolation source: Antarctica rocks | place: Antarctica: Victoria Land, Battleship Promontory nord | collected 2015-12-28
AGCTGATCCCGAGGATTCTCCTCAGGATCCTCACCTCCCTCCTCAAAGTGATGAACGTAGCCAAGGAGAAGACCCGAGTCCGGAACGGGAAACCGGCGAAGTTGTACAACTCATCGATGGACAAGAAGTACGCCGCGGGACCTGCGGATGAAGTGGACTCGAATGGGAATCGGTTGGGTGATCAGGCTTTCTCGGATATGACGGATAGAGAGAATGATGAGGTGAGTCGCGAGGCGAGCGAGAGCTCGAGCCGCGGTGTTTTCAGTTGTCAGTATAGCTGACAGGCTTTGTGCAGTTCGTATACTCGTACTGATTGGGGAGTGTGGTGTTGAGCAGAGTGGAGAATTGTACATCATCGCTTTGCAAAGGGCAACGGAATGGATTTATACTCTCAATCGGAGCGAGGGTATCGCTGTAGCACATGGCCTCGTGGAAGCTGACATCATCCGTGCCTGTCTATGTACAGCCAGGGCAGGCAAAAATCCCGATCGATCCCACAAAATGCTTGGTAGGATAGTTAATAATGTATGACGAAGATCTCCCCCTGGCCTTTTTCCCCTCTTTGGTCCCCTCCCGTTTCCCTTCCCACATCGACGAGCGATATTCCTTCCCTCGGGAAATCGAGAGTCGTCGTTGTCTCCTCTAAAAGATCTGCTTCCCTCCATCCGCTCTCTTCTATTAATCAACAATCCCATAACTATCTGAGATCGTTACTTGGCCTTGACATCCTCGTCAAGAACCAATCGTCGAAATGCGTTTCTTTAGACTATCCGCTCTCTTCCTGATCCCTGCAGCGCTCGCTCAGGCCAACTCGACGTCCTACCTCACCACCGTCCTTGGAGCTCTCACGTGGGTTTCCCCTCCCTCTCTTCCTTCATCGACAAGCGATACTGATTTGTGTAGCGCCGCCAACCTCACCTCCCTCGTCTCGGTCTTCGGTGCGATCGCAAATACCACCGAAGGCATGGCTCTCCTCTCTCAACTCCCGATGGGTAATCACACCGTCAGTACAACTCACTGATACTAGACGTGCTTGCACCGGGCTTACCTAGATTTCGTTCATTAGGTCTTTGCACCTTCCAACATGGCTTTCACATCCGTCCCAGCGACAGTATCCTCCAACACAACCCTCCTCACCGAGATCATAGCCTATCACATCCTGAACAATACCTACACAATCAACGGTACAGCCGTAGCACCTGCTCATACCATCGCTCGAACTCTCCTCAATTTTGGTGGTTACGCTCTACCAGGGAATCATTCGGCTCCTCTAGTTTTGAGCAGGAACTCAAGCATGGCTACAAGTCTCCAGATCAATCAAGCGGCTGATAACGTCTCGACCACCGGTCCGGTCAGTGTAGCCAACCTTCAAGTGTACATCATCAACGAAGTACTCACCATTCCAAGTCCGATCGCTACGACAGTCAACGCGATCGATGTCCCTCTCGCCACACTGCTCAACACCACCGCCTTGGTCGCTCGGCTCGACTCAGCTCCAGCTCTGACAATCTTCGCTCCAGTCGGAACCGCAGTCACAGCCGCCATGCCCCTCGTCGCGACGCTCAATTCCACACAGATCTTCCGAGTCTTGGACAATCACATCATCAACGGCTCCGTCGTCTATTCCCCGGATCTCACGGTTCGGAACTACACTTCTCAAGGTGGTGAACCTTTCACGTTCACCTCGAACGCTACGGGTGCGTTCGTTACTAGTGGGACGAAGACTGCGAGGATCATTCAAAGTGATATCATCATTGAGAACGGTGTGGTTCATGTACGTATATCTCCGAGGCGGTCACTGCTCTACCTGACTCCATAGCTATAGCTGATGGATTTGACTAGGTGATCGACACGGTCCTAGCCAACCCGGCAAAGAACTTCTCAGCCGCAAACGCCGCTTACTCAAGTGACGTAGTTGCAGCCGTATGTCACTTCTCCCAAGTCCCTTCTCTCTCCCTGCACCCTCCCTTCTTTATTCCGACCTAGATCCTCCTTATATTCGATCTAATGCTGATTGGGATTGATTCTATGTTAGATGACGGCCACCTCCATGCCAATCGCGATGATGACCAGTGCTTGAGTCCGAGCTCCAGAGCGATCGCGGAGGATGTGACGGTTTTGTTAAAGAAGAAATCAGAGGAGCAGGAAAACGTCGAACTATAATGGATATCTTCAGATCCACCTTATCGTAGTCTCACCCGGACTAGATTTTGAGCTGTAAACCTATCGTAGAGTTGATCACTTGGTGCTGTATGTATCTGCCTACTACCTCTTACGCTCCGCAGCACGGGACGGTCCTGGATTTCAGCACAGTTTTACTTCACGAATGCATCTCCTTTGGAGACCTCAACCGCGTTGGTCTTTCGAAGAAGCCGACCGGGTAGCGCCCGCCTCATTAAGGGGCCAGTCCAGTCTTCATGATCCTCGTATTGGGAGATCGCAAGGGAAGATTCGTGACTCTACCGACTTTATGTCCAGCTCTTAGTGGGTGGGACCTCATCATGGTCAATGACCCGAACGCTAATACAGCGATCTAGATTCGATGAAGTTATGATCACATCGCCCCCATCCCCGACGGAAGCAGATTCAACCTTCCTCCCGACCCCCCTCCGGAAGTCAACAACCTCTCCAGGTCGAAATTATCCACCGGAGCGAAACTCATATTCTCAACCGTATACCTAGCCATCAAGTCATGTAACCAATATGAACCTAAGATCCGATCAAAACGTCAGTGGGATCTTATCGCTCTGTCTCTTGGCAAAAGGGAAAGAGCAAAGGCGTGAAAGTGAAGTGAAACATCTCACTCACCGATCTCTTTCTCGCTTTTCTCTACTGCTTCTCGTAAGGAAGTCTCGTCAGGCGGAGCGACGTTATGAGGGTGTTTACGGTCTGGATGATCGGTCAGCCTGACCCAGATTTCTGGCTGAAACCAACTTACCAGTCGTAAATCGCCGTAGAAGACCTTTGTCAGGTAAGGAGATGAACGTCGGACCTAACGCTCGTGGTATCGTCCTCGGGAAGCCAGAACCTGTAGCCAGAATCAGCAACAAGTCGCATTCCCTTCGACAAACCGACGAGAAGAACACTTACGTCTTTCAAGTATACTCGCCACCGAAGTCACACCCGCCCAATACTGCTCCAACAGCTCGACCGCTTTGATCAAAGCCTGTAAATTCTGCCTCGCCATCGAGAAGAAGTATATATCCGCACTACAGTTCCCATTCGATCCATTGTTGTCCGACGCAGATGCCTGAGCCGCTCGCATCTCATGGATCAATGCCATTCTACTAGAATCAGCTAAAATCCATGAATTCGTACTGATCGAACTCACGCCGCAACGTACAGGGGCTGGACGATGAAAGGTGACGAAGTCTACCATGTCAGCTCTGATAACGAAAACTGCACTGACATAAGAAGTATTCGCGACGAGATCGGCAAAGACCATGCACTCGCTGATCTGACGAGAAGAAGCGAGGGCAAGCTTGATCGATCGGCTCATACTCCGATTCAGAGGTGTTTCGACACCGGAAGGGCTCTTGAGGAGTTCCGGATGGTAGATTAGGGCGAGTACGGCGTTTGCCCAGAGGTGCAAGCTGAGGAAGACTCCCTATGGATCGTATTAAGTCGTCCTAGAGAAATTGACTACTATGGAAAAGTACTCACCCCGTGTCCTCGAGCATTTTGGTGCTTGAAGTTTTCAACTGACCACTGTAACGTTGGTGGCAATCCGCTGACAAACCGTACCAATCGCATTTGCAGCTCCGCGAGCTGTTCCGCAAGTGGTTCATTCGTGCTGACCAACGTCCGAACCCGACCCCTTCGACCATTCAGCACATTCGATATCCTCCCGCAGATGATCATAAGTTTAACGAGCTGGACGAAAGGTACAGGCTCGACAAGTTCCAGAGGTTCCGAACCGGTATTTCTCGCAGGGTCCGGGAAGAAATCCTGATCTTCTGGTAAGGGGATCTCGATGATCTCTTCTGCTATACTGGCTGGTCGACCGATGGCGAAAGCGACGATTCGATCGGTGATGAAGAGCGACCAGAAGAGGAGTTTTGTTCGGATCACATGTGCTGGCGATTCGTACAAGTCACTGACTTCGTGATGGCCTAGATCGATTGCCATTCGGATGGCCATCCCGCTGTATTGCCATTGGCCTGACTCCGAATTCTGCCCGTAGCATGCCCAAGCGAGCAGGAGTAGTCCGGTTTCGACATCCGAGGCTGGCAGATGAAGGAGCGGGACGATAAGCTCTTGGGCTTTGGCGATGAACGGCGCACAGGCCAGAGTCGGATTAGATTTCGCCTCTGGGGAGAACCGCGCACCGAGAGCACAGATACAGTTCGCCAAAAACTGGCTCATTGTACCGGACTCAAACCGCTCGCTCATCCTCTGCCGACTGATACTCGGAAAATGCTGAGACAAGTGGATAAAGAAGAGGTTGAAAAGCGGTGCGCAGACGTAAGGTAAGGGCATGCCGGTGGGGTCGAAGATCTCCACAGTCGAAGCCATAGGCGAATTGGAAGGATGGTCTGATCCGGGTAGAGGAGCGGCAATGTACGGTGATTCAGCTGATCGTCGCTGTAATTTCAGGCTGATCCGGTTGACACCAGGATGTAAAGCAGTGGGACCGGACTGATGATCAGCTGGTTCGAAGGTAGTATTCACCATGCGGTAATAATACAACTCCAGATCCTGCCCTTCCGGATCCCCTTCGATGATCGCAGTCTGGCCTTCCAAAGCGCTCAACAACTTAGCATCTAGCATGTCTCCCCCGAGATTGGTCGGAAATGATGAGCCTCCGATTCCGATTGTCGGCATCGAAGGTGCTGTCGGGAGGTCTTCAGGTGTGAACCCGGTGGGCCAGACGAAGTTGCTCGATGAAGTTGTCTCGTTGGGTCCGAAAGCAGCAGCGAAGATATCATCGGTGAATGATGGCTACACTCCTCATTATCCACAAACTCTCGCCTCAGGTTGAAGAAGAAAGCAAGCGCACCTCTCGCTGATATCCATCAGATGGCTCTTGCTTCGTCGTCCCCTTCGCATGCCTTACCTCTTCCATCTCCTTCCTCGTCCGTTTCCGTCTCCTCCCCGCAGGCCACTCGCAATTCTCCCCCGCTTTCTCACATGCCTACCTCACCCAGATCAGGAGGGGTCATTAAGAAAAGAATGATGGTAGCTCACCTCGCACACCGGTTGTCTACCGCTACATCGGATCCGCTTTATCCGGCAATAGAAACAGGCTAATCTCGCCCGAGTCTGAGAGGGCCCACCGGCTTCTCCAGTCGAGCTGATGCTCCGTCTACATGATCAAGTTGAGCGATCAGTACTGTCAACTCGACGTAGGCGAGAAGCATGAACGACGACCCACTTTCTCGTTGAATTCCCTAATACACTCTGGGAGTCATCAAACCCGATTCTTCCCCCATATTGTGATGGACCAGCTAAGACGGATGACGAGTGGAAGCTTTCGGATGCAGTCTGGCTACCGGGCTGAGACTGAGTCATGTATCCACCCGGGGGGAAGGGCATCGTCCAATCTCAGAGATATAATAGCAGAAAGCCGTCGAAATTTCACAGAGAGAGAGAGGAAGGAGCGAGGGTTAAGCTTCAACTCACGTGGTCCTATGAACAAGATCCCAAAGAGGCAACTATTCGAAGCTTGAGGCTAATGTTTTTTACGTACTTGTCTGCAAACCCTCGAGGGAAAGCCAACCGTCTATGACATTCATGCATCGTGACACCGCAACAATCTATAATGAAAATACCTAGCAGGTCAAACAGTCAATCACCTTCTCGCTATCTTCTGTCTTCGTCTCATAATCGTATACAATAAATCACCCGACACCTCGAAAGCTCCCCCCCTTATTTTCGCATGTAATGCAGAATCACCAATCACAATGTGGACACCTGCCTGACTTGAACCGACATGTTCATATCCTTCTCCTTCTCCTCTCCGTTCTCCGATCCCGTACCGTTCTCGATATCCTTCTTGGTAGGTCCCGGTTCACCACTGACATTCTTCGAGAACCTCTCGTCGTCCTGGTCCCTCCTCATCAGCTCGATCGCTAACCAGTCTGGAACCACACAAAGACATACGAGGTAGTTCAATCCCTCATCGGTGTTAGGCGGAGGAGAGATGGTCGAGATTGTCAAAAAGCTCACAAACCCAAGACTAATCCCGACGAGGAAGGAGATGTTGAACAACTTCGTCCAGCCATTGACTCGACCTGGGTGGACGAGGGACATGATGAAACCTGGACAGAAGGGGAAAGCGCCGATGAGGAACGCGACCATCGCTCGCCAGTGAAAACCGTTGTGATACCAGTAGATCGAGGAAGGTGTACCGTTGTAGAGGTCTTCGATCTTTACTCGGCGGCGACGGATGACTAGGTAGTCGGCTAGCATGATCCTGGAGGGACACTCAGCACAAGATAACGAGGTTGACCATGGAGGGAAAAGGGCCTCGCGACTTACCCCGTCATTGGAGCGATGAAGACGCCGAGACCGGAGATGACACCTAGGAAGGTTGCGGCGGAGGCAAGGATCTGCCATGGGTTGGAAGCGAGGCCGAACTACGACAATCTAATCAGCACAGAGGCTTTCATGTACACGCCGAATGACTCACCGCAGCGAGAATATAAGCCCCACGTCGGATATTGATATACCTTGGCCACAACCCAGCCATATCCATCCCGGTCGAAACGGAATTCAACAAGACGTTGATCGAAAGCTGAGCGCAAGTACACCCGAAGCCCGCAAAGAAGACCGCAGCCCGGACGGCGGAACTCGAGTCGTAGTAGTCCTGAATGGCTGAGAGGAGTTCGATAGGTGACCAGATGATGACGCCTAGGATTGAGGAGGATGATGAGGTGACAATGACACCAACGAGGGCGCAGCATGTGATCATCACTGGAGCTGCAATCATTTGAGATAGGAGGGGGTAGTACCGGCGTTCAGAGTATCGGACCTGAACAAAGTCAGCACAGCCCAATCTCAGCACGAGTGCGTCGACCTACCCAATCGGATTGACCGATAGTACCCGAACCCCAAGAGCTGAGGATCGCAGTGATTCCAAGCATCATCGAATAAGGGGTCGAGCTCGCTGTATTAACCGTGTGGAACAACGGTCCGCCTCCGTGAGTCTTGGGGACAGACCAAGCGAGCAAACCGATGAGTGTACACCCGAAAGCCGCTGAGGAAAAGATGAAAGGTCGTTGGAGACGTTCGGGAGGGATCATGACGAGTGGGATGTAGGCTAGGTACCAGAGGATGACCCCGACGAGATCTTGGGTCGTTATGTGGGATGAGGCGGGGATACTGGATTTCATGTGTTTCCATGAAGGGGACATTGCGCCGAGCATCTGTCCGAGCGTTGGCCAGGACGTAAACTCTTGAGCTGGTGAGAGGGGGGGATGACACACCAGGTTAACTGCTTGACCACCCCAGTAGGATTGGATGCCGAACCACCAGATAGAAGTGAACACACGGAGGCAGACGGGCTGCGTGAGAATCAATATCAGCTTCGAACTGGATGGACGTAAAATGTCTCACGAAGTAACCACCCTTGAGACCCCAGGACATTCGGCTGATGACGGTGAAACCGATATGGTGAATCTCTCCGGGCATACCTAGCGGATTGTAAGAAAGAATCACAAAGCAATGGTCAATCGAACACACCCGAGATGACCGAGAGCATCCCGGTGATCATGGCACCAATGACGACGCATGCCATGGACTGTTGAGCAGTGAGGCCTAAGCAGGTAAAGCCGTCAACCGGGTATCCCAATAAGTCCGGGTTGAATGGTTACGTACCATACGCCAAGAGGGACGAGCCGGTCGTATAGGCTGAGATACAAGCTCCTGAAACGAACCTAATTCTTAATGAGTCTTGCTACTCCATGACGTGACTACCTACCAGTAGATCTATGATTTTATCAGCTCCAGTTGGCGAGGAGAGGAGACTGTAATGTGACACGACTGACGGCGAAAGACCATATCTTGTAGGTCCGTCGGTCCGGAGGGATAGGTATCAGATCCCTGTTGGTCCACCGATCGTTCTCGTATGCCCCATCAGCGTCGACGGGACATTCGAGTCTCTTCGCCCAGCTCTGTCGACCCATATTCATGTTGTTCAGTATTTTTCTGTTGCGGAGTTGGGAATAGAGGAAAGAGTCGGGATGAGGTATGGAGCGGGAGGGTAAGTAATGTGTGAAAGGGGCCCAAGGGGAGTATCGGAGTGGGCGTGGGCGAGTGGGCAGGCTTATCGGTAGACAGGGGGAGGGGGAGTACGTGGGAGGGATCTCGGCTGCCCATTTCGCATCATGTGGGGAGCGAAGGGGCATCTTCGTTCTTACTCTACCTTCACCACACCGTCATTTACACTCAGCCCTTGAAACATCGACCAATTCAATATGCCAAGCGCTACATCAGTCGTGCCGTTCATCGATTTCGAAGGTTTCGGCGATGGTACCTCACCCGTGAGTCCCGCCTCGTAATCCGTGAGAAGGAAGGAAGGAGTGAAGGAAGGAAGGAAGGGAAGGCAGCTGGCTGATTGAAAAGTTTAGCATGCGAGAGAGATCGGTCAACGATTTCATGCCGCTTGTAGGGATGTCGGTTTCGCTTACCTGATCAATCATGGGATCCCGCAAGAGAAGATCGATGGGATGTTCGCTTGGAGCAAGAAGTTCTTCGAGTTACCCATGGAGGTGAAGATGACTGTCCCACACCCACCTCAAGGCGATCAACATCGGTCAGTCTAGATCCTGCGTGTGACTCTGCCGAAGCAATGACACAAGCTGATTTGCGTGGGGAGTAGAGGATACTCTGGGATCGGCGTCGAGCAAGTCTCTCAGATGGTGTTTGACGAGACTGAACTCGCTTCGATCCGAAAAATTTCCCCAGACTTCAAGGAATCCTACGATATGGGTATGTGTTTCTTTCCCTCCCCTCCTCAGTCCTTTGAGGCCTGAGCTGAGTGGTGAGACCACGAAGGTAACGACCGATCGAAACGGTGTCAGAACATTTGGCTCGAGGACCACTACCTCCCCAGGTTCCGAGATGTTTGCGTGGACTTCATGCAAGAAGGGAGGGGGTTACAGGAGATGGCTATGAAAGCTCTCGCTTTGGGGATGCCAGGGGTGCCGGAGGATTTCTTTGAGGAGTATCATTCGGATGCGGACAATCAATTGAGATTACTACACTGTGAGTAGCCTTTATCACGCTAGGGATGAATAGAAGAGTGCTGATGGTGGTCGTATCAGACCCGAGCGCTTCTTGGGAGGTCTTCGAGTCAGGAGAAAAGGGACGGATCGGAGCACATACCGTATGTCGATATTGATCTCCACGATCACATGCGTGATACTGATGTCAAGGCAAGGACTTCGGCAGCTGCACCTTCCTCTTCCAGGACGACACTGGCGGTCTAGAAGTCGAAGACCCGGTATGTAAACCTTCGCGTTACCCGATCCATCCCCTCGTGTCCGCGTTAATCCATGCGATCTCGCTGAAGGGGATGGAAACGTAGCACACTTCTGGCAAATTCGTGGCTGCTCCACCTTTCCATGGAGCCGTCATCTTCAATATCGGAGACTTCATGATGCGTTGGTCGAACGATGAGCTCAAATCGACGCTACATAGGGTCAGGGCGCCCGCAAGGAGGACCGAAGATGGAACAATGACCAGGGAACGATTTTCCATCCCTTACGTGCGTATTTATTTTTGCTTGTCTTCACCTGAATCACGAGTATCAACATCGCTGACCTTATCCAGTTTTGCACCGCCAACGTTGATAAGGTGATCGATGCGTTACCGGGAACCTGGTGAGGATTCTGTTCTTAGGAGGGGGGACCCTCGTGCTAATATCGTTGACTGATAGGTCGGAGGAGAAGCCGAAGCGTTATGCACCGATAACGGCGGGACAGTACGTGGACATGAGGTTGAATGCGACGTATGCCAAGTGAAAGGGGAAAAGGTCGCTGGGTTCCGAATGGGAGTGAGATCTGGTTGATACAAGTTGAAAATATGTACAAGTGTCCAACCATACGGGTTGCGTATCGGAGTGTACAGAAAAGAGATTGGCAAAGCCTAAAGGAAATGTTAGATTCAAACTCCGATGTCGCCAGGAGTTTAGTTGCCTTTCCTCAAAGGAGGAGTATAATCTCCCATTTCTGAACCCAAGCGATACGATGAAACGGATTTCAATCACTATCGTCGAGTCCAACATAGTAATCATACCCGACTGATCGCGATCTTGTCTAAGCACTTTAACTCACAATGAAACGTGAACCCATCAACTCACTGACTTTGCTCCAATCGCAATACCGATGTCTCATCCCGACGAAAGCCTTGTTCAGAGCCTGGATATCTTCTTGGTCAAGCTGGACGACTCTGAGGTTCTCGGTGATACGTGAGGGGGTCACTGATTTGGGGACTACAGAGTGACCTGTCTGCACTCATCGGTCAGCTACGTCATACTTTGAGACATGAAGGACCTGTATGTACCGATAACTGAAGGGAGATGAGGACGTTCGCCGGTGTGATTCCCCATTTCTCAGCAATATTCCTCACTACTGGATGCTCGGTCACAGGGGGAAGAGTGTTTTGAGAGGCGTAGGATGGGTTGGTGTTCCCGAGTGGCGAGTAGGCTGTGATATGCATCCCCATCTATCGGGTTGATCAGCCTTGAATGGAACCGAGCTGTGACTGGAGACAAGACTGACTTGTTGGTGCCATGCTACGAAAGCGTTTTGGGGAAGGTATGGATGTCTCTCGAGTTGGTGGAGGGCGGGTTTGATCCGGCACTTGGTGAGCAGGTTCTCGAGCTCGATCTTCGAGAAGTCTATTCACACCCTGTAGCAGCATTTATCCTGAAGATTGAAGGTAGGAGCGAGGAAAGTTGAACCAACTGGATACACCGATGTTCCGGACCAACCCGAGATCGACACACTCCTCCATAGCCCTCCAAGTCTCGGTATAAAGCACGTCGATCAATTTGATCCCTTGGAAGTCCGGGTCCATCGCGGCTGGGTAATGCATGAGCCAGAGATCGATGTATTCCAGTCCGAGGTCTTTGAGGGATATTTTACATGCCGGCAGGACGTCTTCAAGTCGATGCGAGGCTACAACAAACTTTGTCAGGCCGGAGTCGAACTAAGAAATATGAGAGAGAAGTGGATGTACTGTTCCAAAGCTTTGTCGTCACCCATATTTCAGACCTGGGGATGCCAGACCGTTTGATCCCTTCACCGATGGCAGCTTCGTTCCCGTATACACTTGCTCCATCTACATGTCGATAGCCGACTTTTAAGGCGTGCTCAACGGCTGTTGTAGTCTGATCAGGAGGGGCGAGCCAGCATCCCAGACCTAAGGAGGGGAGAAGGTCGCCTGACGGAAGCGGGAAATGAGTCGGAGGTGAGGAGGATGGGATGGTCATGGAGAGTTGTGGGAGGGGTGGATGGCGAGTCTCTCTTGGTAGTAGTGTACTGGATTGCTATCAGTGTTAATCATCAGGCAGTACCCTCTGGAATAGCAGTCCCTGCAGTCCTCCATGGCGAAGTGCCTTGCAAGCGTCGTAGACCTCAACCTCTTCGATATTACCTTGCCCACCTCGCTAACAGATCCCTTATATCCGCTCCAGCAATTCAGCTCCCGCCAATCAAGAGCGGAGATAACCCGTCGTCTGACGTGTATTAATCATAGTTAGATAGTCCTCGACACGTGCTAAGAGAGGCCAATCTGGTATCTCGGCCGATGATCTATCTACCTTCCTATCTGGCCCATAGAGCCGAGAACAGAAGATACACAGCATGTCTGACATCGACTCAGCTCAGACCTCGCCTTCTTCTCCCTTCGCTTGCCCGAAATGTCCGAAACAATACTCGCGAAGGGATTACCTGGAACGGCATATGCTCAACCGTGAGCTGAACCCGACTTTCACCTGGGACCGTCACGATTCCATCCCATCCCCTCGGGAGACATGTAGTGACGCCGTTGAGTCAAGCTGATGTTTTCTTTGCTCGTCAAGATGACAAGCCCGCCGGTACTTGCCCCTTCTGCAATCGCTCCTTCGCCCGTACCGACGTCCTACGCAAACATCTCTCTCGGACATGTCGGGAAGCACAAGCTCATGGTCCTGAGGAGGTTGAGGAGATCTTGGAGACGATGGATGGGGAGAGGAAGAGGCGGAGATCTTCGAAGCCGAGTATTAGTGGATTAGCCACGGTCAATATCTCGCACGAAGATCGAAATCCGACACCTCGACCGACGTATACGAGTGGAAGTAGCTCGATGATGGATGTAGGGAATGATGTTGGACCCTCTACACTTCCCATGCCTGGAATGGATGCTCGAAGATCGCTGGATATAGGAGTGAACGAGACGGTTCGAGATACCGGTCCACCGACGCAGACGGGCGATCATATCGATGATCTCCTCACTTGGCTATTCAACGCAAGCCCCGATACAGTCTCCTTCGACCAAACCTATAATTCCTCCTCTTCCACATCTCTCCTCCCTTCAACAAGCCTAGGTATGGACTCGACCCTCGTGCCTCCGACGATCGCCTCTATGGGATGGAACGGAGGCGGAGGCGGAGGAGACGAATGGGGAATCCGGATGCCGGCTAGGATATCGGATAAAGCTCCAAGGGACGTCAATCCGTATGCGGTGCCGAACGAACCCGTCAGGGAGGCGTATGGGTATGAGGAAGATTGGGGGAAAGGGGATTGGAGGATGCCGGAGGGGAGGGAGGTGGTTGATGATGAGGCCAAGATGAGGATGGTGGGCTTGTTTGAGGTGGGTGTGACTCAGCTGGGTATCAAATCTTGCTGACTTCTGGCAGGGGAGTCTACGAGATGACCTCCTATCTCCGGCTTTTAGCTTGCAGCAGATGAGACTCTACCTTGAGCTGTACTTCATGTACGCTGTGTCCTTTTCTTCTCGTCTGCGAGGTGTATAGCTGAATACGTTGCCGAAACAGGCACTTTGCACCGCTCTACCCCATTATACACCGACCATCCCTCGGATACCGACCTCTCCCCCCAGACCTCCTCCTAGCGATTCTGTGCATAGGGAGTGCGTTTGCGGATGATAAAGCGGGAGTAATCATTGCTTCTCGGATACACAAGCGGATCCGGAATCGTATCTTCGAGGTACGCATGGTAGACGGGCAGGTGTTACGATTCGGCGAGTTGACTTTCGGCAGATGGTGGAGGAAGAACCGAGAGCGAGCATGGCTAGTCTACAGACGCTCTTGTTGATCAACCATTTCTCGAGGTCATACTGCTCCTTGAAACAGCATGACGTGGCGCAAGTAAGCAGTAGTCTTTCTTCCTCGTTCAAGATCGCTTGACTCCTCCAGATCTTCCACTCTCCTTCGATAATTATGGCTCGATTCGCTGGCGTCTTCCTACCTAAGTACGTTTGGAGCATTGATGGATGCACCACTAATCATGTCCAGCTTTTCCCGTCGAACGAGCAAACGAGATCCTCTCGGACGATGGCTCGACTGGGTTACCGATGAAGAACGGAAAAGACTCGGATGGTTTGCGTTTATGATGGACACCGAGAATGCCGCATTGTTTCGACATTACCTTTTAGTACGTATACTAACGCTCTACTCCTTCGCTATCATCCGGTACTACCGTCCGTCCGACTGATCATGCTGACACCCGGCAGACCCACTGTTTCTCCATGCAGATCGACTTCCCCTCCGACGACGCCCCCTGGATCGCCCTCGACCCTTCGTCATGGCATTTCTCCCTCCTCCAATCCCGTCACCCGCCCTCATTCCGTAACGCCCTCCGCGAATTAGCAGGACGAGGAGTAGTTCCCGAAAACCTGTCCGAAGTTTCCCTCTGGATCCTCTTACACGGTCTCATCTCGGTCTCGTGGACGCTACTGTGGCGCGATCTGGGTGACCTGAGCATGATTCACGAGAGTAGTATCTCGCATTGGAAGACTTCCTTGAAGAGGGCGTTCGCAGCTTGGAGGATGTACATCGCCAGGAATCATGCGAGTAGTGGACATCCGCTGGATCGGCATATTTACTGGGCGGGAATACCTTTTGCTCATCTCGGCGCGTCCCTCGCTCTTCTTGTGAACGATGCTGACACTCGAAAACAGGGTGTGTACTGCTCCTCACCGATACTGAGCAGATCCGGATCTTCGCAGGAGCGTCAAGTAGGTCTTTGGTTCCAATTTCAAGCTTACCCTAGATATCGCCGGTCGTCCAATATCCCCTGGCGAATGGGCCGCAGCCAACACCTACGTAAATACCTGGGCTCGATCACAAGACGGGGCGTACAGCTGCTATGCAGCTGTCGAGCGTGAGTCCGCACATTGGCTATGAGATGCGATCAGAATATTGCTAATGCCCAGCAGTGCTCGCCGAGGTGTTCAAGTGGAGTGGCGAGAGTCGGTATCATAATGCTCCGAGCGTTGTCCCCTGGTGTACCGTGAGTCTGAAATCAATTATTGAGGCCCCAAGCTGACACATGAACAGTACATTTCCAGCTGTTCGTAGTCGTATCCCTACCTAATTCCCCCACTAATCCGATCCTAGTGGTGATCTGGACCTTCGTCTCGATCCTAGATGGGCATGACCGTCTCATCGAACCTTACGTTCTCCTTTCCCCTCCACGAGTCAAGATCGAACCCTCCTTAGCACGAAGACACGCCATCGTCTACCTTGATCACCTCTTATCCTGCTCACACCCGTTCGACCTACCAGAATTACCGGCGAAGAATCGGTGTGGTGGAGTGGTGGCTTATACTGCTTATCTTGCTGGGACTTTGGGGAGGGGGATCATGGATGAGAGTCGGGATGTTTTGGTTGGCTTGTTGATGGAGCATATGTGAGGGGAGGGGGGAGGATGCACCGTGCGTCGCGGTCGGATTCGCTCGTGCCCATGTGTAGCGTGGAGCGTTCGTCGTTGCCTCGCCGAGTGAAGACGCTCTTTTAAGAACCAAGCCGACATCACCTTCCATCATAATCCATCGCTTTCGAAGGTAGCTCGCAACCCGCTGCTCTGCAGGATGGTTTACCTCGTTCCTCGTGACAGCTCGCCTCATGAAGCAGCGCGAAATCCTGGAATAGGACTCGCCTGAGTCTAGTGTTCGGGTAGTGATTGGACAATACCTCTTGATATCAGTCGTGTAATCAATCACGCTTTACTATCGCCGCGAAAGCTTTCCAGGATGATCCGGAAGTCCGAGGGAATCCTGGCATTTTACTCGGAGACCTTCATCATTTCATCCCAAATCAATCTTTACGCCTCTCTCTCACCTTCATGATCCATCATCCCTTATCGATTCTATCCTGAGGGAGACGGTCGAATAAGGCTAGAGCAGCATGCCGAATCGATTAGGTCTCCTGAATCCGAAAGACCTCAACCCGGATCAGAAGGACCTGTATAATACGTTAGTGAGCTACGCCGTCGGGAAGTACGGTGACAAGTCAGTTCACTCCTCCCTTCTACAACTAAACTCCCTTCGATCACTGAGATTGACTGATTTGTGGATTATGAGATTCATAGTTCGGGACGAGCAAAATCGATTTGTCGGTCCTTTTGGCATTGTGCTGCATAACCCAGCATTGGGGAAAGCATGGATTGAGATGGCTGTGGCTATGGCGGGGATACCTGGGTTAACGAGGGAGGCTAGGGAGACGGCCATCTTGGTTGTTGGGTTGAGGACGGGGGCGGCTTACGAGATTTAGTGGGTGAACCACTTATCGACCTGTGGGGGCCCAGTACGAGTCTGGAGAGAGAGGGAGAGAGTATGGCGAGTAAAGGGGAATGGGGAGAGGAGGATAGGAGAGGAGTATCGGTCACTGCTCAGTCACTGATTCAGCTTTCGTAGTGCACATCAAAATTCATCCGGCTTCTCAAAAGACCATCTCGACGTCATCGCTGCCGGACGATGTCCCAGCGATTTCAAACCTGAGCAGAAGATCGCGTTCCGTGTCGCTACCGAGCTAGGTGAGAAAGGACCGATGAAGCAGGATACCTGGGATGAGGCGGTCAAGGTACTTCTCTCTCTCTCTCTCTCTCGAACTAGGCGCCGATCATGACTGGTTGTTTATCGCTTAGATTGGGCTAACATTGAGCAGGTACTCGGGGAGAGCGGTACGGCGGCGCTAGTACATTTCGTCGGGTTTTATAGCTATGTCTCAACCATCTTGAACGGTTTTGACGCGAAAGTACCGGATGCAAAGCTATGAGATGGGCCGGAGCCGGTCAAGTGCAGTCTCTTATCCTCCACAGTCTGTCCCTCCTCCTCGAAACATCGTTCCTTCCGTGCAGCCTTTGCGAAATGTCCCAGAAAGGCAACAAACCTCCCGTCTACTTGTTGGTCGTCTCCTTCCGACGTCTTTCAGTTCTCTACGGCTAAGTTGGGACACATGCATCCATCTTTCATAAGAAATCTCCTTGTTCATCGCATTCATACATACAACTCAACGCCATTCTACCACACATACCCAAACCCAACCGCCTTATCCGAATACCTATCCGTATCGGGAGCAGTCCCAATACTAGGCTTTCCCTCCACACCATCCCTCGTCGCGTTCTCCCGCTGAGTAAGGCATGATAGACAATGTAGATGAGGATACCCAATATGCAGAAGGCGACGCAGACACCCGAACCCATCTTGTACTGAAGGGAATCGGAGGCGGGGAATAGGTAGCCTGAGGGAATGCTACGCAAAGTACATGGTTTTGGGATCTAGTCACCGCGGAGAAAAGGGGGACAGGATGAGGGAATGATGAGGTTTACGCTAGGGCTCGACCGAGAGTGATGACCAGAGGGAGTGAAACAGCTGATCTCCATTCGTTCCCAGCATTCTCAGGTGTCCATGTTCTCCGATATTACTCATCAAGTGATACTCGAGCTTCCCATCCAGAGCAAGGCTCACAGGTCTAAGGGGATGCAGATAAATTGGCCGATCTCGTTAAAAAACCAGAAGCGGCGTAGCGACCCCCGTGCGAAGACGGTTCGAGGCCGAGTAAAATTGATAAACCGAGGAGCATCGAGCTGAAGCCGAGGATCATTAACGATCCTCCGTTGTCGGTTCCGATCGGACACCCAGCAGACGACAAGTATGCACTGGATTGATTCAGCTTTCCGAAGCCAGGTTCTGAGGATCCAGTCAATCACAAGTCTAGGAATTTAACTAAAGCGAACGAGACATACCGCCAAAGCCAACGAAATAGCGACAAGCTTCCGCTTGACCGTACGTATTTGCCGCCAGCCGTTGAAGCCGCAGCGATACCCCACCATATCCCAGAAAACCCGATGACCAGGTTCACCTTGTTCGTTTCGCAATGAGCGTTGTCGGGATCACTGAGCGGCATCTAACGTCAGTGTTATCTATGAGGGGCAGAAATCGACATGAGGAGGAGAAGGTCTTGGGAGTTGTACAGGAGTTCATTCGGAGATTACTTAGATGAACAACTGCCTTGATTAGGGGAATCAATCCACTCCACAAGGTTTTACTTGAGATTAATAGTCGATCTTGTCTGCCTCTGGCGATCGCAGGTCAAGTCCTGGCGGAAGCTATGGGAAGCGGATTTCTTTTCCTTTCAATGAGCTTCCTCGGCGTCGAAAGAGTATATACGTTCAAGGACGATGAGCAGTTCTTACATCTATGATACTGCTCGAGCTGTAGAAGAGCTCAAGGCCGATATCGGAGGGCAAAGAAGGATATCTTGTCCATGTCTCATCCAAAGCGAACGTCTCCGGACATCTGACGTCTCCAGGTCAACTACGCTGCACGGTCACAGAAACATGAGAATACATGTACAGTAGCTAACGTTATCGGACCCGCTTCTAATTCGGAACAATCTCGGCTGAACCGATCGACAGGGCTTTTTCCGTTTATCTCTTCAGTCGCCCGCTTTTTGTCTCTCATCCTCATATCACACAACGTTGATTGCGATGACCGACTTGACGAATCTTGCTCATCGATTCAAGTCATCAAACTTCTCTTCATTACCCATCATGTCAGTCTCCCGCTCATCATCGATGATACCTATTCGAGCTGATGAAGTTCCAGTGATTTGGCTAATGCTCGTTCAAATGATGTTGGGCTTCGGAAAGCGGTCGCAGGGGAGATGAGGGATGCATGTCTGACTGCGGGGTTCTTCTATGGTGAGTAGATTCCATATACGTGGTTTTTCAATTTGATTGATTCCGAGTGCAGTGAGAAATCACGGAGTCCCAAGATCTACGGTGGACGAAGTCTTCTCATCCGCCGAAACCTTCTTCGCTCAACCCCCTTCTCTCAAAGCGACAGTACGCTTCGTCCCGCTCATCAATGATGACAGGCTGAACGGGGGGTCGTACAGGTGGACATTTCGAAATCAGAAAACTTCAGGGGATACATGCCTCTCCTATCCGAGAACAATGACCCGTCAGTCTCCATAGTCCTCCCATTCAGTCAGTCTCAAGCTGATATCATATAGGAAGAACAAAGGCGAGATGCACGAAGCTTTCAACCTTGGTCTAGATCCTTCCCTTGACATTCATATGGAGACGCATATCGGGAACGAGAAGCTGGATGGGGAATTGAGGCGTTCGGAGAACCTTTGGCCGTGTGAGAAAGATTGGGATGGGGCGGAGGGGTTCGTATGTCTCGCTGTCGCTGTTCTGGTCCAGATGGTGATTGATTAGAGGAGGGCAAACCTGGCATACTAGTGAGTCTGATATGATGATAGGTGGGAAAGTTATATTAACTCTTTATCACAGCTCCGCATTGTTGGCTTTAGGTCAATCGCTCTCCCTCTTTTCGCGTTGGCGTTGGATCTTGACGAGGGGTTCTTTGATGACAAGGTGTGTCCTCGGTTTGCTCTTCAGAATCAACAATGACCATACCCCAAACCGGTCTGTCAATCGAAGTCAAGCTGACATGGGTGTAGATCCGACATCCCGCAGCGATCATGCGACTGCTCCATTATCCAGGCGTACCGGAGGCCAAGAGGAATGAGCTGAACCCCGGAATAGGTGTCCGTCCTCGCCCATGTACAAAAGTTCCTGCTGATAGGCTTATAGGCTCATACTGGTACGGAACATCCCCGTATATTCGCATCGCTGAAGCTGATAGTACGCAGACTTTGAATGCTTTACCATCCTATCGCAAGGGGATGTCCCAGCTCTACAGGTGCAGAACCGGAAAGGCGAATGTGGGTTCTCCGGTGCTATTGATCGCCCCCAAGGCTTTTTGGCTGAAATCTTTCTGGCGTAGGGATCGATGCACCTTGCATACCTGGCACATTCGTCATCAACATTGGCGATCAGTTCGCCCGATGGACCAGTCAGTCACCCTCTTCATACTCCTTGATTCCCACCACCCGGTTTCTCCCCTCATGCTTTGGATCTCTCAGTGATATTTCAACAAAGGGAGAATGCTAAAGCGCTTCATCCCAGATGACATCTTCGTCTCAACCCCTCATCGAGTCCTCCCACCTCCCCTCACGCGCTACTCCATCCCCTTCTTTTTCGGATGCGATCACGATGTCCCGCTCATCCCGCCACATACATGCGGTCTCGCAAAGTACGAGATCATGACCGCTGGGAAATACGTGGCGATGCGGTTAGGAGAGATATATACGGCCAAGGCGCCGGAGGTGGTTGCATGAGTCGGGACATAGTCAATATGAACCGGATGAAGGAGCAGACGGCATGACGTGGCGTGTGGCCAGAGTGCTTGTGGAGAATCTGCACCCATGCAATGCATCTTGGTCTGTTGGGCGACGGGCTAAGCAACCGAACGAGCAATTGCCCCCTTTTTCTTCTCTGCGAGCAAAGTGGTGTTTCTGCCACCTCAACTACGGAATTTCCCACGTTCTTGCTCGCATTCTGCCAGTCTCGACGGGAAGGAAAGCTGTCCACTTGCAAGAAGCATTGACTGGCTGAACAAGGGAGCGACAGATGTTCGGCTATCAATGGAAATCCAGGTGGTACGTCAGGATGATCGTATATTGGCTGAAGTGGGGCATCATTGATCTAGTCGATTTTTCATTCATCTGCTAATCTATCTTCCATCATTTTTTGAAAGACTTGGCAGAAAGGTGGCCATGATCAAAGGAAAGGCTGCACTTCGCGTGAGAGAGGATTGTACTTTATTCCACCGATTTCCGAAGGTGTTACTATCGTTCCCACTGCCAACAATTCACATACATCCATTCAAGCTCGCATTGATACTGAAGAACAAGGAGAAGGAACGAGATGGGCGCCAGTGAGTCTAGCCAGAAGTTAACTGTTTGCAGCTTTTCTCAGGACTTCTTGCACCACAACCACCGATCCGTCCATCGATCCGCCGAAGAAACTGCAAAAGAAGCGGCCAGAGAAGAAGACTGACAATCAGACCGGTGCTGGGTCGACTGCAAGTACTTTCCAGGGAGACGACCGTACTCAGGGGAGTCCGACGGAGTATTACAGGCAGCAGTCCTCTGTCTCGCAGATCTCGTATCGAGGCGTCGAGCGGCCGAACCAAGGGGGAGGATCGGCCTAGGGCAGAGTGGTGGGAGCACTCTGGCTAGATAGAACGATCGTATTCAATCTTTCATACGTACATGGCTTGAATGCATTTTTCCTTGAGAAGAGCGTAAGAGTAAGCAGAGGAACAGGCTCACCCAGGTTGATTTCGTACGGAGTTGGCTTCGTCCCTATCTAGGATGTATTCCCCTTTCTCAATCGACTTTTCCGATCTCTGAATCCATTTCACTTCCACATCACTGGTGGCGGGGAGATGACCACTATCAGATGTGATTGACCCGAACTGTACGGTGTGAAAGGGATGGAGGAGAGGCGGGAAGAAAGAAGACAAGTGAGGGATGTAAGTAATGCTAAGCTCCAGTGGAGAGTCCGATTCTATGCAAAGCGGATGGTGCTGCTGTGGAGGATCGTAGTGCCTGTTCATCACTGAATCGTCCTTCCCAACAAGAGACTGAACTGATCTGAGGCGATCTAGGCGCTGAGAAATAGAAGGGTAGATTGAGAGGATTTTTATGGTCTTTTCACGGACTGTAGGACACAATGTATAACTCATGGTGTATGGTGAAAAGCGTCAGGTCGAATCGATGCTAGAATATCTCCTCCGTCCTCGCATCCTCTCTTTCCCACCATCAAGGTACTGCCCACCGAGAACAGCCATACTCTTCGGCCGTCCCCCTTCCTTTCCCCTTCCATCCCGTCCTTGTCCAGGTCCTCCTATCCCATCTCCACGAACGACGTCCAGCTCACCTGACGATTCCCTAGCTGGCATCCCGGGCCTTTTGGTGTCATAATCAAGCTCTGAGTTCGACCCTGTGGAAGAGACGGAGGCGAATCTTTCTGGTCTAGCTGGGGTGATCTCCTTCCTACTCGCTGTCCCGATCGCAGTCTCTCCTTCTAGCTCACTCCCACTATCACTCTCACTCCCAGATTCACTCCCACTTCCACTACCCATCTCATCATCGCTGCCAGTCGAACTCAAAGAGGAAGTAATCGACATACTCGATATCGAGTGTCTCCTCTGCTTCGACTTCGGCGTGGACGTTGAGATCGGAGTACTGGTATTGGCGGAGAAAGGTGATCTGAGAGTTATGTTCGTTCCGGGTATCCTGAGCTCTGTACGAGGTGGATCGGGAGGAGCTGAAGTGACGGATACCGGTGAGTTTGGAGCGGATGAAGAGATGGGTTGGAGGTCGAATCGGACTCCGCGTGGTTTACGATTGACCGTAGTTGTGGAAGTGGTGGTGGTGGATGGGGAACGGGGTTGTGTACGGAGGACGCTCTTCCGGGATTGGGTGATGTTGGCGGAAGAGGGGTCTTCGGAGTTTGCGTGGGTCAGTCTTGGTCGGGGCTTGGCTGAGCTTGGCGTTTTGCTGGATGCAGCTGGGGACTTCGGCGCTGGGGATAAAAGTGGAGGACGGGGGAGGTTGAGCTTCGGAGTGGACTTCGATTTGGGCGTCGTTCGCGCCGGTTTAAGTAGATCTTCTTTCGGTACATTCTGACTTTTCCCTGAAGACGTCACCTTCGAAGCACTTTGGCTCTTCGATGCGATCTCAAGTCCCGGAAGATCTGTCGGCTTCTTCGCGCCATCGAACGGTCCGGGGAAAGCGACGAGTGTTTCCGCAGGCGAGACAGTCGTATTGAAGACTGAAGATGTCTTGGCGGGTCGATCATTTATCCCTTGAGCCATGGTAGATTGCATTCCAACAACGTCCAGTAATTCGGCAGCCGAAGATTCGCGCTTTGATCGACTGGGAGGTAAAGGGAACTGTCTTCCAAGCTCGGAAGCGGTAACAATGGTAGATCCTCTCGTATCGCAACCAGGACCGGCTGCTTCTTCGTTGATCGGCGTCAGCGGGTCGTTCCGCTTTGACTTGGATTTGAGCCGTGACGGATGTTGCGGTTGTAGCGGGCGAGGTTTTGGTTGACTGGGTTTGGATCGGTGATCTGTCGGCTTTCGTTCTCTGTCCAGCTGATCAGTTGATGGGACAACAGTCGCCTGCATCCTCGGTCGTACAGCGGTCGAACCCGGAGGCACCACTTCCAGCCCCTTCGGTTGACCTGTCTGCTGTGCCTTCCTCTCGGTCGGCTTGTTTAGAGGAGCGGCGTTAAGCTGGCGTCGCTGCAATACCGGTGCCCCATCCTCGTCCACAAATCTCAATACCCTCCCATCGCTCCCTCTTTCCACAACTCCCATAGGGACCTGCCTCCTCGAGTCCGACAATCCACCACCGGAGAAAGTCGGGTACCCACCCTGCCGTACATCCTGCTCAGCTCGGGACGGCATCGGCGCATGATGGTCAGGCTGTGGGACTTTACGGGCTTTAGACGGTTTGCGTAAAGAGTCGGTCTTGCCTAAAGATTCGTACATCTTCTCATCTTCCTCTTCTAGCCCTATCTCGTGGGCATTAGTGGGCGGTAAACCTCGCCCATTCTCGGGATCGGGTTCGTCGTCTTCTTCCTTTGATGGTGGATTGGTAAGTTGAGCATAGCATGGCGGGAAAGGTTTCCAGTAGAGGAAACGTTGTGAGAGATTGAAGTACAATGGCGCAGGTGGGGATTTGGGCATCCGACGACCGAGAAAGAGTAGGACGCCAGCCTGAATAATCGTCAGTATTGGAATCTTAGCGGGAGGCTTCGGGCTGACAATCAGGATGTTCAGCAGTCCGATGGCTAACACACCCCAGGCAGGGTATAAATCGATTGGCTTGGCACTACGACAAGTCAGCTTCAACTTCCCACAAAACGAGATAAAAGTTGTGATAACATACTATACCCGAAGGTTCTCTACCGCCACACTAGGTCCAGCTTTTTCAGCTTGACTTGTCATGGGTGGGAAAACACCTACATGACTTGAGCGAGTCCAAGCCAAAGAGGGGTACTCTGCGGTCCGAGCCATGCAAGGTGATTATAGAGGAACATCTCTGGCCAACCGAGTTGAGCCATGATCAGAACTCCTAATCCAGCCCCTGTTGCATCCGGTTCAGTTCAGTATTTCACCCGTTCTGACCAATTGCTCAGGAAAACACAGGACAGGAAACACTGACCAAGGATGATTCGGGAGAAGAGAGCGAAGCTGTTCGAAGATCAGCATCTCGCTCGCTCGTCTCTCCTTCACAAGGAAGGGAAGGCGATTCAGATGGAGAGTATTGTGAAGAGTAGAGAGAAAGAGAGAACGTACATGACACCACCAGCTTGTTCCGGAACCGAACTCTCCCCATAAAACCCTCCCAAATCCGACCCGATACCCACATCATTTAATCCCCCTCCTCGTTGGACAACCTCGACTCCAAGCCGATGATGCTTCCCGGTGTATTCAAGATCCCTATTCTCCATCCCTACGAAAGGGTCAGTCGTATCTTCCTCCCCACTGTTCTCACCTTGATGTGTAGTCTGACCGTGAGGGGCCGTGACGATCTGCGTGGGAGTGGATGTGACTGCTACTATCATCGGAGCCATACTAGTTGGTGCCTGAACAAAGGTCGGGATCGAGGTTGATGAGATTATGGCAAGGGATATCATTGATGAGGGACTAGTAGTGCTAGACGTGGTGATGGCGCTGCTGGGCGCTGACAAGCTTGAGGCAATCGAAGTTTCCGAAGGTCCAATTGGTGAGAATACGCCTATAGGCGAGGTCATGGCGTTCGCGCTATCAACGTTCTTCGCTTGGGAGTAGACACTCAAATCGCTAACAATCACTCGTCAGGGATTTTCAAGAATAAAGGCGGGAGAAAAGAAACCTACTTTGCTATTGCGACAAACTGAGCGACCTGCGCCCAAGTCATGAGGACTACTGCGGCAAGACGGAGTATATTCAGCCCTATCCATGTGGGAGTTGGGTGACGCATGATACAGACAGGAATTAGCCCATCTGCAAGTGTAAGTGGTGAATGCGAGATTCACGAGTTAGTTCAAGCTGGAAAGCTGTGAGTGAAACCCAAATGCTCCTGTTACGATCCTTTCACCTTCTCTTACTGTCTTTTACTCAAAGGACCAGCTCCATCCGCGTTACGGGCTGGAATCCAATGATCGTAAAAACAAAAGTCGCGTCGGTCCAGGAATTAATGACATCGCGATAGGCATCAATGCATGGAGTGGTAGTACCTTCCCCGCTCACTCCGATAGAATATCCTCCCTCTTCGGTCTGAGTCAATCAGCTTGCGTCTTGAGGTTGATACGCGAAGACCCACTTGAGCTCCTTGACATCCTTGCTATGCCTTATATCCTTCCCCTTATCCAATAACTTCCTCGCCTCCTCATCCTCCATCAATATCCCCAGTCCATGATCCGCCGTCAACTCGACGACATGGTCAAGCTCCTATCGCCGCAAGAGTCAGCAGCTACACACAACCAAGGAACAGTCCTCGATCAAGGACAAGGTCGGTGGTGAGATAAGGAAGTGACTGTTGCACTGACTACGAAACCATCACTGTCCACATCCAACTTCTTCCCAATCCCCTCAATATCCTCCTCCTTCGGCGCATGCTTGATAACCACCATAGCCCTCTTCAGGTCAGCCAACGAGATCTGACCCTTCTGGTTCGTCTGGATAACATTCAAGCTCGATCCGACTTTCTCGTCATACTTCTCGAGTTGCGTGTCGATCTTCTTGATCATCGAGCGGACTCGTTTGGATACCGCGACTGATGCGGAATCGGAATCTTCGGGTCGTTCTTTCGCGTCCTGACGGAGGGTGTCAGCATGAATCTCATCCAATAGATTCCTTGATGGAGTGATCGGTACGAGACTCACCGCTTCGGAGAGCAAGTTCTCCTCCAGCAACGACTTAAGCTCATCCCTTTCCTTCACGATCGAAGACTTCGCGGTCAAGATCGATAAAGCTTCAGCCAACTCGCCGAGCTGCTCCTTCGTCATCCGAGCGTGATCCTCCTCTTCAACAACTGGCTCCTCTGGTCGACCAGTCGCTTCGGCTTTCGCTTCCTCCTGATCACGCTTCGTCGCCTCTGCAGCTTGCTTCTTCTGATCTCTCGCTTCTTGCTCCTCCTTTTACACGGTCAGCACAGAAGCAAGGGAGACTGATGAAAAGAAGACCCACCTGTTCTTGCTCCGCTTCGTCCTCGATGAGCTCTTGCTGCTCTTGTAGCACCTCCAGCTTCTGCTTGTAAGTCGCCTCGTCCGAAACGTTGAGCTCCGCCTCGTTGAGCTGTCCTTCGTCAGCATCTAGCTCAATCGAACTCATCATCGAAAAATGTACCAGGTTCTCTGGTAGACTGCTGAGCGTAGTCACCAAGCTATCCATGATATTCTCCCCCTTCTGCTCGAAGTTGAAGGCTCGGCTCAACACCAGCAATACCCCAGAAATCCCGTTCGTATAGTGCAACTCGATCCATTCCTCGAGCTCTTCTCGTAGACGAGCAGGTGATATACCTTGAGATCGGATACCCCGGGATTGACAAGCGTGTTGGAGCTCTTTCGTACTGAGGGAGTCGACTCCTTCCGCGTAAATCATCTTGCTCTCGTCAGTGTCCCTCCCATATTCTCTGCTGCGGAAAGAATGAGGTTAAGGGACCCACCATATCATCCACCCGTACTTTCTCCAGCTTGCTCCGAATCTGATGCTTCAAGAAATTGTCCGTCCCCCAAGCATTGATATTCATATACCGACACATCGAAACCAGCTGAGGTCGAGAAAGGTTATCGAGTGTGATGTCGTCATGGAACAGCTTGGCGACTCGGATGACATCGGTCTGTGAGGGTGTTTCTCCCGTGGATCGGACCTGTGACTCCTCTCAGCTTTTGATAAATAGATCGGTACAGAGGTGGGTGGAACTGACCTTCCGGAAGAATTCCTTGAACTCATCGCTCTTAACAACGCTATCCGCTTTGAGACCGCTCTCCTTGACCGTCTCCTGAAGGAATTTGGCCATCTCGATCCGGACTCGCAACAGCTTTCTCTGCTTCTCGTCCTACATACCACCATGATCGGTGCAATATCCGGACTGGGCGAGACTGACTCACCGCTGCGAATTGCCCTTCGAAGGTACTAGGCAACATATTGGGGAACAACCTCAACGCGACAGGTAGCAAAAACTCCATGAAAGGCACAATGACAAACACGGAGAAAGGTATCAACCTCAATAGGTCGTTAGTGGTCCGTCGTAGCTGTTGTCAGATATCAGCTCGCTCCCCCCTTCCTTCATCACCCTCAATCAAAGAGATAGACTCTAACTCACCTGACGTCGTTCTCTCCGTGTGAGGGTACCTCCATTAAGTACCTTCCATTGGATCTTCGCTGTGATCGTGATCTCCTGACCGAGCAACCTCGTCCCAGCCCAGTAGTGTGAAGCTTCCTTCTTCACCGTCGCCCAAGCTCGGGCAGGTAATGATCCAGGAGGTTTTCTGGTTTCTTTTCTCGTGGCGACCTCTTGGGCATTCTCCGCGGCTAGGTCTGTGATCTTTGGTGGAAGGGAGCAGGCGAGCGGGACTGGAGGGAGGGGTGCGGGTGAACCTGGGGGTGGGACGGAGGTGACGGCTGTTGAGGCGTCTATGGGGGAGGAGGAGGGGAGTCTCGGTGGAGGTGGAGGTAGAGAGGGTCGGACGGGTTCGGTGGCGATAGTCCTGGAGAGGGAGGGGTGGAGGTGTCGGTGGGATGAGAGGGCGAGAAGTGAGATAGGGGATGATCGGGATGAGAGGGTTCGAGCGGATAGAACAGCGGCTTGGAAGTGGTGAGGGACATGTATCCCTATACCCGTCCACGTATCAGCGACATTCCAGACGTACACACAAGGCGTTGCAGCAGAAGAACCCACCTCGAACCGTTGCCGCCGGTCTACGTTGAACCACATGTTGTCCGCTTCTCCTTGCAACGACGGAAGACGGTCCCGCCGCCGAACCCGACAACATCGTGAGCAGGCGTCGACTCCTGAGAAAGGATGGGTGTCAGACTGCTACTAGACAGTTGCAAGCATCTCGAAGCTGCAAGAGAGATTGGGCAAGTAATAGAGAAGAGAAAGAGACATACCTTCACTTCCGGGATCCTTTTTTTGCATCCGCGAGCAGCGAAACGCATCGTGGTCGAAAGCAAAAAGATGCCGAAGCCGAAGCAACGTGTCCACGCAATTTCATTATCAGGCCAACTTCTTCCCTCTCCATTCACTCTTTGATCCAATCCTTTGACATTCAATCTTTTGCAAATGACGTAGCGATGTCATCGGTCAATGTCTACTCCCCTCTAACGAACCCACTCAACCACTTCCTCCTCCTCCCGATCATTTACCTCCTCTCACTCCTCATATTCCCGCCACTTCCCACTTCTCCAACCAATTCGAAAACCCTTCCTTCGATATACGATCCAGACGTCTACAATTGGCTCCCTGATAGGCATCCTGTCGTCATGGTATGGAGGAGATATACGGCGAAGGGAATGAGTGTTTTTGATGGGAAAGATGGGGGAAGAATCTTATTGTCTATACTCAAGGTTGGGAGGGATGGGAAGGTTCCTGTCGATGGGAAGAAGGGGGAGAGGACGGTCTTTGATGTTTCTTCGGGAAGAGGGTTTTATGGGCCTGGTATGTTGTCTATTCAAGCTGTAATCGAGCAGGAGAAGGAGGGAGGTACTGATGGGGTGATGTAGACGGAGTGTATGGTAACTTTGCTGGGAGGGACGCTTCGAGAGGGATGGCGAAGCAATCTTTCGACGAGGGTGGGTCCGTCCTTGGGCTCCTGTCAAGCATACTGATAGAGGGTGATAGATATGTTGACTGCGATTGGAGAACCGCTGGATACGTTGAGTGATCTTCCACCGGCTGAGATGTATGTTCAAAAACATTCCTTCAACCCGTCACTTCCTCTTCCACCGCTCTACCTTTCGAGTAATCTGTTGCAATTCAATCTGGAGGCTCGTAGCTGATAATCTCGATCGTAGAGATAACATGCGAGGATGGCATGAGCATTTCGAGCGGAAGTACATCGTCTGCGGGGATCTCGTCGAGCCGGGCGAAGAGGACTGAGCGGGTCAGCATGCAGCTTCTTACCCGGTCACTCCACAGCACCACGCAAGCCTCGACGAATTTCACACAACTCGTAAATCAACAATCATGGGCTGCTTACGTAGATGTCATCACCAGCCAAAACCCCTCCTCTTTAAAGTCAACACCGCCCTTTCTCTACTTCCCTCGCTCCACATCATGCCATCTGTTCATCTGCTATCCTAGATCAGACGGCGACAACAGCTCATCCGAATACAGTCACCTGCAAAAAGGACTGAGCGTACTGGGGTTTGATCCCAGGTTTTCGATGCTTGATTGGTGGATCCGAGCGGTACATCGACGTGCTGATCCTGTAAGATCGACGCCATGACCACTAAGCTAAACGCCCGCGACGACACCTCGCTCGCTAAAAAGTCGAGTGATGTCGAGGAGGATCGACGGTGGGACACGAGGCGGCAACAAGGGACAGGGGTGTTGTCGTCAAGGCGGCCTGATTTGGGGTGCGCCGATTCTTCTCTTTCCCTGATCCCCTGACCCGTCTCTACAACGCAACGGCTCAGTACTGAAGCGACGTTGGCCTGATACATCAGCCGTAGCTTCAGTCTTAGATGACCATCTCTTCACGACAACAATCAGAGCGTCTCCTCTCCCTTCATCTCCATCCTTCAATCGAATCATCAATCTCTCCAAAAGCATACCCTCTATGTCCAGCAAACAAAAATTCAATCGCACCCAGAGGAAATCGAATCCCCGACCTCCCCCTTTGACACCCTCCAACATCCCGAGCACCACCTATGGCGGCGGACGACACGGGGCGTGTTAGGCTCGCACCAAGGGCGCTCTAAACCACTGAGCTATGGGTGCGGCTTCCTCTTGGGCTACCGGGAGGTTTGTGACTACATAAGGGAAGAGGGAAAGAGGGGAGCTCGGGGATTAGTGGGAAAGGATGGGGATCGAAAGGAGGGGAGGAGGGAATGGGGTGGAGGGAATGGGGTGATGGCATGATTGACGTCAGGAATTGGGGATTTGGGGTACCTTTGGTGTACTGGGATAGTGACTGTATTGATGTCGAACGCTAGAGAGAGAATACGGGCGGGTTGATGCATGGATATGCCGGATTATGGAAAGGGATGGAGTTGATTGAGGTTTGACAGGTCACTGGCCACGTGGCATCATACTGAGTTTCCGTTGGCTTTCACAGTTCATGCATATACTGTAAGGTGAACTCATTGGTCCATAATGGACCAGCGAGGCGTCCCACATGGAGTGCTGCGAGCTTAGCCCGTTTGTGCGGCGTGTACCCATTGCCCATATCTTGACCATGGGCTGCGATGGTGCAATCGCTGCAGTGGGTAGAATCGTTACCCGACAATCGCTACACTCACTGCAAGGTATGCAGAATACCTATGACCACACGAACATCAAGCTTGACACTGTTTTATTCTTATTGAACGTAATCAGACTAGGCATCCTCATTGACAATGCATCACTCCCTCATGCTCCCCCTCATTCTCGAGTAAGATAATACCTGCTGTGAACACCCTCTTCACCTCCACCGACAGTCACTGGTACAAGGAACAATGGGACATCCTACTTCGACCCTCCTCCACCTCCCAAGAACTCCAGCGCAGCTTCGTCTCCCGCCGCTCTGGCCACTTGTTGAGAAAACCTCAGTAAATCGGCGCTCGCTGGTTTGTATGCTGTACCTTGAGCTTTGTAATCAAACCTGAAGCACTCGAGCTCGTATAGCGCGCCATTCCGGGGCAACGAGGAATCCGTGTACTCCTTCGAATTGATACACGTTTCCGCAATTTCGCTGCAGCTGAAGTTGGTGATCAGTGGACGGCCTGTCACTTTGCTCTTCAGGAAGTCGAAGAAAGTGGATTCACCCTTGCGAGTACCACTGCTGCCACCTGAACCGCTGCTTGGCATGTTCGAACCTTTGACTTGAGCTTCCTTGTGAAGTCGATGTTGACAATGTGTGAGTGATCCGCGAACGGAATTGTGGTGGAGTAGAACGACTTTGTGATGAAATCAGTGGAGAAAGCATGGGGATCGAACGATCGCTTTATATCTGTTTGATCATACAATCAATCAAAAGAGTGATGACGCCCGATGCGATCAAAGGCGATCAAGGGATGTCCTCCCCCATGGTCCGAGCGTGGCAATGGCGTGCTTGGCGATTTCCGGCTGATATGTTCTACCCTGATAATGGAGTGCAACCCGTTAGTATCCAATATGTTACATCACAACAAAAGGAGTGATTTGCGATCTCTCCCTTCTTATTCTTGCTTTACAATGACAAGGAACGTTACTGGTAGTGATATCATTTGACTTTAGGACGAGTGGCGAATTTGAGAAGAAGTCGCTGGGATATTGTCGCAATCTCCAGCCAACAAGATTACAAGCATCTCATATCGTCACATCGCATGAACACGTCAAAAGTGTGTAACAGTCCGTCGACTCTCGACAGACTCGGGTCGTTGATCAAGAAGCAGAGCCAGCACCTTCTGCTCGTCTACCCTTCGACTCCAATCCACCCCTCAAAGCATGAACATCCGCTGTCGTTCCGCCATCGCCAGGCGTCCCTCTGGCCTTTTTTGTAAACGACATATGTGGTTTGAGCCAATTCCTTAGCTTCATGGTGATGATCTCGAGATTCAGCTGTAATCTATTAGGATCAGACCCCTGTGAGAGATGGAATAGCGTCGAAAAGCGGACTTGAATGTTTCTGCTTTTCTGTTGCTATTTGTCATCTTGCGGCATGAGCGTAGGAGCCTACAAAAGGGGAGAGGAAGTATGTATAAGCTAGCAATTAGGTCATTCCCCCATAGAGCGCGGCGACACAATCCTCAGTATCCATACATCGTCTCGTCATCAAAAGAACTATTCCGTTCCAGCTCTTGCCATCTTGATGTACCTCACCACCCAACCTGATGCACCGCACCTTACTCAAGTTCCAGTCGAAACTACAGTCTTGTCGACCGGCTGAATGGGACGAATCCTGGTAATCCTTCGAGCTTTCGCCGTCCTAGAGCCAAGCGACCTTCGTGGCAAACCTTACCAAGCCGAGATTGGCAATCAGCGTCACCATCAGCATTGACGTCGCTGGTAAAAGCTTGCCACTAGAAGCGGTGCTCGGTGGCCAATGGTTGAGATTTACAGCCAGACTCGAGTGGATTTCCTGAACCTTGGCGGCGGTCTAGTCATTAGTCAGCTTGTTTCTGAAGCGTAAGATAGATTGATGAAGCCAGGTAATGATGACGCTGCCCTTTAAAATCCTTGATGACATCTTCGGAAGGCTAACATGCCTCTGCCTAGGTATCTCGCTGGAAACGTATGATCGGGTGGGAATCCATTCATGGGGATTGCATATCTAGAAGGGCTTCGACATAATCGATGGAAGTGATGCACGAACAGCTCCCGACTTAATCCAACGGAGGACTTCGGGGACAGCACGAGCAGATTCATGGTGACGATCTGCTACCTCATTCCGGGATTTATGCAGATACGGTGACTGGGCTCGGTACCGAGGCAGAGCAGGAGGTAAGCTACCTATCGAGTCGATGCTAGGTGAGCGACCGAGATCGTATGTATGCAATCAGTTTCAATCACTCCATCGCTCCCAACAAGTACAATTAGACCCGCTCTCGCTGTTCCTTCAATCGTCACCCATGGTGGCCAGTATGATGGGATCAAGCCTATCGCAAGCTGCGAGAGACAGATTGACGTAAGAGTCTCGACGTCTCGCGAATCCGGCAGCTCTGGCAGCCAATCTCAGTATGCGCCGGTCCGCGCTTTCCTCAGATGCATCGATAATCAGAGTCTCAAATATTTTCTGGTCTGGATGAAAAGTCTCCGATGATGGACCAGAGTAGTTTGTGGGTGGGTCGGTGCGAATCGAGCGATAGACTCATGAGATCATTGTAGGCTTCACCGTTGGTGAAGGTCTTGTACACCCTGTGAGAAAGTTTGCTGGATGAACTGGGAGCTCCTCCTCCTCTCGACCTTCTGGAGGACATTGCCTGGAAGATTTCGATATAGCTGTTTACCCGCTTATCTGTATGGATTTGTAGCACGGTATACGTGACTCGATGAAGTAAAAATATCTTTCGAAGACTTCTGCATTCTTGCTCTTGGCTGTTCGGCTTCGAAAGCTGCAAAGGATCGTCCGTCCAACTTTGCGCTGACGTGATCAAAGGAAGTTGTTAGTGATTCATGCAATCAGTCAATGCATCAATTCACCTATCAATCATCAAAGACGTCTGACAAATCTAGACGTCGCTTGTCCTTGCGTCTGACACATTTGAACATCGCGTCTCGGAACTGTTCGCCTTATTGGTAAGCATCAGAATCGCCTCTGAATTCAGCTCATCAGTTACGGTCTCGAAATCATCACGGGAGAACTGGGTCCGGCGGAACACATATCCCCCTCGCCTCCATGGAATACGCCGATGTGTGACCCGCCAGTGGCAAAGAGGTCGTTGGCCGGTATATACTCAGCCAAGTCATTCTGTCCGGAACCTTTTTTGACAAATTTGTACACGCCCGTTTGATCGCATCGGTGATACCTTTTGGCTTTTGTGCTCGGAGGAAGTCGAATCCCCGTCTTCTCCACGAAGCCCCGACGACTAGCCGTGCTAAAACCAATGGGGGTTTGAGAAGCACGGCTTGATCATCGGCCGTTGCCCGTTTCACCTCTGGAGAGGCTCTTAACCGCTGAGCTGCGAGCCCTGTTTCGCTGCATGTGGGCGAATCTTGCCGTTAGGAACCGGATTCGATGAGTATGAAAGCTGTTCAATTCGGGATGCATGGAGACGTGATGCGAGGAAGGAGAGAGGATGATGAGAGGATGATGAGAGGATGATGAGTGATGCATAGAGGTCAGTAGGGGTCAGCCGCGAGCATTGCGGGGTCAGCCGCGAGCATTGCGGGTCAGCCGCGAGCATTGCGTGAGTCATTGAACCGTATTTCTTTGTTTTTGTCTTTCGATCACGTCGCCTGAAAAAGGGGGGATGGCTTGCCACCTGATGAAACCCATTATCCTTTGATTCACACGACTCACTTCGACTCAATCTACGTATCATACCCCACTCTGTATCTCTAACCAGCACCGTTTAAACGTCATGGGACTTTTCGGCTCTTCAGACCCTATGAAGCAACAGGAGAAGGTCATCGCGAATGGTGAGTCGTCGGACCTCCGGGTTGTACGCGATTGCCACCGTACTCCCTGGTGTTCGCTCCAAGCCTCAATATCCTGTTCTGTGAACAGCCTGTCCAGAGATTTTCTTGCTGATGACTACCAATGTGCAGAGGCGAAGACTGAGGATAAGCAATTGAAACAGGCGATCAAGGATTTGTCGAAAGCTGAGAAGCAGGAGGCAGCCGCAGCCAAGGATGAGCATCATGCACACACTGTGAGTGCATTTCTCCTCAACTGATCATGCGGGCCCCCTCTTGCCCTTTCCCGCACACACACTTAAAACCTGACTCGCTGCCCTTTCCTCCGCCTCAACTTCCCTTCGCTCCCCCCTTGACCCTTCTTTCGGGCTTTCTCGGTCGCTATATATCGGGGATCGGCGCTTATCTGGCGTTTCCATACAGGCCCACGACAAAGCCGCCAAAGCCGAGCAGAAACTGGCCGCTGAACTGCACAAAGTCGCGGCGGGTGTGTCTTCTCCTCCCTTCCCATCTCATCATTGCAGTGACTCGTGTTTATGCACGCCTGACAGAGCACGACTCTGCCGTCTCGAAGGAACACGCCACTGCTCAAGATATCGCGACGAAGACAAACGAGCATCATCGGATCACTCAGGAGTTTGAGAGGAAGAAGGCGGCTTTGAATGATATACAGCATAAAGTGGGTTTTCATTCGCCTTTCTCGTCAACGACGCCCTCATCCTGTTCCAATTCAATCACGTTCTCATCGAGCTTCCTCTTCCCGTTCCCCATCCTCCTCCCTTGCCTTCCTACGTCGCAAATGCATCCACTCGCAGTTGCATGACCCGCAGTTGCATCCAATCCGTTTCGCTCTCTCCGGATCGTGGCTTTTTTCTATTATGCTTTCCCGATGCCAGGGTCGCACTACTTTGTCACCTGAGCTAATCGCAGTACTCCAGCACGACACCCATTCAGGCCTTCGAGAACACAAACTCAACGAGCTCCACGCACCTCATGAGAACGGCAACGGAGCAGCTGTCGGTGCCGGGGCTGGTGCCGCTGGAGCAGGGGCGGGAGCAGAGGGTCTAGCGCTTGATCAGCAATACGGTCACCCCGCAGCTATGAATGGAGCTCCCGCGGGTCAACCTGCTGGAGGGATGGCGCCGGTTGGGAATTTGGGTCAATCCGGTGGTAGTGCTGGGATGGGTGGGCAGGGTGTTGCTGGGCAAGGGGTGGGTGGGGGAATGGTGAGCGATGAGCAGAGGGTGTCGAACGCTGTGCACCAGATGTAGAGGGGAAGAGGGATTCAAGGGACGAGGGAGAAGGAGAAGAAGATGGAGCAGTGGATAGCAGTGAGCAGTGGGCATTGAGGAAAGTTGGCGGAATCATCTTATCATATGTTGTGCATTATTGTTTGAGGAGTGGTAGATGTCAGTTCGCTCAGAATCATATAGACGTTGCACCACATTTCGCGGCTGAGAATTGTCGGTTACTTTTGAAGAAAGGAATTTGTGTTGTTGCAGTTACGATTGTCATTATTCATACAATAATAATTAATTTGAACACGCCAACGTAGAATTTAGGTGTGTATACACCTCGATTCGCCTTCACGATGGCATCCTCATCAAATCAGCCAACGACAACTCAACCCCGGAAACCTATTCGTAAGCTCGCCTTGCGAACAAGGAAATGCAACTCTGACAGCTCGCTTTCTAGCTCTCCCGTTTGTGTACACCTTCACCGCTGGAGCTGTAGCAGGTAATTCACAGGCTCATCATCTCCGTCTCATGTAGCAACACTCTTCGTCATGGCTGATGCACCACCTCTGTAGGATGCGCGGAACTCCTCGTAGGCCACGTCCTGAACTCCCATCCTGACTCTACTGATCATTCACCATTCCAAATCCTACCCTTCACCTCGCGTTTTCCATCCACCAACCTCACCTTCACCGCGACCGAACTGGATCCTGACCACGCAATACAATACGATGCTTACCACTCGACAGCTCATGTACCCCTTAGACGTAGTCAAGACCCGACAACAACTCGATACGGGCAAACATGGGATGGGGATGATCAATATGTTTCGAAGTATCGCCGTCAATGAGGGGTGAGCTGTTTCCCCCAGAAGCGCAGTATGTGTGATTATGTCGGAAGAACCTGCTGTGGCGCCAGCATGGTGAAAGTTTTGTTGGGTTGCGGCTGATGAGCTCCTTGGTGTTAGGGTGGGACGGCTTTATAGAGGGATCTTACCCCCTTTGATGTTGGAAGTTCCAAAGAGGGCTATCAAATGTGTGTCAACCATATCAGTCTTCCAATCAATACCCCAATAATATTGATCTCGTCACCTTCTAGTCGCCGCGAACGGTGAGACCCTTTCCTCTTTCTCGCTTTCCTCCTCCTCCTCCTCCTCCACCTCTTCGTCCATCTCCTCCGCTTCTTCTTCTTCTTACTCTTCTTCATACACAACTTCTTCCTCTTCTCCCTCTTCCGCCCTATCCCTGTAGACTTTGCGTCCAAAGCTGATCACGTATAACGCAGGATGGTGGGGATCCCTGTTCACCTCAAACGGCCAACGTCAGAACACACAATCCCTCGCCATCCTCACAGGATGTTTCGCAGGTGCATCCGAATCCATCGTCGTCACGCCTTTCGAATTGGTCAAGATCCGTCTTCAAGATAAGAGTTCGAGTTTCAAGGGGCCGATCGATGTTATCAGGCATTCATTCCGGACTTCTGGTCCGCTAGGGTGAGTCTGCATTATCTACGGATTGAGTGTATGGTGGGGAAGGTGTTGTCGTCTTTCCCACTGCTTGAGGAACGGAGGGAAAGAATCTCCTTATTGCTCGACGGAGGGTGGGAAAGAAGCTGTCTCCCTACCGCCTGAGGAGTAAGTGGGAGAAGGGTTGATGAGGGTGTTGAGTCGCGGGGAGAATGATTGATTAAGATGTTTGAGATTTGGATTCCGCGGACAGGTTGTACCAAGGGATGGAGAGTACTTTTTGGAGACATTGGTGGTGGAATGGTGGGTATTTCGGGGCAATCTTTTGGGTAAAGAGTTTGTTGCCTAAAGCGACGGTGGGTTTGTGCTTCCCTATACTGGACTGAGAACCTCGGCTGAGCCTGAGGATGAAATTGGCTGATGGGGTGGGAGGGTAGACGAGACAGCGTGAGCTTGGGAATAATCTTATGGCGGGGACGGTCGGTGGTTTTGTCGGGACGACTTTGAATACGCCTTGTAGGTGGCGTTTATTGGTCCTCACTCTTTATAATGCATGAGCTTGAGCTAATGCGGGACAGTCGACGTGGTGAAATCACGAGTACAGTTGAAGGGAACTGGAGAATGGTGGGCTCGTACTCCACATTGTTACACTGTCATCAAGCTGATTGAAGGACAGGTCATACCCCGCATTGGGGAATATCATGCGGACAGAAGGATTTGGGGGTTTGTACAAGGGTGAATCAAACTCATCGAACTGGTCCTCTCGCTAAAAATGTATAGGGTACGCGCCGAAAGTTCTGAGATTGGCACCGGGAGGAGGGATCTTACTGCTTGGTGAGTGGAGGAGCTGAACAACTGCTTACGATACTAGTTGTGGAAGCTCTTTCATCGGTGTTCAAGAAACGTCTCGGACCGCCATATATATGAAACGCAATTACATAAAATTGAAACCGACCTTTACTGATTCGCTGCCATGTCGACTTACGGTAGTCGGAGGTATAACGTTACCGTTGCTGACGGCTCAACTCGAAGCGGGTCCAAGAAGGTCTCGATTCACATCAAGAAGCGTGTTAGCAACCTCCTTAACCCCCGTCAATAGCGAATCTACGAAGCTTTCAAAGGTCCTCCCGATTATCGTTAGTCCGTGAGTACATCACTCATGGCATCAGGGCTCTTTGCGGAAAATGCGAGCGCCACTTTATGGATATGAAGCATAAGGGGGAAAATCAAGATGCTTCAGAATGCAGGGTAGAGGAAAATCCGAGCCTTGGTGTCTACAGTACGTCCCCGAGGTGGCGTTTCGAATCGTGGCGAAAAGCTTCTTATACTTTACTCAGAGCAGAAACCCGGGTTATTCTCTCGTTACCAGACCTCCTTTTTTTGGGTTATCAAAACCACGACGAATACTGATCAATTCAGCGTATCTTTACACCGAATCTCGATACAATTTTGGGTGAACTTTGAAAGGCTGAGACATCGTTATGAACGAAGCTGGGCTTGCGGAGCGGGCTTCGGCGTGCATCGGCAAGATCTTAGGCTTTAGCGGCGATCTTTCTTCCGATTTTCACTGGCAGAGTGTCAAAAGAACGAAGCCTACAGGCACACGACGCGGTGGTGACTCGAGACGGTATGCGTTCAAACAGTATATGAGCCCATTAGCTCAAAACCAAAAACCATTTGTTCCGAGCCATGACTTTCGGCAGGAGTGATAGATCAGACTGCCTCACTAGACTCAATGGCCATTGTGCAGGTACATCGTTATTCTAAGCTTAACACCGCCTTCTCACCGAGCGTTGCACACCCCCCGCCCCTACAAATCAATTCAGATACCCACTCTCCCTCCAAGCCGCAATCATCCTCCCCAAACCCTTCCTCCCAACCTTCCCAAACCCACCACGAACACTACCACCATCACCACAGAACCCAACAGCCTCACTCATAGCACTCGTCTCAAAACCAACTCCATCCCTCCCTTCAGTCCGACTGAAATATCCCAACAACCTCAACGAAGGGTTGGTTCCTGTCTCATCTCCTTTCGCATCGGCTTTTTGAAGTTGTTCGATCCAATGGGAGAAAGGGACGACCTTGATATCAGGACCGAGGTTGATTGGTTCAAGGAGGTAGGTGATGATCTCTGACCATGGGGTGGAAGTTGTGTTGATAAGGTTGTACACTCGCGCTTTACTGTACCATTGTCGTTGTCGTCGCCGTCGCCGTTGGGCATGGCGGAAGATGCAAACAGGTTTTATATCGTCGAAATAACCGAGTTTGACGTGGGCGTGAACTCGATCCCATCCCGAGTCGATATCGTCGCAATCGCCGAACCCGCCTCATCCACAGGTATCCAATTATCCCCGCCCATCAAAGAATCAGGGATGATCCCCATGATCTGAGCCGACTTGATGACGCTGGGTACGGCCTCATGCTCGTTCCATACTCCATGTTGCCGATCTCCACAGACCTGACCGACACGGATGATGATCCCTCCTCCAGCTTTGGCCATAACTTCTGCAACCCATTTCGAGAGGGCGTATCCCATGTCTCCTGCCATCGCTGCGTCGGAAAGGGTTCGCTCTGGGACGAGATCGGGGCTGGACCAAGCTGAAGCGACGGATATCGAGGAGAGGAAGGTGAATCGGGATGAAGGGGTTAAGTTGAGGAGGTTAATGGTGGATTGGATGTGGTGTGAAGGAGGAGAAGGGGAGATTGAAATTGACTGGCCAGGCTGCGTGGATCGTGGCGTCGAGCTGGGATCGGACACGATTAAGCTTGTCGGAGGCGAGACCGAGGTCAGGTTTGGATAGGTCGGAAGCGAAACATTCGATCTCGGTGTTGGCGCTGAGAACCTGGAGAGAGGCGGATTTCCGCTGTCGCTGAGAGGCTTCGATCCGTTCGACGGCATTCCTATCGCTTGTCGCCCGGACAGGACATAGGATCTGCTTGATACCCCGAGTAACCAGCTGAGCGAGGACATGCGCGCCGAGAGATCCAGTCGCACCCGTAAGTAGGATCGTCTCGATCTTGCCGATCTTCGCGCCTGGGATAGACAAAGCCGCCTTATCAGTCTTCGCAGCTTTTCTCGCCTCCTCGACGAGATCAGTCGCATCGATGACTTCACCCGAAGTAACCGCCCAGAGTCGTTTCGCCAAAGCCGACGGCGTTGGGTTCTCAAATACGACACTCGGTCTCAGCGGTTCCGGAAACTTGACCTTCCGCTGGATCGCATTCCGTGCTCGAATCGCCACGAGCGAATCCATCCCCAGATCAAACAGATCTTCCTCCATCCCAACCTTCTTCGGGAAAAGTCGCTTTCAACACCTCCATAACAACATCCCTCGCCTCATCCGGATTCTTCAACGCCTCGCCGGAAGAAGTACCCTTTCCCTCGTAAGTCGCATACAGGTCGTTGACTTCAGCTTGGAACAACTCGATCGTCTTCCCTCGTTTCAGAGATTTTCTTGTCGGTCTGGATGAATTCCGAGTCGAGGGGTAGCGCTTTGACGAGCTCCGGGACGATCTTCGAGTAGGTCGGTACGGAAGATTTCACTTCTTCAAGGAGGGGTTGGATGTCGGTCGTGGATTCGTTGCGGGGAATGTAGAGTAAGGCGGGTTGAGGACGATCCTTTCCGACGACCATCGCGTCGCGAACGAGTGGAGAGCTTCGGAGGGTTTGCTCCACTACAGTGCATCAACACCTAGTCTACTGCCTAACTTGATGTACTCACTCGGTATAGGATTTGTTTTCTCCCCGCTCGAATGGATAAGTAAATCATCACTCCTCCCGAAATATCTCCAAGCGTTAGGTATGGTCTCATGGAGTTCAAACAGATCACCTGTGGCGTAACTCCCATCCTCGCAATTACGAATATTGACCGTAGGGAAATGTGCATCCAGCACGAGCTCGTAAAGTCCCGCCTCGACTTTCTCCCAATGAAGGTACCGCCACATGCGGTAACCTTCGGAAGTAGTCCCATGCCTTGACGTTCTCGGAATCCCTTACAGTGTTCATGATGATCCCACTCTCACTCGATGCGATGGCGCTCATCAGATGGACGTTCTCGGCGAGCAACTTCTCGCCAAGTTCGTTTGGAATCGGTCCACCTGCCGAACAGACGATCTCTAGACTTTTGAGGAGGTCCACACCACCTTCCTCCTCGGCGATAAGCTTCACTAGGCTTGGCACGATCCATACTACGTCGGGTTTACTCTTCCGGATCGTCTCGATGAGATTGGCGGCGGTAGGAGGTAAGGTCGGAGGAAAGATTGCGAGTCGATTCCCACCGGCGAGAGTACTGATCATCACGAGTCGAGCGTACATGTGAGTAAGCGGGGTGACGAGGTAGTGGTCGCCCAGTACAAAGGCAGCGCCACCGTTATTGACCCATGCTTCGTGTCGGATAGGCATGATTTTGGGGTCGCCGATTGAGCCGCTAGTATGGATGATGAACGGGACTTGATCCGCTTCTTCTTCGGGTGTGAGCTCGGTGTGCCAGGTCGTATCAATCGACGGTGAGATTGAATCGGTGGTTGTGCCGATGAGTGGGATGGGGTTGGATAGGAGAGCGACGGCGTCTTGGGCGGAAGAGGATTGGTCGTGACCGTGGATGAGAGCGATGGCTTTGGTGAGCGAAGCGTAGCAGCAATGGCGGAAGGGGGAAGGGAGGGTGGGATGTGCAGGATGATGTGACCTCTAGTCGATCAACGACCAGTCAACAAGCTCAGAGGAGACACTGACAACCTCTGCAACGCAAACTCATGTAAGAGATAAGCCACCCCAGCCCGCCAACAGAACCCAACGACCTTTGCCTCGTCGCTTCTAACCCTAGGTGGAAGCGTTCGCCCATAATGTTTCGCGAGACCGCAGATCAGACCATCGACTTCCCCGTAGGTCAATTCCTTCGTGCAGTCGGATAGGAACGGTTATCTCTTCCTTGGGCTATACGGAGGACCAACAGCCCGTTAACGAGGCTCCCCGTTAATGGAGGTATAACCTTCTGGACCGAGCGCGTAAGCCGAGTCAGGGTATCGATCGCTCTGACCAGGTAGAGTGAGGAGATACATGATGATACTAAGGTGGAAGATCGTCAAGCGGGTGGATATGATGGTGATGAAAGCGGATCAGATATCGGTATAATGAAAGGAAACTCCTCGTGACGTCGTGGAAGACGGGGGTGCGAAGGCGTCCTTCCCGGATGTCCGATAGGAAGCGATGATAAGAGACGTTTCATGGCAGGCCAAGGCATCCTTGTTTTGTTTTGTTTGGTAATGGAGCTGACAGCAGAGGGAAGACGGAAAGACGAGGTGCTCGCGATGAGACCGGCGATACGCGGCATGCGAAGAAGAAGAACGGCCTACGTACAGGGGTGTCACGAATGGAGGAGCTAACGCCGAAACCCCGCCAGCGTGGCAAATCACTCTCCTCTGACTTTTCGACCTCCGGTTTGACCCTACCTATTATAAATCTCAATTACTCCTTCATACCTTTCTAGCCTATGCATGCCTCGTACCAGACTATCTGACT
>JAABUH010000780.1_pt1 | contig 41803 bp, 32 predicted proteins | sample 5559121 | NCBI WGS metagenome assembly JAABUH01 (sample SAMN10711871, study PRJNA513364) | rock metagenome | isolation source: Antarctica rocks | place: Antarctica: Victoria Land, Battleship Promontory nord | collected 2015-12-28
CTCACCACCAAGGTGCTGGCGTTCATCGCCTACTACAACCGGACCATGGCCCAGCCCTTCAAATGGACGTATCACGGCAAGGCGCTCCGCGACTAACTACCGAGGCATCCATGCCACGCTGTACTAGTGGTGGTAATACACCACTACCAATAGACTATTGTCCGCTCGCGGTCATTCCCCTACTATCCCTCTAGGGGTATTCACCTCCTCCGTAACGTATGTTCGCGTGGCAACCCGATTCAGACGGCGTATGTGTCAGGTCGGCACCCGGCGCAATAATCGACGTGAGGGACAATCGATTACGCCGACCGATGTGGGGTTGCACGCAGCCCATCTCCCGTTCAGCACAGCACAACCGCATAATGGCGGCAATGAGGCACAGACCCGTATGTGGGCACTTTGGTCTGTGTGGAGCCAGTAGTGCAACCGGCCAGCGCAACGCTGTGTCGGTTGTTTTGTCTGGTTCCGATGCTGACTGGACGTTATCACCAGCGGCATAATTGGAGTGACCCTGATGCGCCGCCCCTCCGACCGCCGGGTGCGATCCCTACGTGTGCTTGCGGTGTTCCTCGCCGGTCTCAGCGCTTTCCTCTTGGCCTTTAATGGCTCGCTCGGGCCTGTACCGGCGGCAGCGGCGGCGAGTACGCTGCCGCCGGGCTTCTACGAGGAGTCGATCGCCACCGCCACCGCCTACCAGACGACCGCGTTCGTCTTCGCCCCCGACGGACGCATCCTGATCGCCGAGAAGCCGGGCCTCGTCCGGGTCTACAAAGGTGGGGCGCTGCTCCCGACGCCGCTCCTGGATATTCGGGAGCGGGTGAACCAATATAGCGATCGCGGTCTCCTCGGCCTCGCCCTCGATCCAAACTTCGCCGCTGGCAGCCCGTACCTCTATCTCACCTACACCTACGAGCAGATCCGGGATAACGATGCGAACAACGACAATGCCCGCAAAACCGCCCACATCTCCCGCTTCACCGTCACCGGCGATACCGCCGACCCGGCGAGCGAGCAGGTTCTTGTGGGGAAGGTGACGCCGGCGAGCGGCTCGTGCAACGACGACCCCCTTGCCGATTGCCTCCCCTCCGATGGCTACTCGCATAGCATCGGCACGCTCAAATTCGCCCCCGATGGCTCGCTCTTCGCCACCATCGGCGAGAGCGCCGACTACAACCAGGTCGATGACGACGCCTTGCGGGCGCAGAACCTCGATGTGCTGGCCGGGAAGGTGCTGCGCGTCAACAAAGACGGCACCGGCTGGGTCGGCAATCCCTTCTTCGCTACCGACAAACCGAACGCCAATCGCTCGAAGGTCTGGGCCCATGGGCTACGCAACCCCTTCCGCTTCAATCTGCGCCCCGGCACCGCTATCCCCTACCTCGGCGATGTCGGCTGGGGGACGTGGGAGGAGATCAACGTCGCCACGCGGGGCGCAAACCTCGGCTGGCCGTGCTACGAGGGGGATGAGCAACAGCCCGGCTACGCCCCCAAAACGGTTTGTCAGGATCTCTACAAGCGTGGCGTGGGTGCGGTGCAAGCACCGCTCGTCAAATGGTTGCATGTGGATTATGGGAGCGCGGCGGCGACCGGTGGCACGTTCTACACCGGGACCGGTTACCCGGCGCAGTATCAGGGGGCGTACTTCTACGGCGATTACGCGCAGGGTTTCCTCCGCACCCTGCGCGTCGATGCCGATCAGCGACTCGTCCCCGGCAGCGTCGCCGATTTCGCGACGAATGTCAGCGCCCCGGTCGACATCGAGATGGGGCCGGACGGCGACCTCTACTACCTCTCGATCGAGACGGGGACACTGTACCGCCTCCGCTATGGCACGCCGCCACCGCCGCCATCGACGACGACCGGCTACCTGAGCGCCCAGAAATGGGCCACCATGAGCAATGGTTACGGGCCGGTCGAGTTAGACCGCAGCAATGGCGAGAATGCGGCGGGCGACGGGAACCCGCTGCGGATCGGCGGGATCACCTACGCCAGGGGCCTGGGGATGCATGCCCCCGCAGATGTACGCTACGTGCTGGGTACCGGCTGCGACACGTTCACGGCCCGGGTCGGGATCGATGACGAGGTGAGCGACACCACCGGTTCCGTGGTCTTCCAGGTCTGGTCCGGGGAGACCAAGCTCTACGATAGTAAGGTGATGACCGGGAAGGTGACGACCGGGGCCGATCCGGCGCTGTCGGTCCGCGTCGACATGACCGGACGGAGCGAATTGCGACTCGTGGTCACCGATGCGGGCGATGGTCCCTCGTCGGATCATGCCGACTGGGCCGAGGCGCGCTGCGACACGAATGCACCGCCGGTCGTGACGATCAGCGCCCCGCAGGATGGCGGCACCTACCGCATCGGCGATACGATCGCCTATAGCGGCGCGGCCACCGATCCCGATGGCGGTGCCGCCCCGACGCTCGCCTGGCAACTGATCACCCGCCACTGCCCGAACGGAGCCTGTCACGCCCACCCCGCCACGCTGCCGGGGGATCGCGGCACGTTCGTCGTCAACGATCACGACGATGATACGCACCTCGAATTGTTGCTGACCGCGACCGATAGCAGCGGTGCCACGGCGACCAAGACGGTTCGCCTCGATCCGCAGCAGGCCACGCTCACGCTGGGCACCGCCCCCGCAGGTCTCAACGTGATCTATGGCGGCAAGGCCGCCGCCCCGACCGCAACGCAGCGGATTGACATCGGGGGCACGCGCACGATCACCGCGCCGGTAGCGCAGTCCCTCGGCGGGATACCCTATACCTTCTCGCGCTGGTCCGATGGCGATACGCGGGCGCAGCGCGCCGTGACGATGCCCGACGGGGGTCTCGATCTCACCGCGATCTTCGTCCCCGTCGGGCCGTCACCAGCTCCCTCGCCCGCACCCGCACCTTCGATCTTGCCCTCGTCCTCGCCCGCGCCCGCGCCCGTGCCGGTCGGGCGGTATAGCGTGACGGCGGATGCGAGCGGCAATGGCATCGTCACTCCGAGCGGGGTGGCGGCATACGACGCCGGGAAGGCCGCGACCTACAGCGCCAGCCCGGCAAGCGACGCGATCTTCCTCGGCTGGACGCTGGATGGCACGGCGGCGGGCTACGCCCCGAACATCACCCTGACGGCGGGAGCGAACCACACGCTGGTGGCGACCTTTGCCCCCCGGCAGACCTTCGGGGATGCCACGCCGGACAAGACCGGGGCGACCGAGGCGATCGCGCAACTGGCCGCGCGGGGGATCATCAAGGGCTGCGACCCGGCGGCGGGCCTCTTCTGCCCGACCGACCCGACGCTGCGCGCGCAGATGGCGGCGCTGATCGTCCGCGCGATGGGCTGGGGCGGCGAGAATCCTCCCTCGCCATTCAGCGACCGGATGGGTGTGGACGACGAACTCTGGCGGGCGATCGCGATCCTCGCGGCGCACAAGGTCGCCAATGGCTATGGTGACGGCACCTACGGCACCACCAGCCCGGTGCTCAACGTCCAGGTATTCTCGTTCATTACTCGTGCGATGGTCAGTAAGGGCTACTGGGCCTTCCAGCCGGACGACGGCACGGTCTACCCGAACGTCGCGGCGAACTCCGGGCACCGGGTAGACCTCGTGACCTACGTTCACTACGCGGGCCTCATCCGGGGGACGACCAGCATGACCGGGAACTTCGCCGGGTGGGACGTGCCATCGAGTCGGGCGTACTTCGCGTTCGCGCTGTGGCAGGCGCTGAGTAGCTACTTCGGTGTCGATCGGCCCGGCCTGGGTGGCTACATCCCCTGATCGTCCGTGTGTAGCATCCGCCCCCGTTGTCCTGTCCGATCGGCCATATCCCTTCCCCTTCCCGGTCGCTATACTGTATGGAGAGACGGCGGACGCCGCTGCACCCGAGAGGGCTGTGGCGCGTCCGCCGCTGCATGACCAGTGAGACGCGACCGACGCGATAACGAAGGATGGCCGACCGCGATGCTACGACGTTTCTTTGCCTACTACCGACCGCACCGTACACTGTTCGCCCTCGACTTTTCCTGCGCGGTGCTGGCGGGGTTGCTCGAACTCGCCTTCCCGCTCGCGGTGCGCGCGTTCGTGGACGAGTTGCTGCCGAGCCGCGCATGGGGGCTGATCGCCTTCGCCGCCGCCGCGCTGCTGGGGATCTATCTGCTCAATACCGGCCTGATGGCGATCGTGACCTATTGGGGCCACATGCTCGGGATCAATATCGAGACCGAGATGCGCCGCAAGAGCTTCGATCACCTCCAGAAGCTGTCGTTCCGCTTCTACGACAACCAGAAGACCGGCCACCTCGTGGCGCGCGTGACCAAAGACCTGGAAGAGATCGGCGAGATCGCGCACCACGGCCCGGAGGATCTCTTCATCGCGATCATGACGTTTATCGGGGCCTTCGCGCTGATGTTCGCGATCAATCCGCCGCTCGCCCTGATCACCGCCGTGTTGGTGCCGATCATCGCGCTCCTCACCAGCCGCTATGGCGGGCAGATGACGCGGACGTGGGGCTCGCTCTTCGGGCGGGTGGGCGATTTCAACGCGCGGATCGAGGAGAACGTCGGCGGGATGCGCGTCGTGCAAGCCTTCGCCAACGAGGACCACGAGCGCCGCCTGTTCGCCGAGGACAACGCCCGTTACCGCACGACCAAGCTCCAGGCGTATGGCCTGATGGCCGCCAGCATGTCGCTGAGCTACCTCAGCATGCGGCTGACGCAGTTGGTGGTGATGGTGGCCGGGGCCTATTTCGTCATGCAGGGCAGCCTCAGCGAGGGAGGCTTCGTCGGCTTCCTGCTGCTGGTCAACGTCTTCTTCCGCCCGGTCGAGAAGATCAACGCGGTCCTGGAGACCTATCCGAAGGGGATCGCCGGCTTCAAGCGCTACACCGAACTGCTCGACACCGCGCCCGACATCGCCGACGCGCCCGGCGCGCTCGCGGTCGAGGGGCTGCGCGGGGCCATCGCCTACGAGGGGGTCGAATTCGGCTACACCCCGCAACAACGGGTGTTGCGGGGGATCGAGCTGGCGATCCGCCCCGGCGAGACGGTCGCCTTCGTCGGGCCGTCCGGCGCGGGGAAGACGACGATCTGCTCCCTGCTGCCGCGTTTCTACGAGGTGGAGGAGGGGCGGATCACGATCGATGGGATCGACATCCGGGAGATGACGCTGGCCTCGCTGCGGCGACAGATCGGCATCGTGCAGCAGGACGTCTTCCTCTTCGCCGGGAGTATCCGCGAGAACATCGCTTACGGGCGGCTCGACGCCACCGAGGCGGAGATCGTGGATGCGGCACGGCGAGCGCGCCTCGGTGGCCTGATCGAGGATCTGCCCGCCGGGCTCGATACGATCATCGGCGAGCGCGGCGTGAAACTCTCCGGGGGGCAGAAGCAGCGCCTGGCGATCGCGCGGATGTTCCTGAAGAACCCGCCGATCCTGATCCTCGACGAGGCGACCTCCGCGCTCGACACCGAGACGGAGCGCGCGATCCAGGGGGCGCTCGCGGAGCTTTCGGAGGGACGCACGACGCTGGTGATCGCGCACCGGCTGGCGACGATCCAGGGGGCCGACCGGATCGTGGTGGTGGATGAGAGCGGCATCGCCGAGCAGGGGCGACACCACGAGCTGGTCGCCGCCGGGCGGACCTACTCGCGGCTCCACGAGGCGCAATATGGCGGTGCCATCCGGTAGGAGCGGTCGCAAAAGAGTAGGAGTGACGCAGTTGAATGTGGAGTCGACGCGATTGCGCCTTATGGTCACGTTCAACTGCGTCACTCCTGTGGGTATCCGCACTTTATGATCGTTACGGCACTGTTCGTGTGCCTCAATTGGCTACTGTGAGGTGCGAAAGGGCGCAGCCGCTCACGGACGGCGACCCCAAACGCTGAACATCGTCGGCGAGGCCCAGGCGATTGCAGGGTCGTCGAGGAGGGCGATCATGCGGTCGATCTCCTCGGCCTCGATGAGCCCGGCATCGATTGCGGTATCACGGATTTGCATGAAGTTCGCGCGGTCCAGGAGCGCACCGGCGGAGCCACCCTGGCGAATCGTGAGGTGTCCCTCCACGCCCACCTCCGCCAGCTCCAGATCGCGGAAGCGCTGATAGAGGCTCCGGCCCCATCCGGGTCCGGCACCACGTGCGACCAGGAGTTGTCCGAGTGCCCGGAAGGCCGTGCGCGCGAGTGTGGCGTCCGGGTCGGCGGTCGGAAACGCCCGGTCGATGAAGGTGGGGTCGAAGTCCTCGACCACCAGCCAGCCACCTGGCTTGAGTGCCGCCGCCAGCCGCGTGAGGGCCGCCGGGGCCGTCGGCACATGGACGAACACCAGACGCGCGTGGATGAGGTCGAATGCTCCTTCCGGCAGCGGGTCGGCCCCGACATCGTGTCGGCGGACCTCGACGTGCGGGGGGTCTGTCTCAGCGAGCACGGTCAGGAAGCGCGGGTCGATGTCGGTGGCTAGCACATGTCCGGTCTCACCGACCCGATCCGCGAGCCAGGCGGCGATCGAGCCGCTGCCGGCGCCGACCTCCAGGCACCGCCAGCCGGGGCCGACCCCTGTCATCTCCAAAAAATGGGTTGTGCGGGGGTCGTAGAGGGCCTCCAGGCTCCCGAAGCGCTGGGCAGTTGGCCGCTCAGCCGCGTTGTCGAAGATGTAGCCACTCATGGTCACCCCCTACTCCATAGCGAATAATCCCGCCGCTACATGATGTACGCATGAGTCGTTCTCTCTGTCTTTCTCGCTCTGCTTGCTTGGCGATTTGGATCCTCGCTTGCGCGATACAATGACCGCGCCGCCCGGCCCTGGTCAGCCTGCGTCGCGACTAACCCGGCCTCCTGGCACCTGCCGACTCTCGACGTAGCTTCTCGGATCGATGCCACGCCACGCCGCCATTCCGTGTACTCTCCAGTTCCGCTGAACGCTCCTGGCGACCGCTCATTTCGGTAATACCACCGCTTTGACAGTCAATCGGACCTGTGTTACCGTCCTGGGGTCGGGCGCGGCGCGGTCGTGGCGATCGGTCTTCGCGATGTTATCCCTTGCCCTTGCGTGCACCCGATCCGCGCCACTACAGCTGCATGGTGCGGTGGCCGTATCGCGTGATGCGCCATCTGGCGGAGGGGCCACCCGGCGCGGGAGGGGACGATGACCGCGACTGAGACTGCGACGGCGGGCGCGGCGGGGTTGCGCGCGTCGTTGATCGATTGCGACGTGCATAACCGGGTGCCAAAGGTCGAGGCACTATTCCCTTATCTGCCGCCCTACTGGGTCGATCACGTCGCGCAATCGGCCTTTAAGGGGGCGCAGAGCACCTACCATCCGAAAGCCTCGCCGCCCGTTGCGCGCCCCGGCAGCACGCCGACTGCTGGCCCCGCCGGTTCGAGCCTCGCCCTGCTGCGCGAGCAACACCTCGACCCGCTCGGTATCGCGATCGCGATCCTCAATTGCCTCTACGCGATCGATAGCCTGCACAACCCCGAGGCGGCGGTCGCGTTCGCCAGCGCGGTCAACGACTGGCAGATCGCCGAATGGCTCGATAAAGAGCCGCGCCTGCGCGCGTCGATCGTGGTGCCGGTGCAGTTGCCCGAACTGGCCGCGCGGGAGGTCGAGCGGGTCGCGGACCATCCGGGCTTCGTCCAGGTGCTCCTCCCGGCGCGCGCGGAGCATCCCTACGGCAGCCGCCTCTACCGCCCGCTGTGGGAAGTGATCGCGCGGCGGGGGCTCGTGGCCGGGATCCACTTCGGCGGTATGCCGGGGAATCCGCCCTTCCCGTCCGGTTGGCCCTCCTATTACGCGGAGGAGTACGCCGGGATGGCGCAGGTCTTCCAGTCGCAGCTCGCCAGCATCGTCAGCGAGGGGGTCTTCGACCTCTACCCGACCCTCCGCGTCACGCTGATCGAGAGCGGCTGCACCTGGCTCCCGGCCTTTCTGTGGCGCTTCGACAAGGAGTGGCGCAATCTCCGCTCGCTGGTGCCGTGGGTGAAGCGCGCGCCGTCGGCCTACATCCGCGAACACGTCCGGCTGACCCTCCAGCCGTTCGACGCGCCGCCGACGACCGAGGAGCTGCTGGCGACGGTGGCGCAGATCGGCTCCGACGACATGCTCCTCTTCAGCTCCGATTACCCGCACCGGCACACCGCCGATCCGTTGGCGTCGACCCTGCCGCGCCTGCCCGTTGAATTGGCGCGGCGCATCCGGGGCGACAATGCGCGCGTGCTCTATGGCTTCCCTTCGTCACCGTCCCTGCCCTGAGTACGTCGTTGTGGAAGGAGAATGATCGATGGCTACCACCATGCCGCGCGCCACGACCGCGACGCGGACCCGGCCCGCGCTGATCGACTGCGACATCCACAACGAGCTCGACTCCGAGCGCGATCTCTATCCGTTCCTCTCGGCGCGCTGGCTCGAATACATCAAAACGTATGGACTGCGTGGGCCGTCCGGCGGCTTCTACCCGCGCTTCCTGAACCGGCGCAACGACGCCTACCCGCCGTCCGGGCGTGAGGCCGGCTCCGACTGCGCCTTCACCGCGCGGCAGTTGCTCGATGAGTGGAACGTCGTCTTTGGCATCCTGAACCCGCTGACCGGGGTGGGGTCGCAGCTCAATCCCGAGTTCGACGCGGCGCTGGCGACGGCGGTGAACGACTGGCAGGCCGCCGAGTGGCTCGACCGGGAGCCACGGTTGCGGGCCTCGATCGCCGTCCCGTTCGAGCACGCCGATCTGGCGGTGGCGGAGATCGAGCGCCGCGCCCGCGATGCCCGCTTCGTGCAGGTGCAGTTCAGCGGCAGGCCGCGCGAGCCGATGGGGCGGCGCAAGTATTGGCCGATCTACGCCGCCTGCCAGGAGTACGGGCTGACGGTGATGTCCCACGCCTTCGGCTCCGGCGGGCAGCCGATCACCGGTTGCGGCTGGCCCTCCTTCTACATCGAGGATCACGTCGGCCCGGCACAGTCGATGCAGGCCAACCTGATCAGCATGGTCTACGAGGGGGTCTTCGAGCGCTTCCCGCAGTCGCGCGTCGTCTCGGCGGAGAACGGCTTCGGGTGGGCACCCGCGCTCGCCTGGCGGCTGGACAACACCCACGCGCTGCTCGGCGACGAGTTGCCGCACCTCAAGCGCAAGCCGTCCGAGTATCTCCGCGAGCACGTCTGGTTCTGCACGCAGCCGGTCGAGGAGCCGGAGCACGCCGCCGATCTGCTGCGCCTGATCGAGCAGATCGGGGCCGAGCGCCTGATCTTCGCCAGCGATTACGCCCACTGGGATTGGGACGCCCCGGATACCGTGCTGCCGCCGCGCCTGTCGGAGGAGGATCCGCCGCAAGATCCTCTACGAGAACGCGCGCGAGCTCTATCATCTGCCCGATATGGCACCCCAGGGATAACGATGGCACGCTACATCGTGGCGCGCGGACGAGATCCCGGATGGCGCGCGGAAGATCGTGGAGGTCGCCGGGCGGTCGCTCGGGGTCTTCAATCTGGCGGGGGAGTTCTTCGCGCTGCGGAACCGCTGCCCCCATCAGGGCGGGCCGCTCTGCGAGGGCAAGACGTGGGGGCTGGCGCAGGCGCGGGTGCCGGGCGAGATCACCTACAGCCGCGCGCGCGAGATCCTGACCTGCGCCTGGCATGGCTGGGAGTTCGATATCCGCACCGGGCGCTCCTGGTGCGACCCGGACAGGCTGCGCGTGCGCCGCTACGAGGTCAGCGTGGAGTCGGCGGCACCCCTGGCGCCCGGCGGGGGCGTGGTCGCGCCGGAGGTAGGGTCTGCTGACATGCCCGCGCCGGGGCTGGTGCTGGGACCGTACACCGCCGAGACTTTCCCGGTGATGACCGAGGGCTCGTATCTGGTCGTGGAGATCGGCCCATAGTCGGGAGGTGAGCGGGAGGTCAGCAGCGGGTGGTGCTAACGCGCCGCGCGCTTCCCCTTCAGCAAAAGAGCATCGGCGCATGGTGCATCGTCCGTTGTAGCGTACATTTTGGCACGATCGTGCATGATGATTGGTGGGCCATGACCGCCGAACGCGACCGCCTGCGCGCCGACCACGCCGCCTGGACCCGCTGGGGGCCATATCTCAGCGAGCGCGCCTGGGGGACGGTGCGCGAGGACTACAGCGCGAACGGCGACGCCTGGGGCTCCTTCCCGCACGATCACGCCCGCTCCCGCGCCTACCGCTGGAACGAGGATGGGCTGGCAGGGCTCTCCGACGACAAAGGGCGGGTCTGCTTCGCGCTGGCCCTCTGGAACGGGCGCGACCCGATCCTCAAGGAGCGCCTCTTCGGCCTCACCGGGCCGGAGGGGAATCACGGCGAGGATGTCAAGGAGTATTACCACTACCTCGACGCCACCCCGACCAGTTCCTACCTCCGGATGCTCTATCGCTACCCGCAGGCCGCGTTCCCGTACGAGCGCCTGCTGGCGGAGTCGCGCGCGCGCGGCCACGACATGCCGGAATTCGAGTTGCTCGACACCGGGATCTTCGACGAAGGGCGCTACTTCAATGTCGTCGTGGAGTACGCGAAGGGGTCGCCCACCGACATCGCGATCCGCCTCAGCGTCACCAATCGGGGGCCGGACGCGGCGACGATCTGGCTCCTGCCGACCCTCTGGTATCGCAATACGTGGTCGTGGGGGCCGGGGCAGCGGCGCGGCGAGCTGACCGCAGCGGCGATCCGGCAGGCCGATGACACGACGCTCCCGGCGATCGGGGGCACCCATCCGCTCCTCGGCGAACAACTCCTCCTCTGCGAGGGGGCCGACGAACTCCTCTTCACCGAGAACGACACCGATCTCCAGCGCCTCTACGGCGTGCCGAATCCGACGCCGTTCGTCAAGGATGCTTTCCATCGCTACGTGGTCGACGGTGAGGGTGGGGCGGTCAATCGGGCCGGTCATGGCACCAAGGCCGCCGCCCTCTACCGGCGTGAGCTCGCGCCGGGGGCGACGCTGACCGTCCGGCTGCGCCTGATCGTCGCGCCCGTCGCCTCGGTCATCGGCGACGAGCCGCCCGGTGCGGGGGAGGAGGATCTGCCACCGCGCGTCCCCGCGCCGACCCCGCGCGACTGGCGGGAGCGCGCGACGCGGCTCGGCGTGGCCGGGACCACCGCGCCGTTCGGCGGTTTCGCGGCCACCTTCGCCGCGCGACAGCGCGAGGCCGACGACTTCTACGCGACCCTGGCGCCGGGGCAGACGGCGGATCTCGCCCTCGTCTTCCGGCAGGCGATGGCGGGGCTCCTCTGGTCGAAGCAGTTCTACCATTACGTGGTGGCGCGCTGGCTGGCCGGCGATCCGGGCCAACCGCCGCCGCCCCCGGAACGGCGGCTAGGGCGCAACCACGAGTGGGGCCACCTCTACAACGAGCGGGTGATGTCGATGCCCGACGCCTGGGAGTACCCCTGGTACGCCTCCTGGGATCTGGCGTTCCACTGCCTGCCGCTGGCGCTGCTCGATCCGACCTTCGCCAAGGGTCAGCTCGATCTGCTGCTGCGAGAGTGGTATCAGCATCCGAACGGCCAGAATCCGGCCTACGAGTGGGCCTTCGGCGATGTGAACCCGCCGGTGGTTGCCTGGGCCGCCTGGCGCGTCTATCTGATCGAGCGGACCCACCACGGCGAGGCCGACCGGGAATTCCTGGAACGGGTCTTCCACAAGCTGCTCCTCTCGTTCACCTGGTGGGTCAACCGCAAGGACACCGAGGGGAACAACGTCTTCCAGGGGGGCTTCCTGGGATTGGACAACATCGGCGTCTTCGATCGCAGCAAGCCGCTGCCGACCGGGGGCTACCTGGAGCAGAGCGACGGCACGAGCTGGATGGCGATGTTCAGCCTCAACATGCTGACGATCGCGCTGGAACTGGCGCGCACGAACCCGGTCTACGAGGCGATCGCCACCAAGTTCTTCGAGCACTTCCTGGGGATCGCCGCCGCGATGGCCGCAATCGGCGACCGCACCGGGGAGAATGGGATCGCCCTCTGGGATGAGGACGACGAGTTCTTCTACGATGTCCTGCGCCTCCCGAACGGGACCAGCTTCCCGCTGAAGATCCGCTCGTTCGTCGGGCTGATCCCCCTCTTCGCGGTGGAGACGATCGAACCCGAAACCCTGGACGCGCTGCCGGAGTTCCGGGAACGGCTCGAATGGTATCTGGAGCATCGCCCCGATCTGGCGAGTCTGGTATCGCGCTGGCAGGAGCCGGGGGCCGGGGAACGGCGGCTGCTGGCGATCTGCCGGGGGCACCGCCTGAAACGCCTCCTGCGGCGGGCGCTCGACCCCGCCGAATTCCTCAGCCCGCACGGCGTCCGCTCGCTGAGCCGCGTCCACGCCGAGCACCCTTACACCCTCGAATACGCGGGGGCGCACTACGTGGTGGATTACGAACCGGCGGAGTCGCGCAGCGGCCTCTTCGGCGGCAACTCGAACTGGCGCGGGCCGGTCTGGTTCCCGGTCAACTACCTGCTGATCGAGTCGTTGCAGCGCTACCACCACTACTTCGGCGACGACTTCACAGTGGAGTGCCCGACCGGTTCGGGGAACTTCCTGACGCTAGACGCGATCGCGGACGAACTCTCGCAGCGCCTGATCGCCCTCTTCACGCGCGATGGTGCCGGACGCCGCCCGGTTTTTGGCGGCGTCGAGCGCTTCCAGAACAACCCCGACTGGCGCGATTGCCTCCTCTTCTTCGAATACTTTCATGGCGACAACGGCGCGGGGCTCGGCGCGAGCCACCAGACCGGCTGGACCGGCCTCGTCGCCAAGCTGATCCAGCAGCAGGGGCATCACCAGCACGGCGGAAGCGACGGCGCGCGCTCCGGGGCTGCGTCGGCGATCGAGGAGGCGTAGCCGGTCCATAGTCGGGTGCTCTATGCTGGGCGCGGTGTGGGGCGGCGTGGCGAGATGACACGCGGGTCGAACTGCTGGAGGGCTCCCGTACCTCGCGCGTGGGTGCCTGCCTGAACGGGATACACCTTCCAACACGCGGAGCCGGGGCGGGACCGGCCTCCACACCCGCTCCATCGAGCTGATCCGAAGGCTGCGGAGGCGTCCCGGATGGCACCACCAGCGATCGACACACAGGGCAGCTACGATCGGGTCGCGGAAGAATACGCCGCGCTCCTCTATGCCGAACTCGACCACAAACCGCTCGACCGCGCGCTTCTCGACGCCTTCGCCGAGGAGGTGCGCGGTCGCGGCCCGATCGGCGATGTCGGCTGCGGGCCGGGGCAGTTCGCGCGCTACCTGCACAGCCGCCAGCTCCCGGTCGTGGGGATCGATCTCTCGGACCGGATGATCGCGCTCGCCCGTCGCCGCTACCCCGCCGCGACCTTCCTGCAAGGGGACATGCTGGCGCTGCCCATCCCTGACGGTGCCTGGGCCGGGTTGGTCGCGTTCTACTCGATCATCCACCTCACACCGGAGGAATTGCCTCGCGCCTTCGGTGAATTCCGGCGCGTGCTCCGGTCCGGTGGCCTGGTGCTGCTCGCCTTTCACATCGGGCACCAGCGCCTGCATCGCGATGAAATGTGGGGTGCTCCGGTCGCGCTCGATTTCCAATTCCTCGATCCTGGCAATCTGGCGGCGTTGCTGACTGCGGCGGGCTTCGTGGTGGAGATGCGCCTCGAACGACAGCCCTACACCGCAGTCGAGCACCCCAGCCAACGTGGCTACCTCCTGGCGCGGCGCGCGCCCTGATCTTCGACAGGGAGACCTATCTCCGATCCTTTGCTGCTGCTGGACCCTTCCCCGCCGCATCCTTTTCTCCGTCTACCCTGCTATGCCCGCCCTTTTTCGTGGGCCGCACACGTCCCCGATCGACCCAGAAATGTGCTGAAATAGACGAACAGATGTGCTAAAATTAGGGCGTCGAGACGGTGGCGTGTGCGGTGCCGGGCGGCGGGCGACGATGAACAGCGATGCGCGTAGGGAGAAGAGCGATGAGTGGCGATGATCTCTTCGGTGGCGAGTACAGCCAGGCACGCGCGACGGGCCGCGCGGCCTGGCCCGCGACCCTGCAATGGCACGGCGGCAACAGCCGCTCCGCGCGCGACGACTTCGAGAGTCGCGGCGGCTTCTTCCTCCCGGAGGAAGGGGTTCGCAACCTGGGCCTCGATCCGCACGAGCCGCCGGTCGGCGCGGCGTATGAGGCGCTGAAGTTCGAGACGAAGCGCGAACAGGGCTGGGGCTTTTCCGCGATCAACCTCGCCGTGCTGCAAACCGCCTTCGGCTGGGAGGATCGCGACACCCGCCAGCGCTTCACGCGCGACGAGTATCGCCGCCGCCGCGAGTCGCAGGACGGGAGCGAGGCGAAGCTGCGCGGGCGGCTCTACGTGATGGCGGTCGCGCGCGAACTCGCCGACCTTGGCGTGACGGAGCCGGTGCTGGTGACGCTGCGTGGCACCTATTCGCGCGCGCTCGACGTGCTGATCCGCGACCGGCTCGGCGCGATCGCGGCGCACGCCACGAAGCTGCGGCAGCGGCGCGGCATGACCGGTGCGGTCCCGCGCGAAGCCTTCTGGCTACCCGTCACCCCCGGCGCACCGGCGCGCGTCGGCAGCGGGGCCAACACCTCCGAGGTCGCCCTGCCGTCATCGAGTCTCCCCGAAACCTTGCCGACCGACGACGATGCCTTCCGCGCGCTCGTCCGCCCGCTGCTGGTGCCGGGGGACTCCGCGCGACCGGGCGGCCACTTCGATGCCCTCTGTGCCGAGTATCGCCCCCTCTGGGACGGGCTCGCCGCGTTCGCCGGGTCGGCCAACGCCCCGGAGGCCGCGCCCGACGAGGAGGATGGCGGCGCGCGCGAGGAGTGTTTGCGGCAGGCGGCGGCGGCCTATCCCGAGTTGGACGAGGCCGGGCGTGCCGCGCGGATCAACGAGGTCTTCGCGCGGCACGGCATCGACGCGGCGACGGCGACCCCCGACGATTACCGACGGATGGCCGATTGGCTGCGCCGGAAGGCGGTCCCGCAGCTGGTGCGCGCGATCGCTTCCTGATCGTGGAGAAATGGCAATAGTACGCCACGCCCGCGCGGGATGTGTATTCGTCCCGCACGGGCGTGGCGTAGCTCTTTGTACCCTTTGGGATGTTCTGCGTGAGGCGTTTACCGCGAGTTGCCCCGCCGCAAGCGCCCCCCGAAGCGTGCGCGTGGCGCTGCTGGCACCGCGTTGGTTGGGGCATAATGCGCGCCGAGCGCCGCGAAGAAGGCTATCTTGCCCGCCGTCACTTCCAGCGAGAGGCGGGCCTCGATCGTGAGGAGCGGGGCACCGTAGCAGAGGATCGGGGCACCGACGATGCCGAGCCAGATCGGCAGCGCCCCGCTATCCCACCCCGCGATGCCGCTGCCACCGATCTACGAGGCTGGTGAGGATGAAGAGTCCCACGGCCAGATAGAAGGCGGTGAGGCCGCGATGGATCAGGCGCGCGGCGCATCGCCACGGGGAGGGGCGCGAGGATCAGCTGCCGTTCGAGGCCCGTGTCGTCGCCATCCGGGGCGGCGGGGGCGAGCGCGCGGAGGCGGTCGGCGAAGCGGCGCACGCGGTCAGTGGCCCGCCCGAGACGGTTGGAGGTCGAGCGGATCAGCGTCCCGCAGGCGGAGATCAGCACCGCCGGGGCGAGCATCGTCGAGAGGACCGCGAGATTCGTCTCCTCCGACATCGCCATCCTGTGTCTCGGGGACCAGCCACCCCACCGTCGATAGCCGTCGCGCCGTTCGCGCCGCGCGCGTTGCTACGATGGCGCCGCAACCCCTGCCCCTTCACGCACCAGAGCGGCGAGGCGTGCCAGCCCCGCCCACTCATCGCCGGGGCCGGAGAAAATCAGGACGGCGGGGCCGGTGAAGTCGGCCTCCCGTGCCAGCGCGAGACAACGCCGGAAATCGGCCTCGTCCATCTGCCCGGCGGCGTCGAATTGCGCCCCGGCGTGGACGGTGATCGCGCCGGGCAGGACGGCGCGGAGGGCGTCGTACTTGGCTGCGCCGTAAGGCTGATAGTTGTTGAAATCGGCGCAGAGCCCGATCGTGTCGCCCGTCGCCGCGCGGAGGGCGCGCACATTCTCCGGCGGCATGGCGAGCGGTCGCCAGGTCTCGGTCAGCAAGGTCGTCCCGTGCGTCCGCGCGGCCTGCGCGAGGGTCAGCAGGCTCGCCGCGCTCCGGTCGATGGCCGGGTCGGTCGGTGCGGCCTCGGTGAGGCCGGCGGCGACGCGGACGTAGCGCCCCCCGAGCCGCGCCGCGATCGGTAGCCACGATGCGGTCAGGGCGACATCGCGCGCGCGCCGTGCCGGATCGGCGGCGCTGAGGTCGCCATCGTCCACCAAAAAAGTCAGCAGCGTGATCCCCGCCGCGTCGAGGCGTTGCCGCAGGAGCGCGAGGTAGGCGTCGTCGGTGCGGGGCAGATGAAAGTGGCAGAGGTCGAGCGTCGCGTAGCCGCGCGCGCGCAGTTCGGCGGGCAGATCGAGCAGATCGAGATCGCCGGGGCCGAAGCTGGCGTCGGCGCGGCGCGGGGTCGCGGCGGGGTCGAGGCCGGGATAGACCGGGCCGAGTAAGTGGCGGATGCTCCAGGTCGAGATGCCGATCGTCTCCATCGTCTCCCCCTCACACTATAACCGCCAGCGGTGTCCCAGCCCCGATCGCGCCGGGCGGAAGCTTGTGCTTTCAGCGATCAGCATAGCACGCCGCTGCGGAGTCGGGCGGTTCGGTTGTGGCCGGTGCCTCCGCTACCGTCGCGCTGGCGCTCGATTTCGTCGCCCAGGCGAACCGCCCCGCGAGCACGGCTTCCACAGTAGATGATGGGGGCACACCACAAAGGTGTGCCCCCGCCGGGTGCTGGTGGAAAGACCGGTTGTTCTGGCGGAACCCGCGCATCCTGCCGACGGTCGGGCCAGGTGGCGGGTATGGCCCGCTCAGACCATGTGCCGCCCGCCGTCGATGCTGATCGTCTGCCCGCTGACCCAGGCCGCGAGATCGGAGGCGAAGAAGAGGACGCCGTTGGCGATATCCTGCGCCTGACCGAGGCGGCGTAGCGCGATCCCCTCCACGAGGCGGCGCTGACCATCCTCGCCCATCGCCTCCCACTGGCGCTCGGTGGCCGGGTTGGAGCGGACGAAGCCGGGCGCGATGGCGTTGACGGTGACGTTCCAGGGGCCGAGTTCGTGGGCCATCTGGCGTGTCAGGCCGATTTGCCCGGCCTTGGCGCTGGCGTACGCCTGGATGCCGGTCAGGCTGACGGAGCGCCCCGCGCCGGAGGAGATGTTGACGATCCGCCCGCCACCGCCCTCCTTCATCAGCGGGGCGACCGCGCGGATGCAGTAGAAGGTGGCGTAGAGATTGGTGCGGACGACGATGTCCCAATCCTCGTCGGTGATCGCCTCGATCGGGCGCCCGACCTGCCCGACAACACCCCCGGCGCAATTCACCAGGATATCGAGTCGCCCCGCCTCGGCCTTGATCTGCTCGACCATCCGCGTGACCGCCGCCGCGTCGGTGATGTCCGTGGCGATCATGCGGCACTGGCCCCCCGCCGCAGTCACCGCAGCCACCGTCTCGGCCAGTCCGTCGGCCAGGAGATCGGTCCCCCAACCCTGCGCGCCCGCCCCGGCGAGGGTCAGGCAGATCGCCCGCCCGATGCCATGTGCCGCCCCGGTGACGAGGGCGACCTGTCCGCTCAAATCGATCTGTGTCATCGTTTCCCCCTTTCGTACGCCGCACACTTCGCGCGGCGGTCATTCGTTGTTCCGTCGCCTCAGCGCGCGTCGCGCACAATCTGGCCGCCCTGCATGACCAGCGCCGGATGACCGAGCACGCCGAGGTCGGCGAGCGGGTCGCCGGGGATCGCGAGGATATCGGCCACGTAGCCTTCCTCCAGCCGCCCGACGTTCGGCAGACGGCACGCCGCCGCCGCTCGCCCGGTCGCGGCGTGGATCGCCTCCAGCGTGGAGAGTCCGGCGTGGTGCAGATGAATCAGCTCCTCGTGGAAGTCGTCGAAGCCGGTGTAGCGCCAGCCCGCATCGTTGCCGGCGACGAGCGGCACCCCCGCCGCGTGCAGGAGCCGGATGTTCTCGATCGAGTCGCGGTCGCGATCCGGGGTCAGGGTGACGATCCGCGTCTCCTGCGGCGTGGCGATCCCCTGACGGTGGCGTTCTTTCATCTTGATCGTCGAGTCGATCCCCACTTGCAGCGTCGCGGTGACGTAGACGCCCGCTGCGGCCAGCCGCCCCGCCAGCGCCTCATCGAAGTGCCAGGCCATGTCCTCGGCCATGAAGGTGCAATGCTCGATATGGTCGGTCCCGGCGTCGAGCGCCCGCGCGATCGAGGCGGTGGCGATGCAGTGGCAGGAGGCGGGCTTGCCGCTCTGGTGGGCCACGTCGATCGCCGCGCGCAACTCATCGAGATCGAACGAGGGGTATTGCGGGTAGGTGCCGATCGTCCCGCCCCCCGCCGCCATCAGCTTGATGAAGTCGGCCCCTTCGCGCAGGAGTTCGCGGGCGGCGCGGCGCAGCGTGTCCGGCCCGTCGACCTCGCCGCCGAACTGACGGCAGTGCCCGCCGGTGATCGTCAGGGGGCGTCCGCTGAGGACGAAGCGCGGGCCGGGGACGATCCCGGCACGGATCGCGTCGCGCAGCCGGAACATCAGTTGTCCCTTGCCGCCGCAGTCGCGGATGGTGGTGACGCCGGACTGGAGGGCCGCGCTGGCGTTCGTCGCCGCTTTGAGCACGAGGAGTTCGTCGGGGAGGGCGCTCCACGACTCGACGGAGGTGCCATCGCCGGGGAGCATCGTGTGGGCGTGCATGTTGATCAGGCCGGGCAGCAGTGTCTGCTCGCGCAGATCGAGCACGGTGGCATCGCGCGGCGGCGTCGCGCCATCGGTGATCGCGCGGATGGTGCCATCCTCGATCGTGATCGTCACCCCGCGCCGGGGTTCGGCGAGGGTGCCATCCAGCAATGTCCCGGCCAGGATGGCGACCCTGGTGGTCGCGGCGTCGGGTGAAGCGGTCATCTGTTTTTGCTCCTGTCGTTGCCCATCCATGCTCGTTGCTACTGTGCTTGCGTGTCGAACGATCGCGATAGGGGACACGTGAGGACGATTCCTTCTGCCCCATCGTCGTGTGCAGTCTACGTCCTTCCTACGCGCAAGCCAAACGCGCAAGCCAAACGCGCAAGCCAAACGGTGGGCAGGAGGAGCGGGAACGAGTGGCCGGATGGCGATACCCACGGCCCCGAATATGCGGCGTGATCTCCTCAAAAGTGTTGTTCGCGCGAATGAGCGAGGAGGTCACGAGGCGATGGCGGACGAGCGTGAGTGGGTGCGGGTGGACGTCATCTGGGATGGTGGCGTCGAGCGTGATGCTGACGACGAAGCGTGGGATTGGGACGAGGGGATGGGCGTGCTGCCACCGGAGCGCCCGTTCGATCGCCAGCCGGAAGAGCGCGGCGCGGGACTCACCAAGCGGCGTCGGAAGAAGCTGCGCGGCGGCGGGCGCGGCGACGAGCGCTGAAGGATAGGTGGTGCGGGCGAGGCTTGCCGTGTTCGTCCAGCGTTGATACCGACTGTTAACCCCCGATCGTTGCTGATTGCGGCGTGTTCACGGCACCGCGCTGACGACGAGCCCGGGGTAGCGCCTCATCAGAAGACGCGATAGCCGACTGATGCTGCTGCTACCACACCCGCTGCTGATCGGTTGACAGGGCGCTCAGGACGACGTATCCTTCTTATACCCCCTTCCAGGGGGTATGGGTAAAGGGTAGGATGAGGACATGCGCGAACAACAGCGAGCGGATCGACAGACGACGACTGATGAGCGGACGATCGAGCAAGGACAGCACGATGCGGGCCACGTCACGCCCGCCTATGTCACCTCCCCCGAACCGGGGGGAGCGCACGACCCGCTCGGACACGCGCTCGATCCGCATCCGCAACTGGGGGAACACGAGCGTGACGAGCACGCGGCGCATGATGGGCACGATGGACACGGCGAGCATGGCGGCATGGCCCACGACATGAGCGATCCGGCGATGGCGGCGGCGATGGAGCGCGATATTCGCACCCGCTTCTTCGTCGCCCTCGTCCTGACGATCCCCACGGTCCTCTATTCGCCGCTCGGGCAGCAATTCCTCGGCCTGCCCCTGCCCACGCCGATCCCGGCGAACTGGATCATGTTGCTGCTGACCACGCCGGTCGTCTTCTGGTGCGGCTGGATGTTCATCGGCGGGGCGTTCGGGGCGCTGCGGGCGCGCGCCCTCGACATGAGCGTGCTGATCGCCACCGGCGTCCTCGCCGCGTATCTGGCGAGCATCGTCCTGATGGTCATCGGCGATGGCGAGGTCTTCTTCGAGGCCGCCGCGATGCTGGTGACCTTCGTCCTCTTCGGCCACTGGATGGAGATGAAGAGCCGCAAGGGGACCAGCGAGTCGTTGCGCGCCCTCTTCGATCTCGTCCCGCCGACCGCGACCGTGCGGCGCGACGGCCAGGAGTTGTCGATACCGACCGCCGAGATCGTCGTCGGTGACACGGTCGTACTGCGCCCCGGCGAGAAGGTGCCGACCGATGGCGAGGTGCTGACCGGGCGCACGAGCCTCGATGAGGCGCTGGTCACTGGCGAGAGCCTGCCGGTCGAGAAGGGACCCGGCGACCCGGTCGTCGGCGGCGCCATCAACCGCAGCGGCGCGGTCACGTTTCGGGCCACGCGCGTCGGCGGGGATACGGCACTGGCGCAGATCGTGGAGTTGGTGCGACGGGCGCAGTCATCGAAGGCTCCCGGCCAACGGCTGGCAGACAAGGCCGCGCAATACCTGGTGATCCTGGCGGTCGGCGCGGGGCTGCTCACCTTCGCGGCCTGGCTGCTCGTCGGCGGCGTCGGCTTCGTTGTGGCGCTGACCTTCGCGATCTCGGCGGTGGTGATCGCCTGCCCGGACGCCCTCGGTCTCGCCACGCCCACGGCGGTGGCGGTCGGCACCGGCATCGGGGCGCGGCACAACATCCTGATCAAGGACGCGGCCACCCTGGAGAACCTGTCTCGCATCACCGCCATCGTCCTCGATAAGACCGGCACCCTCACCGAGGGGAAGCCCGTGCTGACCGATGTGGTGCCGACCGGCGACCTCGACGAAACGGCGCTGCTGCGGCTGCTCGCCTCCGCCGAGCGCGGCTCGGAGCACCCGCTGGCGGAGGCGATCGTCGGCGGGGCGCGCGAGCGTGGTCTGGCGCTCGCCGAGGCCAGCGACTTCACCGGACTGGCGGGGCAGGGCATCGGTGCCACGGTCGAGGGGCGCGCGCTCCTCGCCGGTAATGCGGCGTTGCTGCGCGAGCGCGGTATCGCCAGCGCCTCCCTCGACGCCCAGGCCGCCGCGCTGGCGACGGCGGGGAAAACGCCGATGTACGTCGCGCTCGATGGGCGGCTGGCGGGGCTCGTCGCGGTCGCAGATACCGTCAGGCTGACGGCGCGCACCGCGATCGCTCGCCTGAACGAGGCCGGGATCGAGACGGTGATGCTCACCGGCGACAACCGGCGCACCGCCGAGGCGGTGGCGCGCGAGCTCGGGATCGCCCGCGTCTTCGCGGAGGTCTTGCCCGCCGACAAGGCGCGCCACGTCGCGGACTTGCAGGCGGAGGGCAAGCGGGTGGCGATGGTCGGTGACGGCGTCAACGACGCCCCCGCCCTCGCCCGGGCCGACATCGGCATCGCCATCGGCGCGGGGACCGACGTGGCGATCGAGACGGCGAGCGTGGTGCTGATGAAGAGCGACCCGCTCGACATCGTCCGCGCGCTGACCCTCTCGCGCGCGACCGTCCGCAAGATGCGGCAGAATCTGGTCTGGGCCTCGATCTACAACGTCCTGGCGATCCCGGTGGCCGCCGGGATCCTCTACCCGGCCTTCGGGATCATGCTGCGCCCCGAATGGTCGGCGCTGCTGATGTCGCTCTCCTCGATCATCGTCGCCGTCAACGCCGTGCTGCTGCGGCGGGTGGAGGGCGAGTTGACGGAACCGACCGGCGGGCCAGCCTCAACGTAGCCGAGCCGATCGCCGGGTGCGATGAGCTTCCCTAACGTCGAGCAAATGCAGCGCAACCGGTTAGCAATAATCGGTTGCGCTGTTGTGTCTCTCGTGTTCGCTGCCACGCCGCAGCTTGTGGCGCAACGCCGGAGCCCTTATGCTGCGCCGATGCAGGCACGCTGCGTGGCAGCGAACAACGAGGATGACGTAGTGTCGCGCGGCCAGGCCGAGTGACCGGAGGACGCTGCCGATGACCGGGACGGCCTGGACGTTGACCGAGGCAGAACGCCGGACGCCCGCCGCCGCGCTCGATGCGCTCCTGCCGCCCGCAGGCTCGTTCCCGCGCCCTCGGAGACCGATTCGATCTGTCCTCAAGGTTGTGTTTGTTACGATCTATCTCAGACATTAACGAAGCCGTGGGAGAGTTGTCATGGCGATGCAAACACTGACCATTGCGCTTCCCGATGATCTTCATGAGAAGTTACGCGATCGGGCGCGCTCGTCGCAGCATAGCGTCGAGGAAGCGCTGACCGATTTGCTCATCGATGCGCTGCCTCTGGAAAGCACGCTACCGCGCGATCTCGATGCGGCGATCGCGCCACTGGCGCTCTTGAACGATGATGCGCTGTGGCACGCGGCACGCGGCGGTTTACCCGCTGATGTCGCGTCTGAACTCGAAGGGTTGCACCTACAGCAACAGCGCGCGGGCTCGAGTGCTCGCGAGTCGGCGCGCGAGGCATTACTGCTTCGGCAATACGAGCGTACCGTGCTCGTGCGCGCGGAGGCGGCGCATGGACGGCAGACGGAGAGCGCGCCAGGGCGTACCATCCTCGTGCGTGCGGAGGCGGCACGCTTGCTCCACGAGCGCGGGCAGGATGTTTCTGCGCCGCTCCATCGCTGATGGCAAAAGCCCACATCCCGAAAAACATGCGGGCGCGCGTTGCGGAGGCGGCTCGTTACCGCTGTGGCTATCGTCTGACCCAAGAAGCAGTGGTCGGTAGCCCGCTGGAGATCGACCATCCGATCCCGGAATCGCCCGGTGGGCCTACCGGCGCGGAGAATCTCTGGCTGGCCTGTTCCCTCTGTAGCGCACATAAAGGCGAGCGAATTGCCGCGAGCGCTCCGCAAACCGGCGCGCTTGTACGCCTATTCGACGCTCGGCGCGAGGACTGGTCGGTACATCTTACCTGGGTGAGCGCCAATACCCGGATATTGGGCCTGACCTCGACTGGTCGTGCTACCGTCGCAGTGCTGCGTATGAATCGCCCGGCTCTGGTTCGTGCGCGTCAGGCGTGGTCACAGGTCGGCTGGCACCCGCCGCGCGATTAGCTATTCTGCGTTGACCACTGGAGAGTTTGTATGGACTACGCGCTCGACCGTTTCGCTGGGGAGATTCACGCCGCGTTGGTGGCGCAAGGGTGCGTACCGGCGGGTTTGATCGAACTGATCACGCCGAAACCGGGCATCGCCGCCGACCTTGCCTTTCCCACCTTCCGGGCGGCGCGCGAGCGGGGGCTGCCGCCGCCCGCGTTGGCGGCGGAGTTGGCGACGGGGCTCCGCTTCGGGGCGGAGACGCTGGTGGGGCGGGTCGAGGCGGCGGGGCCATTCCTCAACTTCAGCCTCGATCCGGCCCGGCTGGCGGCGGCGGTCCTGGCGGAGTGCGACCGGCTCGGCGACGACTACGGCCATGACGATCGCGGGGCGGGACAGACGATGATCGTCGAATACTCCTCGCCGAACATGGCGCGGCGGATGCACGTCGGGCACATCCGGTCCACGATCATCGGGCAGGCGCTGGCGAACATCCTGGCCGCGCTCGGCTACCGGGCCGTCAGCGACAGCCACATCGGCGACTGGGGCAAGAACTTCGGCGTGCTGCTGACGGCGATCGCACGCGAGGGACGGCCCGAGGGGCGCGACGAGGGGGCGTTGGCGACCCTCGAAGGTTTCTACGCGCGCTACAACCGCCTGCTGGCCGAAGATCCGGCGCTCGACGCCGAGGCGCGCGAGTGGTCGTTGCGCCTGGAGCGCGGCGACGAGACGGCGCGCGAACTCTGGCGCTGGATCGTGGAGATGACGCTGCGGATCAACGCGCCCCTCTACGCGCGCCTCGATGTCCGCTTCGACACGATCCTCGGCGAGAGCTTCTTCAACGACAAGATGGCCCCGGTCGTTGCGGACGCGCTAGAGCGCGGGGTGGCGACCCGCGCCGACGATGGCGCGGTCGTCGTAGAGTTGCCCGAGTTGCCGACCTTCCTGCTGGAACGGCGCGATGGCGGCACCCTGTATCACACGCGGGACGCGGCCACGATCGCCTATCGCGAGGCGGAGTGGGCACCCGCCGCGATCGTTTATGTGGTCGATGCCCGCCAGGAATTGCACTTCCGCCAGCTCTTCGCGCTGATGCGCGCGCTCGGCTACGGCGAGCGCACGGCGCTCGTCCACGTCAGTTTCGGCGTGGTGGTCGGGCCGGACGGGCAGCCACTCGCGGCGCGCAAGGGGAACATGGTCTATCTCCAGGCGCTGCTCGACGAGGCGCACACCCGTGCCCGTGCGATCGTGGACGCGACGAACGCCGAACTCCCCGAGGCGGAGCGGGAGGCGATCGCGGAGGCGGTCGGGATCGGCGCGATCATCTACAACGATCTGCACCAGGACCCGCGCCGGACGATCGCGCTCGATTGGGAGCGGATGCTCGCCTTGCAGGGCGATAGCGCGCCCTACATCCAGTACATGCACGCGCGCTGCCGCTCGATCCTGCGGCGCGCGGGAGACGCCGACTACGCCAAGGGCGATCCCGCGCTGCTGGTCGCGCCCGCCGAGACGGCGTTGTTGCGGGCGCTGGCGGGGTTGCCAGTGGCGCTTCGCGAGGCGGGTGCGCGCTATGCGCCGTTCGTCCTGGCCGGGTGGTGCTACGAGACGGCGCGAGCCACCGCCGCCTTCTATCGCGATTGCCCGGTCCTGGCGGCGGAGAGCCCGGACCTGCGGGACGCGCGCCTGCGCCTCGTCGCGGCGACGGCTCGCGCGCTGGCGAACGGGCTGCGCCTGCTCGGCATCGCCGCGCCGACGCGGATGTAGCGGGCGGGCCTTGCCCCTCCGGGTCGGGCGATCGTCTCATCGCGATGCTGCTTCGGGTGCCGGACTGTTGCCACGTATTGCCGGTGTGGACAACCATTGTTATACTCGATTGCGGCGCGCTATCTGGCGTGTCCCCGTCTCTCCGGGTAGGGGGCGGGCGGCCATCGGTGATGCGGTCCATAGAGGTAAAGAGTATGACGCAGCCGCAGACCGAGGGGGAGACCCGCAAACGTCGCGTGGTGATCGCCGACGATGAATCGATCATTCGGCTCGATCTCGGCGAGATGCTGACCAGCCTTGGCTATGAAGTCGTGGGTGAGGGTGGGGATGGCGCGGTCGCCGTGGAACTCGCCCAGAAGTTGCGCCCCGATCTGGTGATCATGGACATCAAGATGCCGGGGATGGACGGTATCGCGGCGGCGCAGGAGTTGACGCGCGCGCGGATCGCCCCGGTCCTGCTGCTGACCGCGTTCAGCGAACAGGCGCTGGTGGAGCGGGCGAAGGAGGCGGGCGTCGTCGCCTATCTCGTCAAGCCGTTCCGCGAGGCCGAACTGCTCCCCTCGATCGAGATCGCGCTCGCCCGCTTCGCCGAGTTCAAGATGGTGGAGGGGGAAGTCAACTCCCTCAAAGAGGCGCTGGAGACGCGCAAGGTGGTGGAGCAGGCCAAGGGGATCCTGATGGAAGGGCAGGGCTTGAAGGAGTCCGAGGCGTTCCACCGGATCCGCAAGGCGAGCATGGACACGCGGAAGTCGATGCGCGAGATCGCCGAGGCGATCCTGCTGACCCATCAACTGGAGAAGCCGTAATCTTGGAGAAGCCGTAATCTGGCGCGGGATGTGCGCCACCGAGGCCGGATGCCCCTGCATGGGCGCATCCGGCCTTTTTGCGTTATGCCCAACCCTACGCCGCGGCGGTTCTTGGCTGCCCGGATGCCGTATGGCATCGGGACGAGGCACCGCGCGCCTGATTTGGCAACCGGGGCGGGGCGTTCTAGAATGATGCCGTTGACATAGTGTGTGCCCGCGTGGCGGGAACGAGTACGGAGAGCAGCCTTGATCGCGAAGGTGTCGCTCACTGATGCGGCGTGGGAGCTCGGCCCAGCGGTCGTGGCCGATCGCCGCTACCTGCATCAGCACCCCGAGTTGGGGATGCAGGAGGAGAATACGTCCCGCTTCGTCGCGGAGAAGCTGCGCGAATTCGGGATCGAGACGACGACCGGCGTGGCGAAGACCGGCGTCGTCGGTATCCTGCACGGACGGGGGCCGGGCAAGACCGTCCTCCTGCGCGCCGACATGGATGCGCTGCCGATCGACGAGTTGAACGACGTGCCGTACCGGTCGCAGATGCCGGGCGTGATGCACGCCTGCGGGCACGACGCGCACACCGCCATGTTGCTCGGCGTGGCGCGCTTGCTCAGCGAACGGCGCGAGGAGTTCGTCGGCACGGTCAAGTTCATCTTCCAGCCGTCGGAGGAGGCCCCGCCGGGCGGCGCGAAACCGATGATCGCGGCGGGGGTCATGGAGAACCCGCATGTGGACGCCGCGTTCGGCGTTCACATCGGGCAGGATTTGCCGGTGGGGACGATCGGGGTCTGCGCGGGGCCGACGAATGCGGCCTCCGATGGCTTCATCGCGACGATCAAGGGGGTCGGCGGGCACGCCGCGCGTCCTCATGGCGGCGTCGATCCGATCGTGGTCGCGGCGCAGTGTATCGGCGCGTTGCAAACGCTTGTCAGCCGCGAGGTCAATCCGTTGCGGCAGGCGGTGATCACCGTCGGCTCCCTCCACGCCGGGACCGTCTCCAACGTGATCCCCGAGGAGGCGATCATGAAGGCGACCGTCCGCACCTTCGACGAGGGGGTGCGCCAGCATCTCGCCGAGCGGATCCCGGCGCTCCTAAAGGGGATCGCCGCCGCGATGCGCGCCGAGGCCGACGTCCAATACCGCTTCGGCTATCCGGCGCTGGTCAACGATCCGGCGATGACGGAGCTGGTGCGTGGCGTGGCGCGCGAGATCGTCGGGCCGGAGAAGACGATCGAGCGCGAGCTGGGGATGGGCGGCGAGGACATGGCGTACTTCCTCCAGGAGGTGCCGGGCTGCTTCTTCCGCATCGGGTCGCGTAACCCGGAGCGCGGGCTGGTCTACGGCCACCACCAGCAGCGCTTCGACATCGACGACGAGGGGGCGCTGCCGATCGGTGTCGCCGCCGTCGCGTCGGTCGCCCTGCGCTACCTGAACGGCCCGGAGTAGGTGCCGCTTGCCGCTTGCCGCCCGCCCCTGGCCCGATGCCGGGGGCGGGCGGGGCGGCATAGTGCGCCATGCGGGGGCTGATGTTCCCGAAGGGATGAGGGCGACCGGATGACGGGGATGAGTGGCGCGGGCACTGTCGGGGCAGGGCTTTTCCGGCGCGGGGCGCGGAGTGTGATCGGCGTCGTTCATCTCGCCGCGCTGCCGGGCGCACCGGGGTGGGGCGGCGACTTCGCGGCGATCCTCGACCGTGCGCGGGCCGATCTGCTGGCGCTGGCGGCTGGCGGCGTCGATGCGGCGGTCGTGGAGAATTTCGGCGACGTGCCGTTCCGGGCGGGCGCGGTGGAGCCGGAGACGGTCGCGGCGATGGCGCGTGTCCTGACCGAGTTGCGCCCGCTGACGGCGCTGCCGCTCGGCGTCAATGTGCTGCGGAACGATGCGGCGGCGGCGCTGGCGCTGGCCGCGATCTGCGGCGGGGCCGATTCCTTCATCCGCGTCAACGTCCACAGCGGCGCGATGATCACCGATCAGGGGGTGATCGAGGGTCGCGCCGATCGCACCCTGCGGCGACGGCGCGACCGTCGCGATCCTGGCCGATGTGCTGGTGAAGCACGCCGCGCCGCTCGGCCCGGTCACGATCGAGGAGGCGGCGCGCGACGCCGTCGAGCGTGGTCTCGCCGACGCGCTGATCGTCACCGGCTCCGGCACCGGCGAGGCGACGAGCCTGGACGATCTGCGCCGCGTGCGCGTCGTACTCCCCGCAACGCCATTGCTCGTCGGCAGTGGCGTCACCGCAGAGACGGTGGGCGCTACCTTCGCCAGCGCCGATGGCGCGATCGTGGGGACGAGTTTTAAGGTCGGCGGGCGGACTCTCGCGCCGGTCGATGTTGAGCGGGTGAGACGTTTCGTCGCGGCGGCGAAGGACGGCTGAATTTTCGTTGTCCGGGGATGAAAACGAGCGCTGCGCGCGTTACCACCTTATGAAGGCCATGCGGTGGATCGGCGTGATTCGCGGACCACTTTCCCCATGCTAGCGGGCTGCGTTCTGGGAGTCGGTCGAAAAATAGGACGAATGGCGGCTCCTGACGTGCGGCATAGTTCGTCTCCAGCGCGTATACTATAGGGTAATGGGTTTGGGGTACAGCGGCCAATAATGGCGCTCGTACCAGGGTGAGCAAACGATGTGCGCTATCGCATCGGCGAGGGCTAGCGCACGAAGTACCTTGATAATCGGGACATTTCTGGTATGACCGATGACGGCCTGGTCGTATAACGATTGTGTCATACGCTTGTTGAACTCCGGGCTGCTAAGTTCACCGGTCGTTGGTCAGGACGAAGCAGACCCATACGCGCTCGCTCGTCAGGCGTTCCGTCGCTGGTGTAGCTGCCCCGCCGTTATCCGGCGGCGTCCGTGAACTGGCGCAGCGGGTCGAAGCTCTGTCGAAAGGTTTGCCTGGTATCTCGATGCCCGATCGGCGGATGGTCGGGCCGCTCATGGCTGATTATCGTCTGACCGTAGCGGCGCTCGCCGTGGCTCTATAGGATAGCGATAGCCAGAATCCTGGTAGACGCGTATCGAGCGTCTTGTGATTCGCCCGAGTGTTAAGATGCCTCTCCGTTGATTCTTGCTCGCCACCAGCGGTATTTGCGATGTTGATACGATCCTGATTACGGGCGGTGGTTCTTCAGCGTAGCGAGTAATTCCGCCGGGCGATACTTGTCGCGAGCCTTTTCGCTGAACGCACGACGTACTGCTTTTATGCGCGATGCTGGTCAACTGGTCGCGATCGCTATTGAGAAGTCGAGACTCGGTCTACGCTCGCAGAACAGGCCGGGAAGGTGCCCCAGGGGTCGGCAGCTTCGCAATGCCGACCTCTGGGGATAGCCGCAGGACGAGGAAGGTGCAGCAGCGGTATTTGGGTGAATGCGATCCGCCACCGAAGCACGGGGTGGTGATCGCGGTTGGAGGTGCTATGCAAGGACTGGCAGGGATTTACGTCATCGTCTCGACCCCGTTCGATGAGCGCGGTCGGCTCGATCTCGACTCGTTCGGGACGCTGCTCGATGCGACGGTGCGGGCGGGTGTCCAGGGAATCACGATCGTAGGGGTGGCGGGCGAGGCTCCACGCCTCAGCGACGCCGAGCGGGAGCGCCTGACCGAGCGGGCGCTGACCACGATCGCCGGGCGGGTGCCGGTCATCGTCGGCGTCTCGCACGATGGCACCGACGTGACGATCGAGCGTACCCGGGCCGCGAAGGTGGCGGGCGCGGCGGGCGTGATGATCGCGCCGCCGAACTTCAGCAAGGTCGGTAAGGGGCTGATCGCGCATTATCGGCGGATCGGTGCCGAGGGTGGCCTGCCGATCATCTTGCAGGACTATCCCCTGGTCAACGGCGTCAACATGTCGCCGCAATTCATGGCCGAGCTGGTGCAGGCCGTGCCGGAAGTCGTGACCATTAAGCTGGAGGATATTCCGACCGCCTCCCGCATCAGGCAGACCGCCGCCGCACTGCCGCAGGGGCGGATCACCTTCCAAGGTGGCCTCAGCGGCGTCTGGCTCCTCGATGAATTGCGCGCGGGGGCGAGCGGCGCGATGACCGGCTTCCCCTACCCAGAGATCCTGGTCGCGATCTGGCGGGCGTTCCGTTCCGGCGACGAGGCGGGCGCGGCGGCGCTCTATTACCGCTATCTGCCGCTGATGCTCCTCGACGGTCAGCCCGGCACCGGCGTCGCGGCCCGCAAAGAGGTCCAGGTGCGGCGCGGACAGATCAAGCACGCGACGGTGCGCGCCCCCGGCCTGAGCCTCGATCCCAACGCGAAGCGCGATCTGCACACGCTGCTCGATACGCTCGAACTGGCGCAGTACGACGCCGCGCGCGTCTAGTACTACAGCGACACTTATCCTGTTCTTCGGTGCCAAGACGAGTACGTTCGCGGCCTACCAAACTACCATTGGCGGGCAGGAGCCCAGTACGAACGTCAAAGTGTCGCTGTAGTACTAGGGCGTGTTGCGGGACCGCGTCGCGGGATGGAGCGGGATGGTATGACGGCCTATCTCGTGGTGGAGCTGGCGATCACCGATCCGGTGGCGTTCGCACGCTATCGCGAGTTGGTGCATCCGACCGTCGCCGCCTACGACGGGCGTTATCTGGTGCGCGGCGGGGCGATGGTTCCGCTTGAGGGCGATTGGCATCCCGAGCGGGTGACGATCATCGCCTTCCCGAGCGTCGAACGGGCGCGGGCCTGGTGGGATTCGACCGAGTACGCCGACCCGAAGGCGATTCGGCAGGCGGCGACTACGACGCGCATGGTGATCGTCGAGGGGGTTTGAGCGGCAGTGCTCGATCGCCGGTACGTGCCCTGCCAATACAGTGGTGTTTCGGGTGACGGTTCGACCGTACGCCCGCTGATATACATGGCTGCCGCGTGGCGGTGGCCCGGAACGTGAGAAAGGACCCTTCGTGGCAAAGCGAAAGCGCTTACGCCTGATCCCGCTCGGCGGGATCGGCGAAATTGGGAAGAACTCGTTTCTGGTCGAGTTCGGCAACAACCTGATCTTGATCGACGCCGGGGTGAAGTTCCCTGAAGAGGAGCAGCGCGGCGTCGATCTGGTTATCCCAGACTACAGTTATTTGAAGGAGCATCGCGATCAGCTGCGCGGTATCCTGATCACCCACGGACACGAGGATCATATCGGTGGGCTCGCCTACCTGCTGCCGCAGATCGCCAGCCCCGGCAAGCCGGTGCCGATCTACGGCTCCGATCTGGCGCTTGGCTTCATCAAGGCGAAGCTGCGCGAGCGGCGCGTCCTCGAATTGGCCGACTTCTGCCGCGTGGAGCCGGGGAAGCGTTACCCGCTGACCCAGCAGATCGACGCGGAGTTCGTCCCGGTCAGCCACTCGATCCCCGGCAGCATGGCGGTCGTGTTGCACACGCCGGACGGTAAGGTCATCGCGACCGGCGACTTCAAGTTCGACCCGACGCCGATATCCGGCCCGCCGACCGATGAGAAGCGACTGCGCGAACTCGGCGACGAGGGGGTATTACTCCTCCTCTCCGATACGACGCGCATCGAGACGCGCGGGCGCACCCCTTCCGAGCAGATCGTGAAGGAGGCGCTGGAGAAGATCGTCGTCGAGGCCGAGGGGCGGGTGATCATCACCACCTTCGCCTCGAACATCACCCGCTTGCAGCACGCGATCACCACCGCGCACGCCAACGGGCGCAAGGTCGCGGCGGTCGGGCGCAGCATGGAGAACAATACGACCGTTGCGGTCGAGCTCGGCTATCTCGAGGTGCCGCACGGGACGCTGATCTCCGTGGAGGAGGCGGCGAAGCTGCCACCGAAGCGGGTGCTGCTGATCATGACCGGCAGCCAGGGCGAGCCGACCGCCGCGCTGAGTCGCGTGGCGGCGGGGGAGCACCGCTCGCTGCGCCTGATTCCGGGCGACACGGTGGTGCTCGCCTCCTCGCCGATCCCCGGCAACGAGGAGACGGTGGCACGGACGATCGACAACCTCTTCCGGGGCGGCGCGATCGTCATCTACAACCAGCTGGTGCCGGCGATCCACGTCTCCGGCCACGGCGCATACGACGAGTTGCGGTACATGCTGGAATTGACTCGGCCCAGATACGTGCTGCCCGTCCACGGCGAATATCGTCACTTGCTGCTCTATCGGCGGATGGCGGCGGAGTTCGGCATCCCGCCGGAGCGCGTGCCGATCGCGGATATCGGCGACATCTGGCAGTTCGACGAAGTGGCGGCGCGCAAGCTCGGTGTGGTGCCGTCCGGCTCGGTGCTGATCGACGGCCTGACGGTCGGCAACGTCACCAGCGTGGTGCTGCGCGATCGGCAGCATCTCTCCGAGGATGGGGTGATCTTCGCCTCGCTGGTGATTGACCGCGACACCGGACAGTTGCTGAATGGCCCCGATCTCGTGTCGCGCGGCTTCGTACACAACGAGAGCGATGGGCTGCTCGAAGGTGCCGCCGACGAGGTCCGGCGCGCGTTGAAGCGCTCCGGGGGTCGCGGGCGGGCGGAATATGGCCGTCTGGTCGAGCGCACCGCGCAGGTGCTCGGTGGCTACATCTATCGCAATACCCACCAGCGCCCGATGATCCTGCCGGTCGTGACCGAGGTCTGACGCAGGGCGGCACACGAGCACAACCGATACAGCGTGGGGTGCGAGCGTGATATTCGCGCCCCACGCTGTCGTTGCGTCGGCTCGCGGTTGGCGCGCGCAATGGTGGGCCATTCGTGTCAATGCAGACGAGCCGATACAATGGGCAGCGTAGGGTGTGGAGCCTGGATTGCGGGGACCGCGCCGCGTATGTAGGATGGGGGAGGCGCATGACGGTGATCAGCGAGTTGTTACAGAGTCTCGGCGGCGGCGGTACGCGGATCGTCGATCTCACGATGCCGCTGTCGGAGCGGACGCCGGTGTTGCAGCTCCCGCCGCCTTTCGCGAACACACAGGGCTTCTCGCTGCGCGAGATCAGCCACTACGACGGGCGCGGCCCCGCCTGGGCGTGGTCGAATATCGCGATGGGCGAGCATGTCGGCACGCACTTCGATGCGCCGACGCACTGGATCACCGGCAAGGATGGGCGCGATGTGGCCCAAACACCGCTCGAACACCTCATCGCCCCGGCGGCGGTGCTCGACATGAGCGCGGAGTGCGCCGACAACCCCGACTTCGTCCTAGAGATCGCGCACCTGGAGGCGTGGCAACGCGAGCACGGGCCATTGCCGACCGGGGGCTGGCTCCTCTATCGCACCGGTTGGGATGCGCGCGCCCAGGACCAGGCGGCGTTCCTCAACGCCGATGAAACCGGGTCGCACACCCCCGGCGTCTCGGTGGCCTGCGCGCGCTGGTTGGCGGAAGAAGCGCCGATCGTCGGGCTCGGCGTGGAGACGGTCGGCACCGACGCCGGGAACGCGCACAGCTTCGACCCACCCTTCCCTTGCCACGCCTTCCTCCTCGGTGCGGGGAAGTATGGGCTGACGCAACTCGCCAATCTCGCCGCCCTGCCGCCGACCGGCGCGATGGTGATCGTCTCGCCGCTGCCGATCGTCGGCGGCACCGGCAGTCCGGCGCGCGTCCTCGCCCTCGTGGCGGGCTGAGATGATCGGCGTCACCGTGCCGGAGGCGATCGGTGCCACGCTGGCCGGGCTCGGCGTCCGGCAGTTTTTCGGGTTGGTCGGCAGCGGCAACTTCGCGGTGACGGTCGCGCTCGTCGCGGCGGGGGCGTCGTTCGTGGCGTCGCGCCATGAGGGCGGGGCGATCACGGCGGCGGATGCGTATGCGCGCGTGTGCGGCGCGGTCGGTGTTTGTAGCGTGCATCAGGGGCCGGGTCTGACCAACGCGATCACCGGTTTGACCGAGGCGGCGAAGAGCCGTACGCCGCTGTTGCTGCTCGCCGCCGACACCGCCGCCGCCGCGATCCACTCGAACTTCCGCATCGCTCAAATCGGGCTGGTGGAAGCGGTGGGCGCGCGCGCCGTGCGGATCGACCAACCGGAGACGGCGGTCGCCGATACGGTGCGCGCCTATCGGTTGGCCGAGGCGGAACGCCGACCGGTCGTGCTGATGCTGCCGCTGGATGTGCAGGCGGGTCGTTGCGATCCGCCCTCCGAATCGCCACCGCCCATCTCGGTGGCGATCCCCACGCCTGCGCCGGCGGCCATCGCGGCGGCGGTCGCGGCACTTGCCGGGGCGCAGCGCCCGTTGATCGTCGCCGGTCGCGGGGCGGTGCTCGCCGATGCGCGCGACATATTGGAGGCGCTCGCCGAGCGGAGCGGGGCGCTGCTCGCCACGTCGGCGGTCGCCAACGGGCTCTTCGCCGGGAACCCCTGGGCGCTCGGTATCTCCGGCGGCTTCGCATCGCCGCTCGCGGCTGAGCTGATCGGCGCGGCGGACGTGGTGCTCGGGGTCGGCGTGGCGTTCAACATGTGGACGACGCGCCACGGCCAGCTCCTCGGCGCGGAGGCGACGATCGTGCAGATCGATCGCGAGGCCGAGGCGATCGGGCGGCATCAGCGCGCCGACATCGCCGTGGTCGGCGACGCCGCCGCGAGCGCGCGGGCGATCCTGGACGAACTGACCCGGCGTGCTGTAGCGCCCGCCCCCTGGCGCACGCCGGAGTTGGCGGCGCGAATCCAGGCTGGCGCGTGGGTATGGCAACCCTTCGCCGACGCGAGCACCGCCGAGCGGATCGATCCACGCACCCTCTCATGTCGCCTCGATGCGCTCCTCCCCGCCGCGCGCACGGTGGTGACCGACTCGGGACACTTCATGGGCTATCCGGCGATGTATCTGCGCGTACCCGACGCGCGGGGCTTCGTCTTCACGCAGGCGTTCCAGGCGGTGGGCCTCGGCCTCGCGACCGCGATCGGCGCGGCGATCGCCCAGCCCGAGCGTCTGACGGTGGCGGCGCTCGGCGATGGCGGGGCGTTGATGGGACTTGCCGAGCTGGAGACGGCCGCGCGGCTGGGGCTGCACATGCTGATCGTGGTCTATAACGACGCCGCGTATGGGGCGGAGGTCCACCACTTCGGGCCGGGCGGCGCGGCGCTCGATCAGGTCCGCTTCCCCGATACGGACTTCGCCGCGCTCGGTCGCGCCGTGGGGCTCGCTGGCGTGACGGTGCGCCAGGTCGCCGATCTCGATGCGGTCGTGGCATGGCTGGCGCACGGCACCGGGGGGCTGGTACTCGACGCGAAGGTTGTCCCTACGGTCGTGGCGGAATGGCTGGAAGAGGCGTTTCGCGGGCATTGATCGCGCCAACTGTGGCGTGCAGCAGTGACCACGCTCAGCGGATGAGCCTCTTCCCGAGCTTTGCGAAGCTGAACTCCGGGTTGCGCGGGTGGGGGACGATCTCGCGAATCTGGTAGCCGAGGCGCTCGTAGAGGGCGAGATTCCTGTCCAGGGCCATGCGGACTTCGAGCCGCACTTCGGGGATGCCAAGGGTGCGGGCGTGCCCTTCGAGGAAGGTGACGAGCGCGCCGCCGATACCGCTCCCGCGATAAGCGGGCAAGACCGCGATACGCCCGATGGCGAGGTGGGCGGGTTGTCGCCCATAGCGCGCGGAGCCGACCGCCTCCGTGCCGAGCCAGGCGAGCGCCCCGCCCCCGGCGGCGAGGGCGCGTGCCACGTCCGCGACCGTCTCGGCGTGCGCGCTGGATGGCGGATCGAGGACGCCGCGATACTCCGCGAACGCTGCTTGCATGATCCGGTGGACCAGTTCCGCGTCGTCCACCCCGGCGAGGACCAGCCGCATCGACACCCCTCCTGATATGCCGACGCGCCGGGACATTGACCAACGTCCCGGCGCGCATGTTCGTCGTTCTGCTCGGCTGTGGCGTTAGTCGCGTTGCTCCGGGGTCCGCTCCGCCAATTCCTCGCGGAGGATCTCGACATCCTGGCGTAGTCCGCCGATACGGCCCCCGACGAAGAGGAAGTAGCCGAGGATCAGGAGCCAGGTGATCGCGAGCGCCGCGAAAAGGAAGGCCATATTCTCCGGCATCGCTCAGTCCTCCGTTGCTGCGTTCAAGGCCGATTGGCGCTCGACCGATAGGGGTGCGCCCGGCGCTGCGCCAACCGACTCGTCATCGAGGAAGAGCACGTCCTGACGGAGTTGGCCGATGATCGCGCTGAGTTGCTCGACGCGGAAGCGCTGCACGGTCAGGAAGGCGTAGAGGATCAGGAAGGCGAGTAGGGCCACGAACATCGCCTGCAACATCTCCGGCGGCAGCGCGGGGTTGGCGCGCTCCACAATCGGCGCGGGGTGCAGCGTGCGCCACCAGCGCACCGACTGATTGATGATCGGGATGTCGATCACGCCGATGATGCCGATGACAGCGGCGCTGCGCGCGATCTGCGGGGTGTTGCCGCCGTAGGAGCGCAACATCAGATATCCGGCGTAGATGAACCAGAGGATCAGGGTGGAGGTCAGGCGCGCGTCCCAGGACCACCACGTCCCCCAGATCGCCTTGCCCCAGATCGCGCCGCTGAGCAGGAGGATCGTGTTCAGCAACAGTCCTACCTCCGCCGAGGCGCGGGCCAGCATGTCCCACGCCTCGGCGCGTCGCCAGAGGTAGCCGATGCTGGCGACGCAGGTGACCGCATAGGCGACGTAGGTGATGATGGCCGAGCCGATATGGATGTAGAAGATGCGTTGTGCGGGACCCTGGGTCAGTTCGGTCGGCGCGTAGATCAGCGCCATGTAGAGCATCGCCAGGACACCGAGCGCCGTCGCGCCGCCCAGAATCTGCGCCGCGCGATCCAGGCGATCACCCGACAGCGCCTCCCCGCGCGAACCTCCCGCGCGCGTCGTCGGTGCCGGGAACGCGCGCGTATCCACCCGCTCTGCCATCCTTTTCCCCCATCGTTCGCCGCGCGACCAGGTCGGATGGCGCGGCGGAATGCATCGCTGCGTACTCTACATATTGTACCCGGCATATGGATTCTCGCACACACGGCTCGCCCGGCACTAAGGCCGTTTCATAACCCAGTATCGAGCGCGATTCTCGGCACCCCGACTGGGGGTGATGCGGTTATGAAACGACCTCTAAACCGCGCGGGCGCGCGAGAATCGCGGTATGGTAGCGGCTCGATCTGCATCGGACTGTATCGGGAGGGGCTGAGCGATGGCGAATTGGCGAGCGCGCGGCGGCTGGTGGGTGGTGGGGCAGTTCATCCTGCTGGGTTTGGTGGTGTTCTTGCCGCGTCGCGGGCCGCGCTGGCCGCGCCCGCTGATGTGGGCCGCGCGATTGTTCGCCTTGCCGACGTTGGGCGTCGGTGGTTGGCTCGTCGCGAGCGCACCGGGCGCGCTGGGAGCGAATCTGACCCCCTTTCCGCGTCCGCAACCGACGGCGACGCTCGTCCGCGACGGGATCTACGCCGAGGTGCGCCACCCGATCTACGGTGGCTTCGGCCTGCTCGCGCTCGGATGGGCGCTGCTGACGGCGAACACCGTGCGCCTCGGTGCCGCTGGTGCGCTGGTCGCGCTCTTCGCGGCGAAAGCGCGACAGGAGGAGGCGTGGCTGAACGAGCGTTTCCCGGATTATGCGGCCTATCAGGATGAGGTGCCGCGTTTCCTGCCGCATCCCTGGTAGGCGGTCTGTGGTAGGCGGTCTGTGGTAGGCGGTCTGTGGTAGGCGCCGGTATCGTCGCCACCGGTTCGTTTGCCGCGTCAGTCGTTGAATCATGCTGCGCTGAAAAGCGCGCGGGCCGGGGGACTAACCCCGATCCGCGCTCATGTGGCTGATCAGTCTGCGGCGACCGTGCTGAGCGCCTTGCGTGCCTGGTATTCCTGCGCCTCGCTGACGAGCTGCGCGAAGAGCCGGGCCTGTTCGGGGTGGATGGCAAACATCTTCTCCGGGTGCCATTGCACACCGAGGACGAATTGCTTGCCGATCCCCTCGACCACTTCCACGGTGCCATCCGGGGCTTGCCCGACGACGCGCAATGCGGCGGGGATCTCCCGCAAGGTCTGATGGTGGGCCGAGTTGGTCTGCACCGTGGTATCGCCGATGATCGCGGCGGCGGCGCTATCGGGCGCGAGGCTGATCGCGTGGATCGGATTCTCCCAGCTGCCGATCTCCCACGGCTGGCGATGCCCGGCGGGGTCGTTCTCCTGGAGGCTGACATCCTGGTAAAGGGTGCCGCCGAGGGCGACGTTCAGCACCTGGATCCCGCGACAGATCGCCAGGATCGGCACGTCCGCCGCGAAGGCGGCGGTGAGCAGGCGGAACTCGAAGTCGTCGCGAAGGTCGCTAACGCCGTAGGTCGTCTCGTGGATCGCCGTGTCGCCGTAGCGATCGGGGCGGATATCGCCGCCGCCGCTGAAGACGATGCCATCGACGAGCCCGAGGAGCGTGTTCACGTCCGCGCCGCTGGGCGGGAGCAGGATGGGAATGCCGCCCGCCGCCTCGACCGCCTCGACGTAGCTCGTCTCCATCCGAAAGATCTCGCCCCGGTTCTCGGAATCCGCGATCGACGGGGTGATGCCGATTATCGGCTGCATTGATTTCCTCCCTGATCTGCCGGGACGCGGCATGACGACGCTCGGAAAGTGATCAGTATGCCTTTTACGCGGCGCGGCGTCAATCATGTGCGCGGCAGGATGGCCGGGACATCGGCGTGGCTGGTGGGATTGTCGCGCCAGTCGGCAGGCTATAGACCGGGATTGCCGCTACAAGGACGAGTATGGTGAGTATGCAATGCCCTAGCCCTGGCAATGCCCTAAATGCCCTATAGGAAGGCGAACGTTCAACGACAGGGAAACCGTCAAGACGCATGGTATAATTGACATAAGTGTATCGCGGTGCGCTAGCTGTCTACAGCAGGAGAGATAGAGATGAGTGGTTCGATCACCCCGCGACCGATCCAGAAGCTGATCGAGGAGTTCGGACGGTTGCCCGGTATCGGGCCGAAGACCGCCTCGCGCCTGACCTTCTACATGCTCCGTAGCCCGCGCGAGCAGGCGACCGCGCTCGCCGAGGCGATCCTCGACGTGAAGGACCGCGTGACCCTCTGCTCGATCTGCTTCAACACCACCGAGGCCGACCCCTGCACCATCTGCACCAGCCACGATCGCGCGCGCGAGCAGATCTGCGTGGTGCAGGAGCCGCTCGATATCCTGGCGCTGGAGCGGACCGGGGAGTTCAAGGGGCTCTACCATGTGTTGCACGGCGCGATCTCGCCGCTCGACGGGATCGGCCCGGACAAGCTGCGTATTCGCGAGTTGCTGCGGCGCGTGGAACAGGCGGGCGAGGAGACCGTGCCCTCCGAGATCATCCTGGCGACCAACAACGACATCCCCGGTAACGCGACGGCGATGTACCTCTGGAAAGAGCTGGCGAAGACCGGGGTACGGGTGACGCGCCTGGCGAGCGGTCTGCCGGTCGGCGGTGATCTGGAGTATGCGGACGAGGTGACGCTGGGGCGGGCACTGGCGGGTCGCCGCGAGTTGTGATCGGGAGCGAAGAGATTGTCCTCCCGGATCCCTTGCACAACGATGCGGCGCTCGCTATACTTCGCATCCGGTACAAGAAGAGCGAGGGGCGCGACGCCCTGAACCTCTCGGAAGCCGCGACGGGCGAGGAAACGAGAATCGCCCGGACCCTTGACAGGGCCGCAACGCTTCTGGTAATCTGTACTTCGCCCCAAGAGCGGGGCCGTTTCGCCGGGAAGTAATAACGACCGGCAAACATAAACAACGGAGAGCGCAGTGTTCGGCTGACGGGCTGCAAAACGGGATAACCGTAACGCATCCGTAGCTGACGCCGCCGTCAAGGCGGCGTTCATGTGTCTCTTCCGTCGGTACGTGGGTACGTTGACAGGTAAAGTGTGGTGCGCGCACCACGAGACTGCTTCGGTGGCTCGTGCGGTGCGTGCAGGCAGGCGCAGATGTGTCGCCAATCGGGACGGCTTGCGAGCCTCAGTCCGATGGCGTAGGCACATCTGCCAAAAGTAGCGCAACAAGACGGCCCTTACGGGGGCTGCAACTGTCAGCGAGTTTGATCCTGGCTCAGGAACAACGCTGGCGGCGTGCCTAACGCATGCAAGTCGGGCGGGGTCGTCTTTCGGGATGGCTCAGCGGCGGACGGGTGAGGAGCGCGTGACCGACCTGCCCAGGAGTGGGGGCCAACCCCGGGAAACCGGGGCTGTTACCGCATGCGTCCGGCCCCCGGTGGGGGGGTCGGGGAAAGCCCATTTCGGTGGGCGCTCTTGGAGGGGGTTGCGTCCGATTAGCTAGTCGGCGGGGTGACGGCCCACCGAGGCGACGATCGGTCGCGGGTCTGAGAGGACGGCCCGCCACAGGGGGACTGAGACACGGCCCCCACACCTACGGGTGGCAGCAGCGAGGGATTTTCGGCAATGGGCGCAAGCCTGACCGAGCAACGCCGCGTGCGGGATGACGGCCCTCGGGTTGTAAACCGCTTTTCCCCGGGGCGACGATGACGGTACCGGGGGAATCAGCCTCGGCTAACTACGTGCCAGCAGCCGCGGTAAGACGTAGGAGGCGAGCGTTGTCCGGAGTTACTGGGCGTAAAGCGCGCGCGGGCGGTCGCGCAGGTCGCCTGTGAAAGCCCCCGGCTCAACCGGGCGGAGGCGGGCGAAACCGCGCGACTGGAGGGCGGCAGAGGGTGGTGGAATTCCCGGTGTAGTGGTGAAATGCGTAGAGCTCGGGAGGAACACCCGCGGCGAAGGCGGCCACCTGGACCGACCCTGACGCTGAGGCGCGAAGGCCGGGGGAGCGAACGGGATTAGATACCCCGGTAGTCCCGGCAGTAAACGATGTCGACTGGCCGTCGGGGGGCTCGACCCCCTCGGCGGCGGAGCTAACGCGGGAAGTCGACCGCCTGGGGAGTACGGCCGCAAGGCTAAAACTCAAAGGAATTGACGGGGGCCCGCACAAGCAGCGGAGCGTGCGGTTTAATTCGACGCAACGCGCAGAACCTTACCAGGCCTTGACATGCCCCTGCAGAGCCCCGAAAGGGGTTGGCCTTCGAGGGTGGGGCACAGGTGCTGCATGGCTGTCGTCAGCTCGTGCCGTGAGGTGTTGGGTTAAGTCCCGCAACGAGCGCAACCCCTGCGGCCAGTTAGAGGCTCACTGGCCGGACCGCCGGCTTGCTGCCGGAGGAAGGCGGGGATGACGTCAAGTCCGCATGGCCCTGACGGCCTGGGCGACACGCACGCTACAATGGCCGGGACAAAGGGGTGCGAAGCCGCGAGGTGGAGCCGATCCCGGAAACCCGGTCCCAGTTCGGATCGGGGGCTGCAACCCGCCCCCGTGAAGTCGGAGTTGCTAGTAACCGCAGGTCAGCCATACTGCGGTGAATCTGTTCCCGGGCCTTGTACACACCGCCCGTCACGTCATGGGAGCCGGCGACACCTGAAGTCCGTGGGCCAACCGCGAGGGGGCAGCGGCCGAGGGTGGGGCGGGTGACTGGGACGAAGTCGTAACAAGGTAGCCGTAGCGGAAGCTGCGGCTGGATCACCTCCTTTCTAGGGATGGACGCGGACGCGCCCTCGGGCGCGCGCCGCCAAACCCAGGTCGAGTCGCCGGGCGTTCGGACCGCCCGCCGTCCCGGGTCCAGTAGGCCGACGAGCCCCGTCCCTTCACCAGGGGCGGGGGGAGGCCGAAGGGGGACCCGCGACGGCGACGCGGGAGTCCGGCGAGTAGCGGTTCGTGCCGCACCACCACGCTGCACCTCGGTCAGAGGGCAATCCCAGCAATGGGGTACCTTGACAATGGAGCATGCTGGATAAATTTGTGCCATCCGTCGGCAAGTGCGGGTGGCACAATGGCGCGAGAGTAGTGGTGACCCTTTGGGGGCCGACTCTTGCTCCGCACGACTGCCGAGTTGTCGTGGCGGAATATAGTGCATCACATGGATGGGCGCGCGGTGGATGCCTTGGCCTGCGGGGCCGATGAAGGGCGCGGGGACGCGGCGAGACGCCCCGGGGAGCGGCTCCCACGCGACGAGCCGGGGGTGCCCGAATGGAGCAAT
>JAABUH010000782.1_pt1 | contig 41691 bp, 38 predicted proteins | sample 5559121 | NCBI WGS metagenome assembly JAABUH01 (sample SAMN10711871, study PRJNA513364) | rock metagenome | isolation source: Antarctica rocks | place: Antarctica: Victoria Land, Battleship Promontory nord | collected 2015-12-28
TTCGAGCGCATCGTGTTCAATATCGCCATCGGAAACACCGACGACCACGCGCGTAACCATGCGGCGTTCTGGGACGGCACCCACCTGGAACTGACCCCAGCGTATGACCTGTGCCCGCAGCTCCGTTCGGGGGAGACAGCCAATCAGGCGTTGGCCATCGACTACGACGGCAACAAGGAAAGCGCTTTCCGCGTCTGTCTGGATGCTTGCGGTGTCTACGGCCTGAGCCGGTCTGAGGCGAAAGAAGTCATCGACGGCCAAATCGACGTCATCGAAAGCGACTGGGACGCCGCAGCCGACACCGCACGTCTGACCAGCGCAGAGCGGAACGGTCTATACCACCGCCAGGTGCTCAACCCCTACGCAAGCTACGGGTACGGGGGAGCGGGGACTTGACGCGAGTTACCCCAGCTCGCGTTCCCTGTGATGCGGCGACCATCGGACAACTGACAGGAGAGCAACCATGCCCACCGTTCCCAGCACCCTGCGCTCGACCGCACGACGGGTCCCCGACGCCGTTGCGATCAAGTTCGGCGACTTCAGCTGCACCTACGCTGAGCTCGACGCGGAGGTCGACCGCACCGCGCATGCCCTGTCCGCCCTCGGCTTGGGCCGGGGCGACCGGTTCGCGCTGATGGCGACCAACTCGGACCGCTTCATCGTGGCCTTCTACGCGGCGATGCGGGTGGGGGCCGTGATGGTCCCGGTGAACCCGGCCTCCGCTCCGCCTGAGCTGCAGTACATCCTGGCTGACTCGGGAGCGAAGGTGTTCGTCTACGACCAAGCGCTCGCCGCCTCGGTGGACGCCGCGAAGTCGGGCTTTCCTGACACCGTCGAGCACACGCTCTCCCTCAGGGAAGGGGGAGCGGACCGTGCGCTGACCGCCCTCGCCCAGGAAGCGCCCGAAGGCCAGTTCGAGGACGTGCCCACGGAGTCCGACGACTCGCTCATCCTCTACACCTCCGGGACCACCGGGAAGCCCAAGGGCGCCCTGTTCGACCACCACCGGACGATGTGGGTCGCGGTGGGCTGCGTGGCCACCACGGGGCAGAAGGTCGGCGACCGGTTCTTGCACGTGGCGCCGCTCTTCCACTCCGCCGAGCTGTGCATCATGCTGATCCCCGGCACGACGATCGGCGCGACCCACGTCGTTCTGTCCGGCTTCGATCCGGTCCCGGTGCTCGACTGCCTGGAGTCCGAGCGGATCACGATGATGTTCGGCGTGCCCACGATGTTCCAAGTCCTGCTGCAGGTCGGGCTGACCGACCGAGACCTTTCGTCGCTGCGCACGGCATTCTTCGGTGCGGCGCCGATGCCGGCCAGTGCGGTCAAGGCGCTCACCGGGGCGCTGCCGAACGTCGATCTGATGCAGCTGTGCGGGCAGACCGAGGGCGGACCCGGCGGCATTTACTCCTCAGTGGACCAGGTGCGCGCCCGTCCGGACGCCAGCGGAGCGCAGGCCACGATGTTCGCCGAGGTGCGCATCGTCGATGAGGAGGGCAACGACGTCGCTGCGGGCGAGGTCGGCGAGATGATCCTGCGCGGCGACTGCGTCATGAAGGAGTACTGGAACAAGCCCGAGGAGACCGCGGCCACCATCCGCGACGGGTGGTTGCACACCGGCGACCTGACCAAGCTCGACGCTGACGGCTACATGACCCTGGTCGACCGGCTGAAGGACCTCATCATCACCGGCGGGCGAAATGTGTATTCGGTGGAGGTGGAATCGGCGGTCGCGGCGCACCCGGACGTGGCCGACGTAGCGGTGATCGCCAAGCCGCACGAGACGTACGGAGAGAGCATCGTCGCGGTGGTCACCCTGCGCCAGGATGCCTCGCTGAGCTTGGAGGAGTTGCGGGAGTTCTGCTCCGACAAGATCTCCCACTACAAGATCCCGCACGAGCTGGTGGTCTCGGCGATCCCCCGGAACCCCTCGGGCAAGATCCTCAAGCACAAGCTCCGCGCTGAGCTGTTCGACTGATCGCCAAGTCAAGGAGAAGCATGAGCAACAAGGTGTACGTCGTCGGCGTTGGTCTGACGAAGTTCGAGAAGCCCGGACGTCAGGAGGGGTGGGACTACCCGGACATGGCCCGGGAGTCGGGTACCGCGGCCATGGCGGACGCCGGGATCACCTACGACCAGGTGCAGCAGGCCTACGTGGGCTACTGCACCGGCGACTCGTGCTCCGGGCACCGGGCGGTCTAGGAGCTGGGCCTGACCGGACTGCGGGTCTTCAATGTCAACAGCAACTGCTCCACGGGTTCCTCGGCGCTGTTCCTGGCCGCCCAGGCATTCCGTGGTGGTCTGGCCGACTGCACGCTGGCGCTTGGTTTCGAGAAGATGCAGCCCGGTTCGCTGTCGGTGGGGGCGCCGGATCGCACGCCTCCGCTGGGTCGGCACCTCGAGGCGATGGCCGAGCTGAGCGAGATGGTGTTCCCACCGACCGCGTGGATGTTCGGGGCTGCCAGCCTGGAGCACAACGAGAAGTATGGCTCGACCCCCGAGCACTTCGTGCAGATCGCCGAGAAGAACCACCGTCACTCGGTGAACAACCCCAAGGCCCAGTTCCAGGAGGCCTACAGCGCCGACCGGATCAGGGGCGACAAGATGATCTACGAGCCGCCGGGCTGACCCGCACGCAGTGCTCGCCCACCTCCGACGGTTCCTGGGCGGCGATCGTGGCCAGCGAGAAGTTCGTCGAGGAGCACGGGCTGGGGGAGCAGGCGATCGAGATCGTCGGCCAGTCGGTGGTCACCGACCTGCCCTCGACGTTCGCCGACCGCAACATGATCTCGCTCGTGGGTGCCGACATGAGCCGCACCGCCGCGCGACAGGCGTACGAGCAGGCCGGCATCGGTCCCGACGACGTCGACGTGATCGAGCTGCACGACTGCTTCTCGCCCAACGAGCTGTTCAGCTACGAGGTGCTCGGTCTGACCGCCGAGGGCGAAGGCCACCTGCTCTTGGACAAGGGCGACACCACCTACGGTGGCCGCTGGGTGGTCAATCCCTCCGGCGGGCTGATCTCCAAGGGCACCCGCTGGGCGCTACCGGCCTGGCCCAGTGCGCCGAGCTCACCGCGCAACTGCGCGGGAAGGCCGACAAGCGTCAGGTCGAGGGCGCACAGGTGGCGCTGCAGCACAACATCGGCCTGGGCGGGACGGCCGTGGTCACGGTGTACCGGCCCGCCAACCGCTGAACAGTGCGGCATCGGCCTGGTGACCGCTCAGGTGCCGAGCGGGGCTGGCTCCTGGCTCACCGACTGGAGGATTCCTCGTGAAGTACGCGACGGGCGATCTGCTCGACGTCGGCTGGGGTCAATCCGCCGGGGCGGTGCTCACCTATCGCGTGGGTGAGTAGTCGGCGTACCAACGCCGAGGTGGGAATCTGCTCGGCGGTTGCTTGCCTTCACAGTTGGTTGTCGAGGTCTTTGGTGATGCGTAGGTTCAGCGGTACGTCAAGCGCCGCGGCCTTTTCGGCGATCTCGGCTTCGGCCGCCTCGGCATCTTCCTCGGCGTATTGCTCGCGGATGGCCTGGACCTCAGCATCCATACGGCTGTTCCGATCGGATTCGGTCATGGTCTGTTCTGCCCTTCGTACTCGCGCAGTTCGGTACCGGTCGTCTTGCACGCAGTGACGCCGGCATGGTCGGAACGGGTGGCGATCACGGTGATGAGGAAGCCCGCGCTCGGTGAGTAGCCGATGATCCGAATCGCAGCACTGTGGCTCTTCGCGTCAGGGTTGCGGACAATTCGTCGCCGATCCTCAGCCGCTTCCGCCGTCCACTTCGGTTCGATGCCGGTGGCGCCCGGATATCGCGCACTGCGGAGCCGAATGTACTCGGCATCCTGTGCGCGCCACCAGAGGTCGTCCACCATGCATGGCAGTGCATCGCAATGCGTTACGTTAACCATCCACCGACTTCAGGTGCGGCCGATCGGCTGGGGCGATGTTCTTGTAAGGCCAGGATTGAGCATGGCGCACCGTTGGGCTCTGTGTTCGGAGTCGCAGTCACCCAGACTTCGCTCCGCCTAGTTCGGACGTGCATAGCTTCAAGAACGTGCCGAGCCTATCAAGTGCCAGCGGTGCTGACCACGGAACCACCTACCCGTCGTGCGTGAGTACCGGTACGTTCCTAGGAAGCCTACTTTGGTGCAGAAGACGTCGACATTGTAGCTTCGGCCGCTGGCTGTCTGCCTCGGTGCGACGGAGCTCAAGATTCGGTACCAGCCCAAGTAATTCGTGACGATTAATGTGACCTGGCTAGTGTGGTCGGTTTGTGTGGGTAAAAAAAGGCGGTAGTGGGGCAAATTGTGTTGTTCAGTTTCAATCGGTAAGGTGCAATGGCGAGAGAGGTGCATTGAGTCGCCTCCACCGCCGAAAGTCTGGATGTATTCATATGATTTGCGCGTACGTGCCCAACTGTCTTTAACGTCTGCATCATCGTAAGGGGTGTCCGTGACAGCGGCATGGTTCTGTTGCCCAACTTTTCTGAGCATGGGCGACTGGGTCGACCAGGCTGGAATGTGCGCGGCGCGTTCGCCCCACCAGCGGCTGACCAGCCGGAGTGCGTCGTCATCGGTCGGGCTTCCCGCGCTGGTCCAGTTGGCGAGCCCCAGATCGGGCTGTGGCCATCCGAGTCCATAGAACAGTAATTGGAGCAGGGGGGACCACCAAGCGATCCATGGGTTATCCGCCCCCGGACCCAGATGGCGGGGAGCCGCGGGTGCGGGGTTGTTACCTGACGGGTCCTGCAGAAGCTGCCAGGCGTAGGGGACGAGCTTTCCGCATCCGCTATCCCCGCCCGCTTCGGCGGACGGTTGAGGAGTGAGGTCTCCGTAGAAGGTCATGAGCTCGAGCTCCAATCCCGCGAACCAGGAAGACTTTACGCTAGGCTCGGCCACATACGGCTTCTGCATATTCGCCGTATCGGAGGGGGATCGGGATCGTTGCGTTCGAATCTTGGTTGTCGGTCGACGACATCGCCGCGCACGTACGCGTTCCTAGGGGCACGGTCCACGTGTGGATCGCCGACAGGGCGATGCCTGCACACATGGCCGGTCGCCTGCGGAAGTTCCGAGCGAGTGAGGCCGACGGGTGGGTCCGTGCCGGCGGAGCTGCGGTCGTGGAGGAGTCGGCTCTGCCCGAATGACCAGTGCCGGCCTGCCGTGATCGGAAGGAGGTGCCCATGATGACTGAGACGTCGAGCGCATCGCGCTACGCCTTGTCGTTCACAAGCGGTGCCCTACTCGTGCGCGAAGCCCTCATCGCGGCCCCCATCTACCTTCGCGAACACGACTGGGCGAGGGTGCGCGCCCTCATCGCGGAGGACAACCTCCTCCAGGCCCGCACGGTGGCGAGCGGACGCCGGTTCGCTCGGGAGACCGCGCAACGGCTCGCCGTCCTCACCGATGACGAGCTGGAGCTGCTGATCGAAGCCACAGCTACCGAGCGGAGCCACCTGCTCTGGGCGGCTGCGTGCCGCCGCTACGACCTGATCGGCGAGTTCGCTGAGGATGTGCTCAGGGAGCGCTTCCTGCTGCTCGCTTCCTCGCTCGGCCACCACGACTTCGATAGTTTCATCCGAACCAAGGTCCTCTGGCACGAGGAACTTGCAGACCTGGAGGACTCCACCCTGCGCAAGCTTCGATCCAATGTGTTCCGCATGCTCGTTGAGGCCGGGCTGCTCTCCGACGACGGCCGCATTCAGCAGGCGATTCTGTCCGCGCGCGTGACTGACGCACTGGCTGCGCGCGCGCCCAGCGACGTCCGGTTCTTCCCGACAGGGGTGAACGGTTGATGACCGGCGCTGACCTGACCAAGCAGGAAGAGCACCTCTTCGCGGTGCTGAGCAGTAAGCGGTTCCTCCAGATGGAGGGACTCAGCAATGAGGTCCCGTTCTTCATCTACCCCTACGCACCCGAGGACGCGTTGGAGGTCGCGAATTCGAAGAAGCGGATCAAGAACCGCCTCGGCTACACGGGCATCCGGGTACGTGAGGTCAACCTCTACGACCTGTCAGTAGAGATACTCAAGGAACGCGGTGTGTGGGAACGCGTGCTCGCCGCCGAACCCGACAACGACAAGGACGACTTTCGCGAGATGCTCCAGGGGATGCTCGATCCTCAGATTCACATCGCGACGGCGATCCGAGCCAAGATCGTGGACGGCGACTTCGACATCTTCTTTCTTACCGGCATCGGCGAGGTTTTCCCCTTCATCCGCTCGCACAACGTGCTCAACAACCTCCAGAGCGTTGTGACGGGCAAGCCGATGCTCATGTTCTTCCCCGGCCGCTACGAGCAGTCCGACACTCTCGGCTCGTCGCTCGTGCTCTTCGGGCGCCTCAACGACGACCAGTACTACCGAGCCAAGAACATCTTGGAACAGGAAGCGTGACGACGATGCTGCTCAACGAGATCTTCGCCAAGGATGTTCAGCGCCCCATCGAGGGCGTCATCAAGGCCGACGACGCCGCACACCTGGGCACCGAGGTCGACGAGTACGTCCTGACCAACGAGGCGGCCAAAAGCCTAGAGCTGCTGCTGGAGGCGTACACCAACTACACCAACGCCAACGGTGTGTGGATCTCCGGCTTCTTCGGCTCCGGTAAGTCCCACCTGCTCAAGATGCTCGCCCACTTGCTCGGTGTTGTCGAGGGCCAGGACTTCCCGCCCCATCAGGTGTCCGAGAGCTTCCGGTCGAAGGCTAGCGGCGCCTTCCTGCCCGCGTTGCTGACGAAGGCCGCGCGCATCCCTTCCAAGAGCCTGCTGTTCAACATCGACCAGAAGGCCACCCTGATCTCCAAGGACCAGACGGATGCGCTGCTGAAGGTGTTCATGAAGGTCTTCGACGAAAGTCGTGGCTACTACGGAAACCAGGGCCACGTCGCCCGCTTCGAGCGCGACCTCGACAGCCGAGGTCAGTACGACGCGTTCACGGAGGCCTACGAACAGATCGCGGGCATCCCGTGGACCCAGGGACGCGAGCAGAGCGCCCTCGAAGGTCCGAGCATCGACCGTGCCTTCGCCGACGTGAACGGCGAAGCCACGACAGGCATCATCAAGCAGTACAGCGACACGTACGCGGTGTCGATTGAGGACTTTGCGGACGGGGTCAAGGGATGGCTCGACAAACAGCCTGAAGGATTCCGTCTCAACTTCTTCGTCGACGAAGTCGGCCAGTTCATCGGGTCCAACACTCACCTGATGCTGAACCTCCAGACCATCGCCGAGAGCCTTAATACCAAGTGCCAAGGCAGGGCGTGGGTCTTCGTCACCTCACAGGAGGACATGGATAAGGTCGTCGGCGACCGCACCAAACAGCAGGGCAACGACTTCTCCAAGATTCAGGCACGCTTCGAGACTCGCGTGAAGCTCACCAGCGCCGACGTCGAGGAAGTCATCCGCAAGCGTCTGCTGGAAAAGAACGACGCCGGTGCCGCCGTGCTCAGGTCGACCTACGCAACGGAATCGGCCAACTTCAAGACGCTCTTCGACTTTGTCGATGGCGCGAAGAGCTACCGCAACTACACCGACGAGGCCCACTTCGTGGGCACCTACCCGTTCGTCAGTTACCAGTTCCCACTGTTCCAGGCCGCAATCGAAGGCATCTCCGACCACAACGTGTTCGAGGGGCGCAACAGCTCGGTCGGCGAACGCTCGATGCTCGGCGTCATCCAGCAAGTCGCCAAAGACGTCGGCAACGTTGAGGTCGGCACCCTGGCGACCTTTGACCGAATGTTCGCTGGTACCCGAGCCTCGCTGAAGTCAGCCGCGCAGCGATCCATCGACGTAGCCGAACGAAACCTCGACAATGAACTCGCGATCCGGCTCCTCAAGGCTCTGTTCCTCGTCAAGTACATCGAGAGCTTCCAAGCGACACCACGCAACCTCACAGTTCTGGTCTACGACGGCTTCGGTCTTGACCTGCCCGCACTGTCCGAGCAGGTCAAGGAAGCCCTGACCCTGCTGGAGACTGAAACCTACATCCAGCGCAACGGCAACATCTACGAGTACCTCACCAACGAAGAGCAGGTGATCGAGGAGGAGATCAAGAACGTCGACATCGACGCCTCTGAGGTCTCCTCACGCCTGTTCAAGGTGCTCTCCAGCGACGTCATGAAGACGACCAAGATCCGGTACGGGAAGAACGGCCAGGACTTTCCGTTCGGCTTTAAGCTCGACGACCAGGTCCACGGTCCCCAGCGTGAGCTCTCGGTCCACTTCATCACGCCCGAGTCTCCGTACACCCCCGAGGAGATTCGACACCAAGGTATGGGTAAGGACGAACTCCGCGTCATCCTCGGACAAGACGAACGCGTCCTGTCCGACCTTCGATTGCTCATCAAGACCGAGAAGTACACCAGGCGCAAGCAGACCACCTCGTTGTCGGCGATCGACGAGCAGATCCTTCGCTCAAAGGCGGCTCAGAACGTCGAGCGAGAGAAGGAACTCGTCGAGCGAGTCCGGCGCGCCGTCGGCCAAGCGGAACTCGTGATCAACGCCACTGACGTCACCTCGTCCTCACAAGACGCCGTCACCCGAGTCTCCGATGGTTTCCAAGAGCTGATCAGCCGTATCTACACTCAGCTCAACCTGCTCGCCGGTGTCAGCTACAGCGAACAGCAAGTCGCAGGAGCCGCTAACCCCGGGAGTGGACTCTTTAACGCCGACGCCTGGACAAAGCTCACAGTCGCCGGCGATGAGGTGCTTTCGTTGGTCCTACGTAAGGATGGCTTGGGAGAGCAGGTCACAGTCAAAACGATCGTCGACGCATTTCACGCAAAGCCGTATGGCTGGGACCTGGCCTCCATCGAGGTTGTCGTTGCGTCGCTCATCGGTGGGTCGAAGGTGACGCTCACGGTTGACAGCACCGCGCTGAAGCGTAGTGAGGTCGCCAGTGCGCTACGGAATACGCAGAAGCACACCCACGCTGTCGTGGGTGTGCAGAAGTCGTTCGATGAGCTCAAGGTTGCCGCCTTCCGAAATTTCTGTATCGACTTCTTCGACGAGGCGAACGCACCCAAGGACTCGCTCGAGCTGGCCCGGCACGGCGCGGACAAGTTGAAGGGCAAGCTCGATGAGCTCAAGGCCACCGTCACCGGCTCCCAGTACCCCTTCGTGGGTCAGCTCTCCGCACCGATCGGACTCCTCGAGCAGGTCTCCGGCAAGCCCGACGAGTGGTTCCTTAACAACTTCCAACTCGGCGATGACCTCCTTGACGCCAAAGAGAGCGTCATCGACCCGATCCAGGCGTTCCTCAACGGTGCGCAACGGATGATCTATGACGACGCCGCCGCGCTGCTCACGGCGAACGGCAGCAACCTTGGCTACCTCCCGGCCGGGAGCGATAGCGCTGTCACCGACGCCCTCGCCGATCCCAACGCCTTCCGTGGCAACCGCATGGCCCAGCTCAAGAAGGCGGCCGACGCACTCTGGTCGCGAGTCGACACCGTTGTGGCCACCAATCGGACGGAGGTCACTGGGTCGATCGAGGGGCGAAAGACCGAACTCCTCGCGAGCGACTACTACGTCAAGGCATCCCCTGCGGCACAGGAGAGCGTCGCCAGGACCGTAGACAGCCTCATCGGCCGCGTCGGAACGGAGAGTCAGGTCGCCGTGATCCGCGAACTTGGATCAAGCTTCGAGGCGACCACCTACCCCTCCCTCCTCGACCAACTCGCCGCCTACCCGGAGGACGGAGGCGGCGAGGACGCACCCGCGCCTAAGCAGACGGTTTCCGTTAAGACGGTGACGGTGGCTGGAGCTAACGGCGTCCTGGAAACCGAGCACGATGTCGACCGCTACCTGGCGATGCTTCGCACCGCCTTGCTGAACACACTGAACGATGGAAAGCGAGTCTCACTGTGATGGAGACGGCACCGTTGAAGTCTTTTGCCACGTGGGCGCGTACGGCGCTGATCCGCGAGGTGACCGCGCGAATCGCGGTGGTGCTGGCTCCGGCGTCGCCCGAACGGGTCGAGCAGCCCAGTACTGTCGTTGCCCTGGAGAATGCGGTGAACACCGCGGGCGACGGATACAAGGGGCGAGCAACCGTCGCGGATCGGGTCGCGTACACGTGGTTCAACCGAATCATCGCGCTGCGGTTTATGGACGCGAACGGCTACACGGGCATTGGCGTCGTGTCACCTCAGTCAGGACTCGAGGCTGGTCAGCCCGAGATTCTCGCTGAGGCCAAACGAGGCAACTTTGACTCCGAGGTTGTCATCCCGAAGACCCGCGAGAATGTGACGGGACTGCTCGCCGGGACCCGGCGCAGCGCCGACCCGCAAGGGGAGGCCTATGGCCTCCTGCTTGCGGACTACTGCCGCCACTGGAATCGATCTATGCCGTTCATGTTTGAGCGTGAGGGCGATTTCACCGAGCTGCTCATCCCTGCGAACCTGCTTGCGGACGGCTCCGTGCTCAACCGCGTTGGGGCCGTCCTCACCGCGGGCGTCTGCAAGGATGTTGAGGTTATTGGCTGGCTTTATCAGTTCTATATCTCGGAGCGGAAGGATGAGGTTTTCGCCGGCTTCAAGAAGAACAAGAAGGCCGGGCCGGACGAGATCCCCGCCGCGACCCAGCTCTTCACCCCGCACTGGATCGTCCGCTACCTGGTGGAGAACTCGCTCGGTCGCCTCTGGATGCTCAACCGGCCGTCGTCTCGTCTGGTCAACCAGATGGACTACTACATTGCTCCGGTTGACGAGGAGACCGACTTCCTCAAGATCGCTAGCCCCGAAGAGCTCAAGGTCATCGACCCCGCCTGCGGCTCAGGGCACATGCTGACCTACGCCTTCGACCTCCTGTACGCCATCTATGACGAGGAGGGATACGCACCGACGGACATCCCGGGGATGATCCTCGCCAACAACCTCTACGGCGCTGAGATCGACCCGCGCGCAGGCGCACTCGCCGCGTTTGCCCTGACCATGAAGGCCCGGGCACGACAGCGCACCTTCTTCGGCAGGCGGGTCGAGCCGAGTGTGTGCGTGCTTCAGCCTGTCTCCTTCACGCCGGAGGAGCTCGGCTTCCTGCTGACCTCCGGAGGCGACCGTCCCGAGGAGCTCGCCTTCTGGAATCAGTTCGCGCACGCAGACACGTTCGGATCACTGATCCAACCTCACCCTGAACTCGCTGCTCGACTCGGACAACACGTCGCTGATCTTGACGACGCCGGCGATCTCCTCTCGGCGGAAGTCCTCCAACGGGCTGAGCGCGTTGTCAAGCAGGCGAAATACATCGCCCCACGGTACGCCGTCGTCGTCGCGAACCCTCCATACATGGGCACGCGAAACATGGGTGGTCGCTTGCGCGAATTCGCCGACGAAGTGTATCCGAACTCGTCGGGTGACCTGTGCACTATGTTCATCGACCTTTCGCTAAACTTGGTGACTCGCAGTGGGCTCGCGGCCCTTGTGGTCAGCGAGTCGTGGCTCTTTAACTCGACTTTTGAGAACATGCGCGCCGATATCGTGCGCCGAGCGCGGCCACTCCTGATCGCCTGCATCGACAAGTCAGCGTTCGGCGTCCGACTCAACACAGCGGCATCGGTGTTGCGACGGAGCGGGGGACGGACGAAGTCGCAGTTCTTCCGAGTTTCGATGGACGTTATAGGTTCAGGTTCAGTTTCGCAACTTCCGCCCGCAGGCGAGGCCGTGTACGCTGTCGAGATCGAAAGCTTTGGGCGAGTGCCGGGTGGAGCTTTCATCTTCGATATGCCCGCTCCACTGCTATCGCTCTACGGTGACGTACCCACCATCGGTGAAAAGTTGCAGGTCAAGCAGGGGTTAGCCACCGCAGACAACGGACGATTCGTTCGATATTGGTGGGAAGTGAGTCGCGGCCGTATCGCCTTCGGCCAGACGAGTAGCGACCACGCACAGCGATCAGGCCGCCGTTGGTTCCCGTACAACAAGGGCGGCACGCCGGTCCCATGGTGGGGAAACCAAGACCATGTCGTGAACTGGGACAACGATGGCCGCGATATCCGGGCGTTTGGCACGGAGGATGGAGGCCGCCCGCGGTCCGCTGTTCGAAATCCAGACTTCTATTTCCGCTCGACGGTAACTTGGTCAAACATTGGCAGTGGAGGAGCCCGATTCCGGCTGATTCCACCGGGATTTATCTTCGACGTTGCTGGGATGTCAGCATTTGCGAAGTCAGAGACTGACCGACTCAACTTGCTGGGGTATCTCAACTCGGCGATCTTGCGCAGGGGGCTCGATGTTCTTGCTCCTACGCTGAACTACCAGGTGGGCGATGTGGCACGACTCCCCCTACTTAGCGGAGGCGACGACCACGAGCGAGTCGCTGAACTAGTGCGTCTAACCCGTGCGAAGTGGGCCGACTCGGAGACCGCACACGAGTTTCAGAATCAGCCACTCACTCGCTTCGGCCACGACAACCTGAAGGCAGTCGTCTCCGCCCACCGATCTGAGGGGGAGAGGCAATGCGCCGACGTTGCATACCTCGAACGAGCCAGCGAGGAGTACTGGTCGGAGCGGGTCGCTCACGCTTCTGGACAGGTCGTTGATGACGCTGGTAGGCAAGCCGAGTCTCGCTCGCGAGAGCGAGAGGGGAACAGCGAAGTCATCGAGAATCTTGTATCCTACTTCGTCGGGTGCCTGCTGGGGCGTTACAGCTTGGATCAGCCGGGTCTGATCCTTGCTGATAAGGGGGCTTCCCTCCAAGACTACCTGGCCAAGGTACCCACGCCCACCTTCATGCCCGACGCTGACAACGTCGTTCCAATCGTAGACGGCGATTGGTTCGAGGACGACATTGTCACCAGGTTCCGCGACTTCCTCCGGGCTGCATTCGGCGAACAGCAGTTCGAGCAGAACCTATGGTTCGTCACCGAGTCTCTGGGTGTGAAGGACCTGCGCGACTACTTTGTGAAGTTCTTCTACAAGGATCACGTCCAGCGGTACAGGAAGCGTCCGATCTATTGGCTCTTCTCTAGCCCCAAGGGCTCGTTCAACGCCCTCATCTACATGCACCGCTATACACCGTCGACCGCGTCGACGGTGCTTAACGAGTACCTGCGCGAGTTCAAGGCGAAGCTGGATGCCAACCTCCAACACCAGGAGCGCCTCGTCGCTGGCAGTGGGGACGCTCGCGGGCAGGCGAAGGCGCAGCAAGCAGCGGACCGGCTACGGAGGATGATCCTAGAGTTGGAAGAGTACGAGTACGACGTTCTCTACCCGATCGCGTCGCAGCAGGTGGAGATCGACCTCGACGATGGCGTGAAGGTCAACTACCCGAAGCTCGGCGCTGCCTTGAAGAGGGTCCCTGGACTGGAGGCAGACCTGTGAACCGCTCTAAACCCGACCAGCGAATCCCGGGCGAACGCCCCACGAGCGAGCGGCCGGAGGTGATCCCTGTGATTGTTGATGTTCCGAGACAACACCCGGGCCTCGGGTTCGAAAGATACGTCGAAGCGATTGCGGCTGCCATTCGAGGTGGGGTTCCGGCCCAGTACACGGTCGGACTTTACGGCCCATGGGGGACCGGAAAGTCCTCTATTCTACTCTCGTTGCAAAGCAAGTTCGCTAATCAGAAAAACGTGACGGCTGTCGTTTTCGATGCCTGGCGACATGAGCGGACGAAGAATCTTCTCGGGCCTCTTTTGTACACGCTGAAAAACGCCTTCGATAAGCAGGGGACGAAGAGTGTTGCGTGGACACGAATTTTCGGCGGCATGGAGTTTCAGGCGTTTGGGTTTGGTTTCCGTGTGCCGGCTGAAGCGGACCGTAGTGAGGCGGCGGCCGGGGCTGTTGAGGCATACATGGACGCCGTCGATGCGCTCGTTAAGCTCGGGAAGCACCTTGCTGACGACCATCGCATCGTTGTCATGGTGGACGACTTAGATCGGTGTTCGCCCAATCGGGTGATTGAAGTGGTGGAGGCAATCCGACTCCTCATGGACGTTCCAGGATTTGTGTTCGTTCTAGCAATTGACTACGACGTCCTCATCTCCGCGGTGAGGTCGAGTTATCCACAGACGGACCCACATCGCTTCGTTGAAAAGATTGTGCAAGTCCCATTTCGTATCCCGAGCATCAAGACCGGATCTGACGGGTATCTTACCGACGTCGTGGACGGCTGGTCTGATCTACGCAGCGTGTGGTTCGATGGTGTCGAGGATATCGAAATTCAGTCGATCATCGGCTTGGCTCTTCGTGACAACCCGAGACAAATTAAGCGAATGTTGAACTCTTATATGGTCGCTCGCCACATTGACTGGGAAGGGATCGCGGGGTCGAGGGACAAGGCTGGCGTACTGCTTGCTTCGCTCGCGTTGCAACTTCGGTGGCCCGAGGAGTTCGAGGAACTTTCGGCGGACGTGCGGCGATATCTCCGTGGTCCTGGGGTGGGAGTGCCCGGCGCACTGCTCGCTGCCGTGCCCATTTACGCGACGTGGGAGAAACTGTCGGAGATCGAGGACGAAAATGCCCTGGATTTTGCCGAGTTCCTAGGGAATCATCTAAAACGTGATCTCCCACTGCGCATTGTCGATAATGCTCTGCGCGTGGCGTCTGACGTTGCTGGTCTTGACGACGGGCCGACCGCCCTCCCCCAAGAGGTGCGAGCGCGGTTCCTGTCCCGTGTGCTCGACCTAGTGGGTCCGAGCACCGAAACCCTAACGGTAGTGAAGAGTACAACAGAGGCGAGGATGAGCTTCCAAGAGGAGGTGATCATGAAACTCGTGAACATCCGTAGCGTTCCTCAGACTTTCGAGGTCCACCTAAAAGCGAGTTATGCTTCTGTCATTGAAGGACGACCAGTGGCAGCCAGCAAGAACGGCCTTTGGACGATTGCACTGTTCGCTCCGACAGAACGCGTCGCTGTGGATGACGTGCTAGATCACGCCGCGGCGATGTTCGGTCGGCTTAGAGCGGCGGTGAGTGGCTCATGAGCTTGGAGACGGCACCGTTGAAGTCTTTTGCCACGTGGGCCCGTACGGCGCTGATCCGCGAGGTGACCTGCCCGCTTGCCTCCCAGCAGGTCACGATTGACCTCGACGACGGCGTGAAGGTCAACTGCCCGAAGCTCAGTGCTGCCTTGAAGGAGATGCCGGGATTGGAGGCGGTCGAATGAGTGAGACATCCGCCGTCCGCCCTCATCTGGAGCGACGCTTCGAGACCAACCGTGTGGTGTTCTGGCAAGACCCCGACGGCGAGTACACCGCCGACCTCGACGGACTCGAAATCGCCGGTGTCCGGGCCATCCGGGTCACGAACGACGAGTATGCGATCAAGAACCGGCTTCTCCACGGCGAGCCCACCAGTAAGTTCCTCGTCTACCGATCCGGCCAGGTGCCGGCCGGGCTTGGGAACTGGCTCCTCGACCTTGAGCTGGCCTATGGGGTCTTCACCGCCGATCGCACATCACTCGTCGTGCAAGAGCTCGGGCTGACGGCGGACGGAGTCGACGCTGCGGTCGACGCTCACGACAAGTTCTTCAGGGTGACCAAGCGGGTGCAGAGCCTCAAGACGCTCCTCGACTCAGACGATGATGCAGCCAAACTGCGCGCCAAGATGAGCGCCGTTCTGATCGGGCAAAAGGAGCACAGCCTCCTCGAGATCACACGGACCTTTCTCCTGGAGAACGCCAAGGGTTCGTCAACCAGATACACGGCTCTCGTGGACTACGGGCTGGACGCATTCTTTTGGGCCGGGATTGCCTCGATCTACGGTTACGAGTCGACCTCCCCGAGCGTCGATGACTTGGTGCTGTGGATCTTCCGGCAGGCTATCAATGGGTTCACCTCGGACCGCCCTGGCGGACTCCGCAACATCCAGCTCGACTTCGCGAGCATGCGTAACGACCGCCGCAGCCAAGGCGCACTAGCTCTCCTCGCCAAGCGCGCTGCGGTCGACCTCGATTACGCGGCGACCATTGAGGATGCCAGCTTCCGCGACCTCATCCGCAACGACCTCTTCGAGGCAGTCGACCGGAAGATCATCACCGACCTTGCCCATGCAGTAGCCGAGCAGAGGGTGACGGCTCGCGAGGTAACGGAGGTGATCCGGGGCCGGCAGAGCAGCATTTGGATCGATGGCTACAAGCAGCTCTACGCCGCGATCGCACGCGCTTCCGATCTGCTGGCAGAACTGGCGGCGTTTGACGTCATGATGCAGTCCTTCGATGAGGGACTCGACCGATATCGCAACGTCTGGTTCCGGATCGATCAGCTCTATCGCCAGTTCAGCTACGCCGCCCGGATGGCCGAGTACCCGAAGCCTCTGGAGGCGCTGCGAGAACAGGTGGAGAAGCGGTACACCAATAAGTTCCTCTTCGGGCTGGGCAGTGCCTGGCAGCAGCAGGTCGACTCAGTCGACACCTGGCGCTCCAGTACCCTTCGTCCGCAGACCAAATTCTTCACTGACCATGTGGAGCCGATCATCCACGACGGCCGGAAAAAGGCCGTCGTCATCATCTCGGACGCCCTTCGGTACGAGGTGGCCGAGGAACTCGGCTCCCGCATCCGGCGAGAGGACAAGTTTGAGGCTTCGCTCGACGCCGTTCTGGGCGTGCTTCCCAGCTACACCCAGTTAGGGATGGCGGCACTCTTGCCGCACACCACCATCGGGCACTCACCGAATGGCGACCCGGTTCTGATCGACGGACAACGGACTGACGGGACGGCCAACCGGACCAAGATCCTCTCCACGGTGGGTGGCAAGGCGATCCAGGCCGAAGACATCTTCTCGCTCACCCGCGATGAACTGCGGGAGATATACCAGCAACACCAAGTGCTGTACGTCTACCACAACCGCATCGACGCGACTGGAGACAAGGCTGGCACCGAACGTCAGGTGTTCGAGGCCGCTGAGCAAACGCTCGAGGATCTGATTCGGCTGGTCAAGACCTTGACTAATGCCAATGCCACGAACATCCTCATCACCGCAGATCACGGCTTCCTCTTCCAGGACGAAGCGCTCGCCGACGCGTTCTACCTGTCGACCTTGCCGCAAGGCGACGACATCAAGGTCACCAACCGTCGCTACGTACTCGGCCGAGGACTCAAGACCGACGTCGCGTTCACCAGCTTCAGCTCGGTCCAGTTGGAGCTCGACAGCGACTTCGAGGTTCAGATCCCGAAGTCCATCCACCGGCTCAAGTTGCCTGGCGCGGGCTCACGGTTCGTCCACGGCGGGGCCGCCCTCCAAGAGATTGTCCTACCCGTGCTTACGGTCAACAAGAAGCGCAAGAGCGACACACGGCCGGTCAACGTTGAGGTTTTGCCCGAGTCGGACAAGATCACCACCGGCCAGTTGGTCGTGAAGCTGTTCCAGTCCGAGCCCATCAGCGCGAAGGTACAGTCGCGCACCGTCCGGGTCGGCCTCTACGTCGGCGAGACGCTGATCTCCAACCAGTTCGAGCTGACCTTCGATCAGGAGTCGGCCGACAAGCGCGACCGATACCAGAGCGCTCAGATGCTGCTCAGCCAAGACGCCAACGACTACAACAACCGGGTCGTCGAGTTCCGGCTCGAAGAGCGCATCCCGAACACTAACCAGTGGCGGGTCTACGCCAAGGCGATGTACGCGATGAAGCGGTCCTTCACCTCGGACTTCGACTTCTAAGGAGGGTGTTGCGATGAGCGAGGCGACGGACGTCGAAGAGCCCAAGCCGGCCGAGACCAGCGAGGTCGTCGAGGCCGCTCCTGTGCCGAGCGAGCTAGACCGCAAGATCAATCAGTACTTTCCCGGTGTGGTCGTGCGCAAGGACCTGGTTAAGGCCGTGAAGGGTAACGCCATCGTGCCGTCGTACGTGCTGGAGTACCTGCTCGGCCAGTACGCCGCTTCTGACGACGACGCGACCATTCAGGCGGGCATCGACACGGTCCGCAAGATCCTGGCTGACCACTACGTCCACCGGAATCAGTCTGAACTGATCAAGTCGACGATCCGCGAGCGCGGCCGCTACAAAATCATCGACAAGGTCGCCGTCACGCTCAACGACAAGGACGACCGGTACGAGGCGGAGTTCTCTAACCTCGGAATCAAGGGCATCATCGTCGAGCCGGCAATCGTGAAGGCACACCCCAAGCTGCTGGTCGGTGGTGTCTGGTGCATCTGCGACATCGACTACTTCCACTGGGACGACCCGCGGGTCTCGCCGTGGATGCTCGGCTCGATCAAGCCGATCCAACTGTCGAACTTCGACTACGACGGCTACATCGCATCTCGCCGGGAGTTCACGACGGAGGAGTGGGTCGATCTTCTCATCCAGTCGATCGGGTTCAACCCCGAGTTGTTCGGTCGACGAGCCAAGTTGATCCAGCTCGTGCGTCTGATCCCGTTCGTTGAGCGCAACTACAACCTGGTGGAGCTCGGCCCGAAAGGAACCGGCAAATCGCACATCTTCTCGGAGTTCTCTCCCCACGGCATGTTGATTTCCGGTGGCGAGGTCACCGTCCCGAAGCTGTTCGTCAACAACTCCAACGGTCGCCTCGGTCTGGTCGGCTATTGGGACGTCGTAGCCTTCGATGAGTTCGCCGGTAAGAAGAAGCGCACCGACAAGGCGCTCGTGGACATCATGAAGAACTACATGGCGAACCGGTCGTTCTCCCGTGGGGTCGAGACCCTGGGAGCGGAGGCGTCGATGGCGTTCGTCGGCAACACGTCACGCAACGTGCCGTACATGCTCAAGCACTCGGACCTGTTCGATGAACTCCCCGAGGGATACCACGACTCGGCGTTCCTGGACCGTCTGCACCACTACATCCCGGGCTGGGAGATCGACACAATTCGCGGGGAGATGTTCTCCAACGGCTACGGCTTCGTCGTCGACTACATTGCTGAGGTCCTCAAGTCGATGCGGGACGCCGACTACTCGGACCGCTACCAGCACTACTTCACGCTCGGGTCCGACATCTCTACGCGTGACCGCGACGGCATCCACAAGACTTTCTCGGGCTTGATGAAGATCCTCTACCCGCACGGAGAGGCGAGTCTGGAGGAGATCGAGGAGATCCTCCGTATCGCGATCGAGGGTCGCAAGCGCGTCAAGGACCAGATCCTGCGCATCGACTCCACGATGACCGGGGTCAGGTTCGGGTTCCTCGACAAGGAAGGCGAGTGGCACGGCGTCACGACGCTGGAGGAGAACGAGTACCCGGAGCACTACCACCAGACCAGGAGTGATGAGGGAGATGCCGACGAGTCAACGCCCTGGGCGCCTGCGGCGGGAGCGGCGACCAGAACTCCTACTCAGACCGAGGCGGCCCCGCCGCCGCCGTTATTCGAGGGATATTGTGAGTACCAGGAGAACCAACGGGGCGTCTCCTTCGAGACCCTCCTGATTCCGTACCTTCGTGGCGCCACCGAGATCACGATCACCGATCCCTACATCCGCCATTTCCACCAAGCGCGAAACCTCATGGAACTGATCGAGGCGCTCGCGCTCGTCAAGGACCCAGCCGACGAGGTGCACATCAAACTCACCACGGGCGAGAACACTGACGGTGCCGAGAAGCTTCAAAAGCAGATGGAGTTCCTGCTACGGGTCAAACAAGGAGCAGCGGTGGCTGGCATCAACCTCGACGTAGAGTTCAACGACACCATCCACGATCGCTCAATCGTCGCCGATTCGGGCTGGCGCATCAACCTCGGTCGTGGTCTCGACATGTTCCAGTTCGTCGCGAACGATGCTCTTGATCTCGCGGTGAAGCTCCAGAAGTACCGGCAGGTCAAGGCGTTCGGCGTCACCTACATCCGCGAAATACAGGAGACGACCCATGGCTGACGTGCCGGAGGCGGAAAAACCGACGACTGACAAGACTGGTGCAGTCGTTGGCCCTCCCGGGCTATGCATCGTCGGGTCATCATCGACTGGCACCACCCACTGGGACCCAGTCAGTGAGTAACGGCGGTGGTCACGGGTCTGCCGGGTGGTCGTCGGGGTCCACCCACTTGGCGATGTTCGCTGCCCCCGAGGCGATACCCCGACGTGCTCCGGTTGCCAACCGGCCGGCCTGGGCCGACGCCGCGTGCAGGGCGTCGCGGAACGTGGCGTCGTGCAGGTCACCCCAGTCCGCTGCCTGGCGGATGCGCAGCTCGACAAACCGGTCGACACCATCGGCCAAGGTTCGGCGTGATCGCACGAGTCGGCGGCCAGCGGCGACGTGGTGTACCTCGGGGAGCCTGAGCACGGCGTAGGTCTCGAGGACGTCCCGCAGCTGGTAGGCCAGCGCCCGATCGGTGGCGAGATGCTCGGTGAGCAGTTCGCCGGTGTTGGTCAGCGTCTGCTGGAGGGCGTCTGGTTCGGCGGTGCGCACTCGTTCGAGGCGGATCCGCTGCCAGAGGTACTCAGATTGCTGCGCGACGATGAGCAGCTCCAGCGTCCGGACGAACTCACCGCGCTTGACCAGTGAATGCAGCTTTTTCGCGCGGTCGTCGACGTCATCGGTGGCATCCATGTTCTTGAGGGACTCGCCGAGGTAGGCGCGCAGCCGGAACACGCCGATCTCGAGCACCGGCCCCAGGGCGGCGAGCGAGGACCAGTCGGTATCGGTGAGTGTTTGCCCCTTGTCCAGCGCTGCGCAGTGACGGTCGAAGACGCGGTGATGACCGTAGATATCGCCGAGCCGTTGGGCGTTGGCCAGCGCCAAGAGCTCCTGCGTGTCCTCATGGACTTCGGCGATGTCCCGTTGGATCTCGTCAAGCTGACGCTGCAGGTGCTGCAGAGCGGCCTCGATGGCGATCAGCTCTGGTGCAGCGCCTTTCAGCGCGTATTCGGCCGGTCGCACGAGCGTGTTCGAGGTGAATCGCTTGCTGGCCGGGTCGCGGGTGACCAGGCGAAGCTCAGCCAGCTGCTCTGGGCCGGTGTGCCCCTCCGCTGGGGTGGCGACGATGTCGTGGCTCGACATGTACTTGGCGACCGGGTTGATTCCGAAGGAGGCGAGGAGACCGCCCTTCCCGAATGCCTGCTGCAACCGTGCCGGAGGTAGTGACATCCGCAGCCCCCCGGTATCGACCGCGAACTGATCGGGGTAGGCGTCGACGTCGTCGGGATCGCCGATGACGGAGACCCCAAAATCGGTGCGGACGGTGGCTACTTGAGTTGCGGGCACGCGTGGGGCGGCGTCGTCAGGTGGCACCGGGCCCTCGTCGGACACAGTGGGCTCCAAACTTGTCGGACCGTCACAACTCATCGGCGGCAACTACAGGGCGATAATAGTTGGAGCGGACGATCCGAACAGCCTGCGTGTAGTCCAGCTCGACGCGGCCACCAAGGACAGGCTGGGACACAAATTCACCCACGCCTTGGGGCAGCGCAGCGTCTCGGAAAGCTGGCGACATCTTCCTGTAGCACCTCGGCGCTACGCTCACCCTGTGAAGGCCACCATTAGTCAACGCGAGCTCCGCAACGACAGCGGCGCCATCATGCGCCGCGTCGAGCGAGGGGAGGCCTTCATCGTGACCAGGAACGGCGTGCCGGTGGCGGATCTAGTGCCGCATGATGCGGCAGCCGGCGCCCGGCCCGAGCGCTTCGTTGCCGTGGACGCCGTCGCGGCTGGCATTGCCGCACTTCCGACCTGGGGAGCTGAGCGGTTCCGCGCTGAGCTCGCTGAACTCGATGACGCACTCGACGACCGGGACGTCGACCGCTGGCCCGGCAGGCGATGACGGCCCGCCATCACCGAGCGCTACTGGACACGTCCATCGTCATCGACTACCCGGCCGCGGTGGTGGCGCAGCACACCGAAACCGCTGCGGTCAGCACGATCACGCTGGCGGAACTGTCCTACGGCCTGCGCACTGCCGATCCGCTGATCGACGCGGCACGAGAACAGCGGTACCAATGGATCGTCAACACTTTCGATCCGGTGCCGTTCGGGACGGATGCGGCGCGGGCGTACGGCGCGCTGTGCGCCGCAGTACGAGCGATTGGTCGGGACCCGAAACCCCGCCGGTTCGACCTGCTAATCGCCGCGGTGGCCGTCGCCTCCGGCCTGCCGCTACTCACCCGAAACCCGGCCGATTTCAACGGGATTCATCACGCCCTTGCCGTGGTTCCGATTACGTGAGGGTGACGATGCGCAGGTGTGCAGATCGGCGGAGTCGGTCGTTCAATCCAGCGCCAGCACCACCTGCAGTGCGTGGTCAACCGCTTGCATTTCCGAGCTGCTGAGTCGACCGGCGAAGTCATCCAGCCCGCTCCGTGGGTCGATGACGGTGAGCTGTTCGACCATCACGCGGGTCTTGGTGCCGTCGACCTCGATCTCGGGACGGAAGGACGCTTCCCGCCTCCGGGTGTTAGATGCACAAATGAGGAGCCGGTGGGGTGCCGTGGCGTGGGTCGCCTGGTATGTGTTGGTGGCCGTCGCGCCGCTGCTGTTGAGCCTGATCCAGCTCGACCCCGGCCGCGGGTTCTGGGTGAACCTCTCGGTGTCGTTCGGCTTCGTCGGCCTCCCGCTTCTGGGTCTGCAATTCGCGCTCGCTGCCCGCTCGGTGCGGGTGGCTCAGCCGACAGGCGTGCTGCCGTTGCTGCAGTTCCACCGCGAGGTCAGCTACCTCGTTCTCGTGCTGATTCTCGCGCACCCGATCATCTTGGTGCTCTACGACAGCTCCTTTCGGTCGCTGTTCGACGTGGTCCATGCGCCGCTGCGCGCCCAGCTGGCGATCGCCTCGGTCCTCGCACTACTTCTCCTGGTGGCGACATCGGTGTGGCGGACCCGGATGCGGTTGAGCTATCACGCCTGGCAGGTATTGCACGCCACGCTCGCGGTCTGCACCGTGGCGACCGCTTTGGCGCATGTACTGCTCATCGGGTACTACGTCGACCAGCCGTGGGAACGGGCGCTGTGGATTGTCTACTCGCTGGCGTTCGTCTGGATCTCGCTGTGGGTGCGGGTGGTGAAGCCGCTGCAGCGCTGGCGCAGGCGGTGGCGAGTGGCCGAGGTTCGGGAGCAGCCGGGGGATAGCCTCACGATCGTCCTCGAGCTGGTACACCCTGACGCTTACGGCCCCGACGGCTTCCAGTTCGATGCGGGGCAATTCGCGTGGATCATGGTGGGACACTCACCGTTTGCGCTGACCTACCACCCCTTCTCGTTCAGCTCCGGCGCACACTCACGCACGCGGGTGGAGTTCACCATCCGCAGCTTCGGCACCTTCACCGCAGGTCTGCGCCGCCTGAAAGACGGCGAGCACGTCTACCTGGACGGACGGTGGGGGCGGTTCCGGGTCAATCCGGATCCGCGGGTGCGCATCGCGATGATCGCCGCCGGCATCGGGGTCACGCCGATGCTGAGCATGCTCAAGACCATGGCCGACGGCGGTGACCGCCGTGAGTGTGTGTTGATCCTGGGCAACCGGACCGAGGCGACGATTCCGGGCCATGCAGACATCGAAGCGCTGCAGGGCTCGCTCAACCTGCGGGTGGTGCATGTGCTCAGCGAGCCCGCGGACGGCTGGGCGGGCGAGAGCGGACGGGTGGGGGAGCAGGTGCTGGCGGCGAGCTTGCCCGGCTCCCACGAGCAGTGGCAGTTCTTCCTCTGCGGGCCCTCGGCGATGATGGACAGCGCGGAGAGTTGGCTGGCCCGCGATAGGGTCGCGGCCGAGCAGTTCCACAGCGAACGATTCATGATGGTCTGTGGAGGCGCGACCCATGAAACCTGCCCAGATGCGCATCGTCGTGCTCGTGGTCAGTGCACTCGTGGTGCTCAGCTGCATCGTCTGGGCCTTCGCCGTGCAAGAGATCGTTCCCGACGCGTGTACCTACCAGCCCTCACCGGCGCGAGCGCATGCCTTTCACTGTCCCTGAATGACGCCCAGCGACTCGTCCCACTGCGACCGCAACGTCAGCTGGGCAACGCGCTGCCGGTCACTGCGACCGGATGGGTTTGCGTGTGCAGCCGTTCCATCTGCGCGTCGAGACTGGCGGCCGTTTCGGCGGCTTCGCGCGAGCTCGCGCAACAGCGTCGGCGGGACGTCGGCGCGGTACTTCTAGTAGATCGTGTGCTCGAGGCTGGCCCAGAAGTCCATCGCGACAGTGCCGGATCTGAAGTTCCACTGTCACCGGAACCACCCGGTCGGACAGATGCACGGGGACCTCGACCAGCGCGTGCAGACTCCGGTACCCGTTGGGCTTCGGCCGCGCGATGTAATCCTCGACCTCCAGTACGGTCAAGTCGGCGCCACGCTCCCGGAGCCCGTCGGTGGCGGCCGGCGCGTCGAAGGCTTGGTGACGGGTAGCGGCACTACGCGAGCTGAGAGCCGTCCGACACCGGGATGCTTGGTGACGGCGATCCGTCATGTTGCGGCAGCCGTGCCACGTCGTGGTGTTGGTTGCGGCGAACTGCATCGAGTAGGCAATGATTGCATTGAATGCAATCCGGGAGTTGGAGGCGACTGATGGCCACATTGATGATTCTAGACTTGGACGAAGACGTGAAGAGCCGTTTGCGCGTTCAGGCTGCCGAACACGGCCGGTCGATGGAAGCCGAGGCCAGGCAGATTCTCGGGGCTGCACTGAGCGGACGGCGACCGCGACAGGGGCTCGGCTCCTACATTCATGAGCAGTTCGCCGAGATCGGCGGCGTTGACTTGGAGACGTCGCGTTCAAGCGAGCCCGCGCGTGCGGCGGACTTCAGCGCGTGATCGTTCTGGACACGCACGTCGTGTCCGAACTGGTCAGGCCGAGCCCCAACCGGTCGGTCGTCGAGTGGGTGGACGAACACGATTAGTCGGAGCTGGTGCTCACTGCGCTCACTGCTGCTGAGCTCCGAGCGGGCGTCGCCCTGCTGCCGGAGGGCCGTAGGAGAGACGAGTTCGGAATGCGGATCGAGTCGCTAATCGTCGAGACGTTCGCTGGCTACGTGCTGGCGTTCGATGTGGGCTCCTCTGCCTACTACGCGGAGGTCCTCGCTGTCCGCACCCGCGGTGGCCGCCCGATCACCACTTTCGATGCACAGATCGCTGCGGTCTGCCGTCAGTACGACTCAGTCTTGGCGACAAGGAACACCACGGACTTCACCGACACGGGCATACAGCTGGTCAACCCGTGGGACCCCACGATCTGAAGCTATGACCTCCGGGGCAATGTTGTCCGCCATCCGCGCACTACTGGTCACGGAGGAGGAGGGCGAGTTCGACCGGGCATACCGGCAGGCATTGTCCGAGGCGGCCGATTCGCTGGAGTTGACCGGTGTGCTGGACATGCTGGAGCACTGGTGTCGGCGGGCGATCGACTCCACTGATCCGCCGAGCTACCGGATGGACACCGTCTTCGGTGCAGTTCACGGACCATTTGCGCGAGTTCTTCAACCGGCCCCTCCGCAATGGGGGTTAGGCGCGATTTGCCCAGGTGGCCGCTGGGCGACACCACCTCCGCATGGTTCACGCTTCGCGGACTCACGCAACCCGGCCTTGGGCGGGAACACTATCGCGTCTACGGGGCAGGTTGTACACAATAATCATAACTTACGATCTGCGGAGAGGTAGTTCGCGCATTCAGTCTCTGGTAGGGAACTAAGCAGCGACCTACCCGACCACCACCCGCCACGGAATCGGGCCGCCCCGTCCCCGCACCCGGTCTCGCCGACCGGCGTCCGCGTCAATGCGCCCCCTGCCCCCATAGGCTGAACCGATGGTGCGTTGCTTTCCCGACCAACCCCGCTTGGTCAACCCTGCGGAACAGACAGTGTGGGACCGTCTCCGCGCCCAGTGCGGCCCAGGGGATCTGCTCATCGCCGGGCAGCGGGTCACCAACCACACCAAGGACTTCGAGATCGACCTGGTTGCGGTGCTCGAGGGTGCGGGCGTGGTCACCCTCGAGGTCAAAGGCGGGCAGGTTACCCACGACGGGCAGTCGTGGCGGCAGCAGCACGGTCGCATCGACCCGGTGAGCCAGGTGCGCGACGCCAAGTACGCCCTGCGCAACTACGTCGAGACAGATCCGCGCTGGGGCGGGCGGCGCCGGCTCCGGTGGGCCCACCTGGTGGTACTGCCCCACACCGAGCTGCCCGCCGACTTCGCGCTGCCCGAGTGTCCACGGTGGACGATCATCGACCGCACCCAACTCGACGACATTGCCGAGTTGGCCCGGGCGGCGCTGCGCCAGCAGGATTCCGCCAACCGGGTCCCGACCGCCGCGGACATCGACCTACTGGAACAGGTGCTCGCCGGGCGCGGGTTGCCCCAGCGCGACGTCGTGGCCCGCGCCCTGGAACACGAGGAGGCGGCCGACCGGCTCACCGAGCAACAGTCGGTGATCCTCGGGGCCATCCAGCTGCTGCACCGCGTAGAGATACGCGGCGGTGCGGGCAGCGGCAAGACCCACCTGGCCTGCGAGCAGGCGCGGCGACTGTCCCAGTCGGGCCAGCGGGTGGCGCTGCTGTGTTACTCCCACGGACTGGCGTCCTACCTGCAGCGGCTGTGTTTGGCGTGGCCACGTCGCCAGCAGCCCGCCTACGTGGGGGAGTTCCACGCGTTGGGCCAGGGTTGGGGCGCACCGACCGCCCCCGCCGCACCAAGCGAACATCCACAGTTCTTCGAGCACGACCTGCCGGCCGTCATGACCGAACTGGCGCAGCAGCTGCCGCCCGGACGGCGCTTCGACGCCATCGTGGTCGACGAGGCCCAGGACTTCGCCGACTCCTGGTGGCCACCGCTGCTCGGTGCGTTGAAAGATCCGGACCGCAGCGGGCTGTACGTGTTCAGCGACGAGGGCCAACGGGTGTTCGAGCGGCAGGGCATCCCGCCGGTGCCCCTGGTCCCGCTGGTGCTCGACGCGAACCTGCGCAATACCCGACAGATTGCCGAAGCATTCAACCCGCTGGTCGGGCAACGGATGCGCTTGCAAGGCGGCGGCGGCCGACCGGTCCGCTTCGTGCCGTGTTCAGCCGAGGAGGCGTTGGAAGCCGCCGACGACGCAGTCGAAGACCTCCTCGGCGATGGGTGGCGCTCCGAGGACGTTGCCCTGCTGACCACGGGCAGCCGCCACCCCGAACAGGTCGAGCGCCAGGCACTGGGGCCGAAGGCTTACTGGGACACCTTCTGGGACGCCGAGCAAGTGTTCTACGGCCACGTCCTCGGCTTCAAAGGACTCGAGCGCCGCGCCGTGGTCGTTGCAGTGAACTCCTGGCCCGACGAGGTGCGCCTGCGCGAACGCATCTACGTCGGGCTGTCCCGGGCCCGCGACGAACTGGTGGTCTGTGGTGACCCAGCAGTGGTGCGCGAGGTCGGGGGACAGGAACTCGCCAAGCGGTTCGGCGTCTGACCGCAGCAGGGCGCATCTCCGGCGGGCGGCAGCTGCTTGGGCGAGGGCGGGGCTTCATGGCGTGTCGGCCGTCCGCGCCCACGCATCGCGGACCTCTGCCAGTGCTGTCGCGGCGGTGACAATGAGGCGGGTCTGGGCGGCACGTTGTGATTGCCGGTCGCGGTCGGCGGGCGGATTCTCGAATAGATGCGTTCCGGGCAGCCGGTTGGTCGGACCGTACCGGCGATACAGGTCGGCGGCGGCGCCGTCGATGGCGCCGACCTGGTTGAGCGCCCGCAGGTCGCAGAGGTCGCGTGAGGCACGGCGGTCGTGCAGCAACACGGTGCGCTCTTCGCTGGGCAGCTGCTCGATCAACGCCACGGTGTCCTGCAGGACGAAGCCGAGGTTGGGATTCTGCGCGGCGTCCGCAACGCCGCCGAGCCACAGCCCGCGGTCGTAGGGGTGTCACGCCAGGGCGCCCGTTTGAGATTCTCACCCGTGTCGCCGAGCTGCCCGACACCGACGCCACCTGGAACGCTCTGCGCGACGTTCTCCGGTCCTACGGTGCGACGCTCGGATAGGACTGCCACCAGCGGGCGGGCGCGGGCAGGATCGGCCGAGAGCAACTTCACGGGGGTCAGTGAGGTCAGCCCGAGAAACACTTGCAGTCTGGCGCTACTAGCGCCATTATGGAGCCATGACGAGTGTGCAGATCAAAGACGTTCCCGAGGCGACACATGTCGTGCTGCGGCAGCGAGCAGCTCGCGCGCACCAGTCTCTGCAGGAGTATCTGTTGAGTCGACTGATCGAGGACGCGGCCGCACCGACCCTGGAGGAGGTGCTGGAGCGGGCAGGCCGCCGCTCCGGGGGGTCGGTGCCGTTCCGGACGGCCGTGGAGCAGGTGCGGGAGGATCGTGATCGTCGTTGACGCCAGCGTCCTGGCGCCGGCCTTGGGCGATGACGGAGACTCCGGTGACGCGGCTCGTGCGCGGTTGCGCGGGGAACAATTGTTCGCGCCGGAGCTGATCGATCTGGAGGTGGCGTCGGTCTATCGACGCCAGCTCGCGGCAGGTCACCTGACGACGGACCGCGCAGAAACTGCGCTGGCCGACCTTGCCGAATTGCCCGTGCGTCGTGCCGCCCACCGCGGGTTGCTGGGTCGGTGCTGGGAGCTGCGGAGCAACCTCACCCCTTACGACGCCGCCTACGTCGCCTTGGCCGAAGCGCTCGGCGCCGTGCTGGTGACGGCGGACGGCCCACTGTCGCGTGCTCCCGGCATTCGCTGTTCGGTCGAGGTTCTGCGCTGAGCCGTCGAAACCTTAGGTGAGCGTGTTCGCCAACCGCTGGGACAGCACGGACACGAAGGCGGCGGGTTCGGTCAACTCGCCCCCCTCGGCGAGCAACGCCATCCCGTAGAGCAGGTGGGTGGTGTCCGCCAGAGCTGGGTCATCCGCCCGCGCCTCGTGCGCCGCTTTGAGGCCGGTGACGAGGGGGTGGTTCGGGTTCAGCTCGAGGGTCCGCTTGACCTTGGGCAGGGGCTGACCCATCGCCCGGTACATCTTTTCCAAAGTGGGCGTCAGGTCGCCCGGCTCACCGACCAGCACGGCCGCGGAATCCACGAGTCGGTGCGAGAGCCGGACCTCCTTGACGTCTTCGGACAGCGTCGTCGCCATCCAACTCGTCAGCGCGACGAAGCCTTCCTTGGTGTCCTCGTCCACCTCGTCGCCGCCCAGGTCGACCTCCCCGCGAGCGATCGAGGCGAGCGGCTTGTCCTCGAACGTGGGCACGGCGTCGATCCACACCTCGTCGACCTGGTCGGTCAGCAGCAACACCTCGTAGCCCTTCGCACGGAAGGCCTCCATGTGCGGCGAGTTCTCCAGCGCCGGCCGGGACTCTCCGGTGGCGTAGTAGATGGTGTCCTGCTCGGCGGGCATGCGGCTCAGGTAGTCGGCCAGCGTCGTCGGCTTCTCGGCGTCGTGGGTCGAGGGGAACGAGCAGATTTCCAAGATGGACTGCCGGTTGTCGTGGTCAGAGACCAGCCCCTCCTTGACGGCGCGCCCGAGTTCCGCCCAGAACGTCGCGTACTTTTCCGGCTCGTTGGTCAGCATCGACTTCACCGTGGAAAGCACTTTGCGCACCAGGCGCTTGCGGATCAGCTGGATCTGGCGGTCTTGCTGCAGGATCTCCCGCGATATGTTGAGCGACAGGTCGTTCGCGTCGACGACACCCTTGACGAAGCGCAGGTACTCCGGGACGAGCGCTTCACAGTCGTCCATGATGAAGACCCGCTTGACGTACAGCTGGACGCCGCGCTTGGCCTCCCGCATGAACAGGTCCATCGGCGCGTGGCTGGGCAGGAACAGCAGCGCCTGGTACTCGAAGGTGCCCTCGGCGGACAGCCGGATCGTCTCCAGCGGCTCCTGCCAGTCATGACTGACGTGCCGGTAGAACTCGGCGTACTCCTCGTCGGAGACGTCGCTCTGCGCGCGCGCCCACAACGCCTTGCGGGAGTTGACGACCTCCGGCTCACCCTCGCCGTCCGCCGGCGCCATGCGAATCGGCCAGGTGATGAAGTCGGAGTAGCGCTTGACCGTAGCCCGCGCGGTGGCTGGGTCCGTGTAGTCGTGCATCGCATCGTCGGCGTCCTCGGGCTTGAGGTGCAACGTGACGGAAGTGCCCTGCGGAGCGTCGGGGATCTCGGAAATGGTGTACGTGCCCTCGCCGGTGGACTCCCACCGGACCCCGCTGTGGGCCCCGGCGCGGCGGGTGAGCATGACGACGCGGTCGGCGACCATGAAGCTGGAGTAGAACCCAACGCCGAACTGACCGATCAGCTCGGTCGTCGTCTGCTCGGAGGACTCACCGGACTCCCGCGCCTGGCGCAGCTTCGCCAGCATCTCCCCGGTACCGGACTTGGCGATCGTGCCGATCAGCTCGACCACCTCGTCCCGGGACATGCCGATGCCGTTGTCCCGCACGGTCAGCGTCCGCTCCGGGGGGTCCGTCTCCAGCGAGACGTGCAGGTCGGACGTGTCGACGTCCAGGTCCTTGTCCTGGTAGGCGGCAAGTCGCAACTTGTCCAGTGCGTCCGAGGCGTTGGAGATCAGCTCGCGCAGGAAGACGTCTTTGGTCGAGTAGATGGAGTGGATCATCAGCTGCAGCAGCTGCCGAGCTTCCGCCTGGAACTCGATCGTCTCGGTCGGCATCGCTTCGGTAGACATCGCGGACAGCGTCCTTTCACGGCGGGGTGGGGGCAGCGGTAATGGTAGTCGGGAGGTGTCGGCTCCGGGAGTGGAGTATGAATCAGCCATGAAACGGACAATTGTGCTCGTAAGCTTCGTCGTTGCTGGCCTCACCGCTGTTGGCTGTTCGTCGGCAGGCGACAATCCCCCTGAGCCTGTTTGCCACCACTGTGACACCTAGCACCACGACCGCGACGGTCACGAGTCCTGCCCCCAGCGCAACGACCGAACCCCCGATTACGACCCCGGCGGAGGCGACAGCGACGACGCCTTCAACCTACCCAGCACCCACGACTGAGCAACGGCAACCGAAGGCCCTTCCGGTGACGCTGCGTGCGTACTGCGAGGCTCACGGAAGCACTGCTGTCACCGCAGACGGAACAACCGTCTACTGCTCTCGAGTGGCCGCAACCGATGGTTGGGTGTGGTGGACCTCGCCGGGTTTGGTGCCGAATCCGAGGACTGCTGCGCCGGCCCCTGTGCCCCCGGCAACCACGCGTGTGCCCGCTGAGGAGCCGAAGAGTCCCAGCGATACCAGTTACCGGTGTACCAACCGGATCAACTACGCAGGTGATCCACGATCGAACGCCGAGATCAACTCGATCGGCCAACAGACAGGGTTTTGTCCCACCCCGATGTCGCGGTGACCTTTCACGCTCTGTTCCTCGGCGGACCACATGCGCAGCGCCGCCCTTGACAATGAGGGAGAGTTCAGCGCCTGGTCAGGTCGACCTGACCACGACCAGCCGCTCGACAATGCCGAATTTGAAGCGCTGCACACGTTCGTTGCGAAATCCTGCGACCCGCACGTTGTCCAGCAGTCTAAGGAAGAAGTGCTCACCGCCGAGCGGGATCGACACGGTCTCCAGCAGGCGCTGCAGCAGGCGGAGCGGCCTGGCTGATCCGGCGACGTGGTCCATCCAAAGGTGCAGACCACTGTGTCGCCGTGTCGGAATGCTTGTCCCAGTAGCGCTGCCAGCGCTCGCGGTGTTCATTCTTTGACGCCACGGAGGATCCCTCTCGAGTGCGGTTTCGCCCAAACGTACCGAGGGATTGACAGGTGACTATATGGTCACCTAATGTCGTCGTGGTGGACGAAGTATTCAAGGCTCTGGCCGACGAGACGCGGCGGAGCCTGCTCGACGAGCTGTTCCGCGAGGACGGCCAGACGCTGAGCGCACTCGTGGAGCGCTTCGCCATGACGCGCTTCGGCGTGATGAAGCACCTCAAGCTCCTGGAGGAGGCCGGTCTCGTCGTCACCCGGCGCCGCGGCCGGGAGAAACTGCACTTCCTCAACCCCGTACCCATCCGGCTCATCCACGACCGGTGGGTGAGCAAGTACGCCGAGCCCTGGACCGCAGCGCTCAGCGACCTCAAGACCCAACTGGAGAAACCGATGGAAAAGATCTATGAGATCTACATTCGCACCACGCCCGAACGCCTGTGGGAGGCCATCACGGACGGCGACATCCGCAGCAAGTACAACTTCGGCTGCGTCCTCAGCGCAGTCGGGGATTCCGGCTCGCGATTCGAACAGCGCACACCCGACGGCTACCTCCTGGGCGAAGGGGTGAACCTCGAAGTCGAACCGCCCCGCCGACTGGTGCAGTCGATGGTGCTGATGTACAGCGAGGAGGTGAAGAGCGAGGGCACCTCCCGGGTCACCTGGGAGATCGAGCCGGTTGGCGACTCGTGTCTCCTCACCGTCACCCATGACCAGATGCGCGAGGGCGCGAACGAACACCTCTACGGCGGCTGGCCGATGATCCTGTCGGGTCTGAAGACCTGGCTGGAGACCGGTGAGCTGCTCACCACGCCGGGATCGCTCATGTACAGCTGAGCCTGCGAAGATGACCGGCATGGAGCAACGCATCAGCCTGGTGACCCTCGGCGTGACCGACCTTGACCGCGCACGGGCGTTCTACGAAGCGCTTGGCTGGGGAGGGGCTCAGCAGCCCGACGGTGAAGTGTGCTTCTTCCAGGCCGGCGGCATGGTCTTCGGGCTGTGGACGGCGCTCGGCGGCCATGGCGCTCCGGGCATCGAGCTCGCGCACAATGTTCGTGCACCCGCCGAGGTCGGGCAGGTGCTGGCGGAGGCAGAGCGGGCAGGCGCCACGATCATCCGCGCCGCAGCGCAGGCCGAGTGGGGCGGCACGACGGGCGCGTTCGCCGATCCGGACGGTTACGTCTGGGAGATCGCACACAATCCAGGATGGACGCTCAGCGAGGACGGCTCGGTCCGCCTGTGAGGGCGTGCGGTCAAGCGATCTGCCGATAGTGCGCCACGACTGCCCGCGTGCAGTCGCAGTCGGTGAGGCCGACGCAGTCGACGACGAAATCATGCCGGGCGGAGTCCAGGACAAAGCAGCCGTCCTCGGTGCACTCGCGCACGTTCTCCTGGTGCACGATCAGCGTGCCGTGGCAGTGGTCCAACGTCGCTTCGCAGTCCGCACATGTTTCGTCCATCACGCATCTCCACCATCGTCGGTACTCATCCGGTGCTTTGTTGATACCACCGGAGCCCGACAAGTCCCGGTGACCGGCCGCGGCGTGTCGGCCGAACGCCCAGCATGGGGCACGGTCAGCGCAGCGCGTCGGTGATGGGTCCCACCGCGAAGTAGGCCACGAAGAGCACCGCCACGATCCACATCAACGGGTGGATCTCGCGCGGGCGCCCGCGTGCCACCCGCAGTACCACCCAGGTGATGAAGCCGACGCCGATGCCGTTGGCGATCGAGTAAGTGAACGGCATGACCACAATTGTCAGGAACGCGGGCAGCGCCACCGCGAAGTCGCCGAAGTCGATGTCCTTGATCTGACTGATCATCAGGGCGCCAACGACCACCAACGCCGGGGCGGCGGCCTCGATGGGAATCACCGAGTACAGCGGGGTGAGGAACATGGCGGCCAAGAACAGCAGCCCGGTGACCACATTGGCCAGGCCGGTGCGCGCACCCTCGGCGATCCCGGACGCGGACTCCACGAACACCGTGTTGGACGACGACGAGCCGACGCCACCGGCGACCGCGCCCAGACCCTCCACGACGAGCGCCTTCCCGATGCCGGGGACGTTGCCTTCGGCGTCGGCCAGCTCGGCTTCTTTGGCCAACCCGGTCATCGTCCCCATGGCGTCGAAAAAGTTGGCCAGCACCAGGGTGAACACCAGCAGCGTGGCCGAGAGCGCCCCGATCCGGGCGAACGCCCCGAAGCTGACGTCGCCGACCAGGCTCAGGTCGGGCAGTCCCGCAAACACCTTCGGCATGTCCGGAACGCTGAGGTTCCAGCCCTTGGGGTTGACGCCTTTGGACGCGCCGACGTGGGTGGTGGCCTGCACGAGGGCGGCCAGTGCGGTGGTGACGACGATGCCGATGAGCAGTCCACCGCGCACCCTGCGGGCCACGAGCACGCCCATCAGCAGCAGGCCGAAGCAGAACACAAAGGTGGGCCAGGAGGCGATGGATCCGTTGATGCCCAGCCCCACCGGCACTGTGGTGTGGGCGTCGTCGGGCAACCGTCGGACGAAGCCCGCGTCAACCAAGCCGATGAACGCGATGAACAGGCCGATGCCTGCCGCGATGGCGGCCTTCAGCTCTCGGGGAACCGCGTTGAACACCGCCGTGCGCAAGCCCGTCAACGCCAGCACGACGATGACGATGCCGTCGATGACCACCAACCCCATCGCCTCGGGCCAGCTGACCTGGGGTGCGATGGTCACCGCCAGCAGGGTGTTGATGCCCAGCCCGGTGGCGATGGCGAAGGGATAGTTGGCGATCACGCCGAACAGGATTGTCATCACCCCGGCCACCAGCGCCGTGACGGCGGCGACCTGGCCCACCGGCATGATGTGCCCGAGCACGTCGCGGTGGGCGGAGGCGTCTTCGGCGGAGAAGCTGCCGAGAACCAGCGGGTTGAGCACCACGATGTAGGCCATGGTGACAAACGTGACCACGCCGCCGCGCACCTCGCGGCTGACGCTGGAGCTGCGTTCGGTGATCTTGAAGTAGCGGTCCACGACGTGCGGGCGGCGGGCGTGGGTCGGAGTCTTCGTCGTGCTCATATGTCTCCCGCGCGCTCGAAGGTGGTGCCCAGTGGCCGCGGTGATCCTAGGTGAGGATGATCAGCTCGGCTTCCTGCACCTCCACCCGGAGTCCTGCTGCGCGGGCGACTCTGGCCACGGCCCGCGCATCGGAGGGCTCCGCCCGCGTCAGGGCGAGCGCGCGGGCCAGCAAGCCCTTGTGTGCTTTGTTGAAGTGGCTGACGACCGAGCGGGAGCCGTCGGGCTGCTCGGTGAGCACCGTCGCGGTCACCGCCCCCGGCACCGGGCCCAGGGCGGCGTAGGACCCCGATCGGAGATCGACCACCAGTCCGTCCACGTCGGACAACACGGGCGAAAGCACGGGACGCCACAGAGTGCGCAAGGTGGGCAGTCCGGGCACCGTCGAACCTGCCGAGAGCCGGTAGCGGGGGATCGGGTCGTCCGCGCGGACCACCCCGAACAACGCGGAGCCGACGGCGAGCCGCGCACCAGCTCGCGCACGTTGAGCGCGGGTGAACCCTCGGGCGCCGAGCGCGTCGTAGAGCACCCCGGTATACCGGTCCAACGCAGGCCTCGCGGTGCCCACCCGCAGGTGCGCGTTGTGCACGGCGTCGTCCACCTGCGTCGGTCCGAGACCCAGGGCCACCATGCTGGCCTCGGGGTCGGCCGCGAGTCGCACCAGGGCATCGATCAACTTGTCCCGCATGGGGTTCAGTTCCGGGAAGCTCAGTGTCTGCAGATCGAGCGGGAGACCATCACCGCCGTGCGCCTTGGTTTCCGAAGGAGGGAGCAGCACAAGCACTGCCCCACTCTATCGAGACCCGCACGGCGGCGATGGTCCCTGAAAAGTGAGCTCAGCAGCCCCAGCCGCTCTTGGCCTTGCGTCGCTTCTTGGCACTGTCCTTGGCCAGCTCCGCGCTCTTGGCGCGCGCCTGCTCGGCCAGTTCCGCACCGCGGTCTCCGGCCACCACCGCAAGGCCGGCGCCGCGCTCACGCGCCTGCGCGGCGAGCGCCGGGGCGCGGTCGACCGCTACCTGAGCAAGCCCGGTGCCTCGCTCCGCGGCCACATGGGCCAGCTCCGAACCCCGATCGGCAGCGACCGCGGCCAGCTCGGACGCGCGGGCCCGCGCGGTCTGTGCCCACTCCGCACCGGAGGCGGACAGTCGCTTGGTGGTGTCGCTGGCGGCGATCCGCTGGGCCAGGTCCTGGCCCCGGTCCGCCGCGGTGCTTGCTGCTCCGCTGAGCGTTTCGGCGGTGCTGGAGGCGCCTGACGCGGCGAACGGCAGCGCGACCGTGACGGCCTGGCTCGCCCGCTTGGCCGCCCGGCGCGACCGCCACCCGACCGACGGCTTGCCCTCGGTGTCCACCGCGGCGATCAGCAGACCACCGAGCAGGCTGACGTTCTTCAGGAAGTGGATGCGCTGGACCGCCTTGGTGGTGGGGTCGCTCTCCTCCCAGAACGCGTGCCCGGCGAGCGTGGTGGGCACCAGGCTGCCCGCCAGCGCCAGGGAGGCCAGCCGAGGCATCTTGCCGCTGGCCAGCAGCACACCGCCGCCCACCTGCACCGCGGCGTTCACCTTGACCAGCGTGTCCGGGTCGGTGGGCACGTTGTCGGTGATCTGGTTGGGCAGAAGTCCTTCGCCCTTGGCGATCAGCGGCGCGGCCGCCTGCGGCCTGCCACCCGGGTTGCGCAGCGCGTCTACACCCCCGGCGATGAACATCGTGGCGAGCATGGGACGGGCGAGACGACGAATGAGCACCTAATCCTCCTGCGTTCGAGTGGCTGACTATCTGCTGGAACCCTATGGGGCGACTCTACGAAGGTCGGCGCGGGTGCGCTGGACGGCACGGACGGCCCACGTCTGCCCGCTACGCTGACGAGCCGTGATCACCCGACTGTCCACCTTGTTCCTTCGTACCCTGCGTGAGGCTCCCGCGGACGCCGAGGTACCCAGCCACCGACTGCTGATCCGCGCCGGCTACATCCGCCGCGTGGCCCCCGGGGTGTACTCCTGGCTGCCGCTGGGCCTGCGGGTACTGCGCCAGGTCGAGCGGGTGGTGCGTGAGGAGATGGACGCCATGGGCGCGCAGGAGATCAGCCTGCCCGCGCTGCTGCCCAGGGAGCCCTACGAGAAGACCAACCGCTGGACCGAGTACGGGCCGGGCTTGTTTCGGCTCAAGGACCGCCGCGGTAACGACTACCTGCTCGGGCCCACCCACGAGGAGCTCTTCGCGCTCACCGTGCAGGGAGAGCTGAACTCCTACAAGGACTTCCCCGTCACGCTGTACCAAGTACAGACCAAGTACCGGGACGAGGAACGCCCTCGGGCGGGCATCTTGCGTGGTCGGGAGTTCATCATGAAGGACTCCTACTCCTTCGACCTGAATGAGGACGGCCTCGCCGCGTCCTACGCCGCCCACCGTCTCGCCTACCAGCGGATCTTCGACCGCCTTGGGGTTCGCTACGTCATTGTCTCCGCGATGTCCGGGGCCATGGGCGGCTCGGCCTCGGAGGAGTTCCTGGCCGAGAGCGACAACGGGGAGGACACCTTCGTTCGCTGCCTTGAGTCCGGGTACGCCGCCAACGTCGAGGCGGTCACCACCCTCGCCCCGCCGCCCCGCCCGAACGAAGGCCTCCCGCCTGCGCAGGTCTACGACACCGCCGAGACCCCCACCATCGCGACACTGGTGGACTGGGCCAACGCTGCCGGACTGGATCGGGTCGTCACCGCGGCCGACACCCTGAAGAACGTGCTGGTGAAGACGAAGCTGCCCGGTCAGGGCTGGGAGCTGCTGGGCATCGGGGTGCCCGGTGACCGCGAGGTGGACACCAAGCGGCTCGGCGCGGCGCTGGAGCCGGCCGAGGTGGTGCTGCTCACCGAGTCCGACTTTGCGGCCAACCCGTTTCTGATCAAGGGCTATATCGGCCCCAAGGCATTGCAGCACAATGGCGTCCGCTACCTGGTCGATCCTCGGGTGGTGACCGGAACGGCGTGGATCACCGGGGCCGACGAACCCGGCAAGCACGTGGTGGACCTGGTGTGCGGCCGTGACTTCACCCCGGACGGCACCATCGAGGCGGCCGAAGTGCGCGACGGCGACCCCTCGCCGGACGGAGCCGGTGCGCTGGTGTCCGCCCGGGGCATCGAGATCGCCCACATCTTCCAGCTCGGCCGCAAGTACACCGACGCATTCTCCGTAGACGTGCTCGGGGCGGACGGCAAGAAGGTACGTCCCACCATGGGCTCGTACGGGCTGGGCGTGACCCGCCTGGTCGCTGTGCTCGCCGAGCAGTGCCACGACGAGCGGGGGCTGCGCTGGCCGGCGGAGGTTGCTCCCGCCGACGTGCACGTGGTGATCGCCGGCAAGGACGAAGCCGCCCGTGCGGGTGCCGAACAGCTGGCGGCGGAGCTGGACGCGGCGGGTCGCCGGGTCATTCTGGACGACCGCAAGGCCTCACCCGGGGTGAAGTTCGCCGACGCGGAACTCATCGGGGTGCCGGTGGTGTGCATCGTCGGACGCGGCTACAAGGACGGTCTGGTGGAGCTCCGCGATCGCTTCGCGGGGACCAGCAGCGAGGTACCGGTCGCCGACGCTCTGGAACTGCTCAGCCTGCCAGGTAGCTGAGCCGCACCTGACGAGACGTGTTGTCACCGTTGGTATCCACCAGGCACACCGACTGCCAGGTGCCCAGCGCCAGCGCACCGTCGAGGACGGGGATCGTGGCGTGCGGGGCGATGAACGCAGGCAGCACGTGGTCGCGGCCGTGCCCGGCCGAGCCGTGGCGATGGCGCCAGCGGTCGTCGGCGGGAAGCGTGGTGCGCAGGGCCGCGAGGAGGTCCTCGTCGCTGCCCGCGCCCGTCTCCAGCACCGCCACCCCGGCGGTCGCGTGCGGTACCCAGACGTTGAGCAGGCCCTCGTCGGCGTCGGACTCGGCGAGAAACCGTGCGCAGTCTGCGGTGAGGTCGATAACGGCCTCAGCGGAGCCGGTGTGGATGTCGAGCAGGGTGGTCTTCATGGCTGCCCCGGAAATGCTGTGGTGGGTGGTGACTGGGCCAGCACACCACGCCAGCGCGCAGCGCGCACCGCGCAGTCGGTGAGCGCGCCGACCGCCATCGATCGCACACCCGCAATCGTGCCGTGGGGCTGCGCCGACGAGCGTTCCAACACCGACCGCCACGCCACCGCGGTCTCGCTCTCGATCTCCACGGCCATGGTGACCGCGGTGGTGGTGTTGGTCACCACCACCGGGATCGCGTAGCCCGCCTCCGCGGCTGGCGGTACCACCCCGTCGGCCTGCAGCAGGGCCGTGGCCGTATCCCGCCGGGCGCGGTGCACGGTGGCCGCTTCGGTGACGGCGGCGCTGCGCTGCGCTGCGGCGTAGGCGTCGACGAGGCCGTAGGCGTACACCGCGGCATGTTCGGCCCGTACCGCGTCAGCCACAGCTGCTCGCTCCTCCTCGGTCACAGCAGTACCGCCTGCTCCGCGGCACAGGCCGCAGCCACCGAACCCAGCAGGCCGGCCCGGTACGGGGGGACGGTCCGCGCCAGGTCGGCGGCAATGGTCTGACTGCTCTGCAGGCTGGATCGCAGTGCCGCGGCCGTCGGCGGGGCGGTGGCCGGGGGAGTAACGGGCGCCGGCACTGATGCGCTCGTGGCCGGCGCCACGGTTCCCGCTGCCCTGGTGATCTCGGCGTCCAGGGCCTGCGCGTGCGCCGTCCGCTCGGTGGCCACGGTGCGGAGGGGACCGGCTTGCGCAGGTGTGACCGCGGCCAGCGCAGCGGCGGAGGCGGCGTCGGAGCGGGCCGCAAGGGCCAGCGCGAGCAGTGGGTCGGGTGACGGTGCAGCCGGCGGGCGCCGGTCGGCGACATCATCACCGAACGGACTACACGCAGGAGCGGCCGTCAGCGCCAACGCTGCTGCGCCCAGCAGCAACTGTCGACGACTGACCACAGCGGGTCGGGGGAGGAATGCACGGGGCACGACGGTCATCTTGCCAGTCGGCAGCGGTTACTCTGGGGCACCGCGAGGAGTACCGCCCTCGCTCGACAACTGCACGCCGACCACGCTGGGAGCCGCACATGCCCGTCCCGCCCCCGGACAAGGTCACGCAGCTGATCACCGCGGTGATTACCGACGCCGGCTGCGAGCTCGAAGGGGTCACCGTGTCCGCGGCGGGGCGCCGCAGCGTGGTGCGCGTCGTCGTGGACTCCGAGGCGGGGCTCGAGCTGGATGAGGTCGCCGGACTGAGCCGTTCGATCTCCACCGTCCTCGACGCGGCGCCCGGGATCGGTGAGGCCGCCTACACCCTGGAAATCACCACACCCGGCGTCGACCGGCCGCTGACTCTGGGCAGGCACTGGCGCCGCGCTCGCGGACGCAAGGTGGCGGTGAGCCTGGCGGAGGAGAAAGTCTCGGGCCGAGTGGGTGAGGTCGTCGACGAGCAGGTCCAGCTGGTGCTCAGGGCGCGGCCTACCCCGGAGATCCGCACCATCGCCCTGGCCGACGTGCGCAGCGCGGTGGTGGAGGTGGAGTTCTCCCGGCCGGACCCGGCAGAGCTGGCGCTCACCGGCATGCCGCGGGGCTCGGACGCGGCAGCCGAACCGGCAGACGAGATCGTGCTCGACAACGAGGAGACCACATGAATATCGATGTCGGCGCACTGCGAGCCATCGAGGCGGACAAGGGCGTCTCGATCGAGACCGTGATCTCCGCCATCCAATCGGCGTTGCTGACCGCCTATCGGCACGTCGAGGGCCACCAGAGCAATGCGCGCATCGACGTGGACCGCAAGACCGGCCTGGTGCGGGTGCTGGCCCGCGAGGTCGACGAAGACGGCACCCTCATCTCGGAGTGGGACGACACCCCCGAGGGGTTCGGCCGAATCGCGGCGACCACCGCCCGCCAGGTCATCGTGCAACGACTGCGCGACGCCGAGCACGAGCGCAGCTATGGCGAGTTCTCCACCCACGAAGGAGAGATCGTGGGCGGGGTGGTGCAACGTGACTCCCGAGCCAACGCGCGCGGGGTGGTGATGGTGCGCATCGGTAGTGAGACCAATGGGGTCGAAGGGGTCATGCCCTCCGCCGAGCAGGTACCGGGGGAGACCTACGAGCACGGCGAACGGGTGAAGTGCTACGTCGTCGGCGTCACCCGCGGCCAGCGTGGCCCGGCCATCACACTCTCGCGCACCCACCCCAACCTCGTCCGCAAGCTCTTCGCGCTGGAGGTCCCCGAAATTGCCGACGGCTCGGTGGAGATCATGGCTGTGGCCAGGGAGTCCGGGCACCGCTCCAAAATCGCGGTGCGCACTGCCATCGCGGGTCTGAACGCCAAGGGCGCCTGCATCGGACCGATGGGGCAACGCGTCCGCAACGTGATGAGCGAGCTGGCCGGTGAGAAGATCGACATCATCGACTACGACGCAGACCCGGCCCGCTTCGTAGGCAACGCCCTGTCTCCGTCCAAAGTGGTCTCCGTCACCGTGGTGGACGCCGAAGCCAGAGCCGCACGGGTGGTGGTGCCCGATTTCCAGCTTTCGTTGGCCATCGGCAAGGAGGGGCAGAACGCACGACTCGCCGCCCGACTCACCGGCTGGCGAATCGACATTCGCAGTGACGCGCCGACGCCGCCGGAAGAAGTGGGCACGGACCCCGATGAGCAACACGGTTCGTCGCAGCAGGGGGAGGAGCGCTAGACTTGGTGGCGGTCGAGCGTGACGTCTCGCATCCCCGGTCGTCGGCACAGGCACATCAGCCTGAGCGGACGTGCGTGGGATGTCGGCGCCGGGCGTCGACCACCGGACTGCTCAGGGTGGTTGCGCACGAGTCGTGCGTGTTACCCGATCCACAGCGCAGGCTCCCCGGACGAGGTGCATGGTTGCATCCCGACGCGGATTGCCTGGCCGCTGCCGAGCGGCGTCGGGCGTTGCCCAAGGCATTGAAAGTGCCCGGACCGCTGGACGCGAGCGCGGTGGCTGCCCTACTGGGAGCACGTCCGGTGAACACCCAGTGCGTCCAACGAGGAAGACAGGCCGAGAAATCATGAGCACCCCGTGAAGCGTCAGTGATGAACGTCCGTCGGTTGTAGACCGAGGTCGTGCGGATCTTCCCGCCCGGCCTCCCAGTAAGGAGAGCAGTGGCAGGCAAGGCCCGCGTGCACGAGCTGGCAAAAGAGCTCGGTGTCACCAGTAA
>JAABUH010000783.1_pt1 | contig 41661 bp, 51 predicted proteins | sample 5559121 | NCBI WGS metagenome assembly JAABUH01 (sample SAMN10711871, study PRJNA513364) | rock metagenome | isolation source: Antarctica rocks | place: Antarctica: Victoria Land, Battleship Promontory nord | collected 2015-12-28
CTTCCCTCAACCTGCGCATTCCCCCGACCTGAACGCCATTGAGAACGTCTGGGCGGTCCTCAAGCAGCGAGTAGAAGCCAGGAGACCGGTGGCCAAGGACAGGGCGGAGCTGATTGTGCATGTTGAAGAGGAATGGGGTTTGATTCCAATGGAGGTAGTGAACTCGGCCTGTGAGTCAGTTGCAAGGCGGGTTGAAGAGGTCAGACATGCAGGAGAGTATGCTACTGGTCACTAGGGGAGAGTAGAGGGCTGTACCTATGCATTGGGTCTAGATATCAGGACATGGATCCATATGGGGTCGAAAAGTCAGAGGAGAGTGATTTGCCACGCTGGCGGGGTTTCGGCGTTAGCTCCTCCATTCGTGACACCCCTGTATTACCATCATATCACGGGAGGATAGTAGTTCGTAGCTAGTCCAAGAACCTGTCGTTGCCGTTCCCAAAATCCAATCCCGCTCAGTATGCCTGCACCTCGCCAGAGTCTAGAATCGGATTCTGTATTTCTGCATATATCAAGCCTTTACAGTGTGTCAGCTTCTCGCGATGTGTCCGTGAAGGAAATGCGCACGCTTCAGCATCTCCCTTCCCAGCTGATCTTGTCGATCCTCGAAATTGAAGAAGTCCGGCTTCAATGGCTCAGCTCCAGGCTCGTCGTTCGGATCGTGATATGGCTAAGACAGTAAGGGGACTACAAGCCGAAGCAGCTGTCTCACTTCGAGGTATGGGTGATTCAAGGCATCTTCGACTGTGATCCGCTTTCTTGGCGAGAATCTACGGGCTGTCAGCTACTTACTGACGGAGCCACCCACGTCAAGCACTTCCGCATGAGGTCAAGAGCATTCGGCTTCGCTTTCGGACATATCTCGGCGAGGTCCGTTCGGCGAGTGAAAGGGAGAGCGCGCTGTGAAGATGAGCTTGAGTATCGCAGCGCGACGGGGTGCAGAGACCACGCGCGGCCTCACTATCATAAGCTCACTAGGTAGTCTCTGCGGCAACATATCAGCCACAAATGGAAGGTGAGGCCGAAAGCACTCACTTTGACCGAGTCGAGGTAATCTCGTTGAAATCGTCCATCTTCGCATAAGGTCAGCAGAAAATAATGGAGGTTGTGCGATTACTTACCGTTGGTGTGCCCAGCACATCCAGTATAAGAGATAATTCTGCTAACCATCAGCATTGTTTTAAGCACCGACGGGCTGTACTGACGATGATGGTAATCTCGTCCCGGGAACAACGGCTTCGCATTGACTGTCCCCATCAGCTCTGCACCAGTCCCCATCCAACAACTCACTCATCTCCGCCAATATACACCCCACACTCCAAATGTCGATGGCCTTCGTGTACTCCTGGAAAGCTGCGTGCCGTCAGCGACGGTACGTCTCATATCCATCCAATGAGATGAGCAGAGGTGACGACGCAGACGTACACAGCATGACCTCGGGCGCTCGATACCACCTCGTCGCGACATACTCCGTCATGAACCCGTTTCCACCGTTCGGTCCTGCGTCGGGTGTTGGGAGAGCTGCGGATCGAGCGAGTCCAAAATCGCAGATCTGCGAAACGTCATGATCAGTTCATACGTTCAAATTGGGAACAAAAGACACACCTTGAGATCGCAATTCGCGTTGAGAAGGAGGTTGGAAGGTTTGAGATCTCGGTGAAGGACATTGGCGGAATGCAAGGCTTTCAAGCCTCGTATTGTCTGATCTAAGTGAGAACGGGCTCGGACTCCTAAAGTTCGCCGAACCTGATAGAGGAAGTATTGGCAGTGATCGTCCGAAAGCTCTTGAGTCCGGATCACTCGATGTCTACACCTTCGTAAGCACGAGCAGTATCAAATTAAGCAGATCGCACAAGTCGGTCTCCATGAGTTCCTGCAGAGGTTCAACAATATCTTCAGTGGTAAGGAAGGGCTTACCTGGACGAGGTAGACCTCATGGAACTGGTCAAAAGAAGTAGGTGATATGATATCGAGAATAGCAATGATATTCTCATGTCTGAAACCAAGGTGTCAGTAGCTGTATGTGATTACTCCTCTGATCTGGCTATGACAGCCAATCAAGGCGCAAATCGATCAGCGCGACAACCTACCTGAAGTGTCGGAGCAGCTTGATCTCTCGGAGTGTCCGCTGACAGAACATGGCGTGGTCGAAGGGTGTGATCCGTTTGATGGCGACTTTAGTTCCGGACGCGATATGTACTGCAGCGCTGTGGAGAAACGTCCAGGATCACGCGAGAAGTATCAATCTCGGCGAGGGCGACGGGTGAAGTGTTAAGGGAGGGAAGGGAAGAGATCAAGGACTGGTCAGAACAGCTCGATACTGGGTAGGGGACTCGCTCACACAACAACACCATAAGCTCCTTCACCGATCACGTCCACGACTTCATAATGCTCCGAGACGTTGAAAGGTATATTGGTAGTGTCGAGCGTCATATCGACTGGTTTGGGTGGGTAAGGGTATCTTGAGGGGATCGGAGCGGCTGGTGGAATGTTGGGTGGATGGGAGTGAGTGGTGGGGAAAGGGAATGGTAGCGAAGTCCTGTCTGCGAAGACTGTGTCAGCGCGATCAACATGTCGCGTGATTGTCATGTCATGAGCGGTTGAGGAAGCTAACTTACCGCCAGTCGTCGATGAGCGAGATGTGAAAGCGCAGTAATCGGAGCGAAAGGCTGATATCGACAAAGACGCAAGACAGCTCAGCCGGTCGAAGCTGTCTACAAAGTAATCCGAGTTTAGGATGAAAGCAAGCGAGAGAAGCAAAGAGTCAAAGCTCGACACGCTGATCTATCGTACTCATGACATACTTAAAAACTACAGCAAGCCCGTGACCCAGGCACATCAAATGGTGGAGCGAACAATACACCTTCCTTTCCCTTTGGTCGTCAGGTCCCCAACCCGATAGTCCAAGCTTTTGAAACCCCCCGCGTTTCAGGTTTTGCGCCTGTTGTGGCGTCGGTGGGGCAAAAGGCGCAAGACATAAGACGGGAGCGTAATAGCTCTGAACCTACTATCATGCAAAAGGAAGAGATCATACGAACGTGTGGAAGGTTGATACATATGGCTATGAACGACGAGCGTTTTGCGAAGATTCTAGGGTGTATGGGGAATTCTCCGCATTCCCTTCGCCAATTTCTTTGATAGCGCTGTCTTTCCATCCGCCTGCTTTCCTCTTGCACTTGCCGCATTTAATCTCTTTACATCTTGAATAAGAAACCGAGCTGATCGGCATGTCAGCAAGAGCAGAACGACTCGAAGAGCAGCTCACGTCCTCCACTGTCAACTTGCCCAGAGCCGCATCCGGATCCGTGGAAAGCGCAGCCTCAGTCATAGCGAGCTTCTTATGCTGCAGCTGAACAATCTATGTACCGTAGTGTCAGCTCGAGCTGAAAGTAGCAAGCAAGTAGTATACCTGGTCCTCGATAGAGTCTTCTACGACGAGCTTGACGACTCTGACTGGTCGTCGCTGTCCCAAACGATGGATACGATCCATGGCTTGGTATTCGACCGATGGATTCCACTGCATTCGTCGGTCATGCTCCATGTCCGGAAGTTGACTCACCCATGAATCCATCATAAACACCATCGACGCTTCGGTCAAGTTCTACCCAGATAAGCTTCGATCCAATGCTTAGTGCGATGACGCGTACCAAAGCAACACCTCCAGCTTTCAGCGAGATGAGGAAGACAGTCACGTTCGTGTTATTCACTATCGCTGTCAGTTTTTGTTCGTATCAGCACCAAAGTTACACACTGAAGTGCTGGATGGTCGCATCACGTTGCTGAGGGGTCATCCCTCCTTCTAGTCGGCAGATCTAAACGGACTTTATCAGCTCGGCATCGGTCGTCGCGAAACAAACGCACCGTGAAGCCCGCACGCTGCAGCCGGAAAGCGATAAGATCGAGGAAAGATACGAATTGCGAGCTGGACACATTAGCTGGAGATCGATCGAGCAAGGGAGATCTACAAGACAAGCGACTTAATAGTGCAATCCTGATTTCGCAGTTTCTCGAGCTCCTCCACCAGTGCTTCAAGCTTTGATGACGACCTCCATGTCTGAGAACGGTCAGCTTTCAATACCATCCGTCAAGCGCGGGTCTCTCACATCAAGGTTCAGCCGACTCAAGATACCCTGACGAGCCTTCTTCGAACTTTCTTCCAGGTTGATGGCTTCCGCTTCCATGTCAATGGAGATCTCGATATGGCATACCGGGCATTCAGGCTAAGTCTTCTGTCAGCTTGATCATATAAGAGTTGTGTCGATGCTTACTCGATGACCTCGCAGCTGCTGCACCTCCAGATATTGTTTAATGCACTCGCGGTCGAAGACGTGCTTGCAAGCGGAGACTATGGCATCCTCGGCCTGCGGGACCCATCAGCCAAATCCCCCATACAAGGTGAGTCACGTACCGTATCGTTACAGAGTCGGCACACCGTGCCTTCTGAGACATCCTTGAAAACCGTGCTCGTTTTCGATCGAAGAACAAGGTCAGGATGGCAGGCCATTTGTCGCACTGGCTTCTCAGCACCGATTTTCAAGTTTAAGCCGACACTCACTTCGGGTGATAAGCGAGAAGATATTGGAGTAATCTGGCAGCCTCAGTTTTAATCACACAACCGGATGAAAGAATGGTATTAAGACTCACTATTCAGCACCGTTCCCTGATCAATATACGTAGCAAAAGTTCGCTTCGCTCCGGTGAACAACGACATGTAAAGCTCCTTCTCTTCTGGCGAGAAGAAGTCGCGACGAACGACAATGATTCTTGGCGGTAAGCCAAGATCGTCGGCTCGCTCGAGCTTCGTCCGTCTGTCAGACGTCAACAAAATCATGGCGATACTGACGCAGCGCTCGCCTCAGCATCATCCTGTCGAGCAACACTTTAAGTTTCTTGAACGCCGTGTGACCCGGACCGCCCTCCTCGATACCATATCGCGCAATGGGTGTGAGAATCTGCGGCGTACATCAGCTACATATCAGCCAAAACCTCACAACCCACCTCGGTATTCCAGAAACAGACATGCTCCATCGGCTTGTGCTTGCATTGATCGCAGTGCCGTCGGTCTTTGAACTGCCAGTGCAAGCTCTTGCAATCGCATTTCTTGCAGAAGTAGTGACTATTCAATGACCTCAGCACTCATGCCCCCCATCAGAAGCTGCAAGCCCACCTGAACGGATCGGCGCCTAGGAAACGGACGAGCGAGTACAGCTCGCCAACCCGGTTTTGCAAAGGAGTACCGGATAGACACCATCGATATTGGGCAGAAAGGGCGAAAGCGGCTTTTGCAGCGTTTGTTGTTCGCTCTTTGATATTGTGTGCTTCATCCAGGATCACTCTGCTCGATCTCAGCGAGGCTTCTCCGCGGAAGGTTCGCAACATACCGGTGCCACTCGAACTCGTGCATTGGCGACTTTTCCTTGATGAGCACGTTGCCCCTCTTGAACCCTCGCTGTTGACGTCGGAACGAAGCCTCCAGAGTACCGTATGACACCAGCACCTATACGAGCGACCCAGTCAGGGCAATTTTCGGTGCAGTATGATAGCACCCACAACGTCATACTTCTTCAGCTGCTCCGCCTTCATCCGCCCTTGTCCATGCCAGAGACACACCTCAAACCCCTCAGCATGCGTCTCAATCTCATGCTTCCACTGCATGAGCGCAACCACCGGAGCAACGACCAAGCTAGGCTTTCTCCGTGGCTCGGACAGCATCAAAGCGATGGTCTGGATACTGAACTATCAGCTCAGATACTACCAAAACACCTACGTCTTGCCCATTCCCATCTCGTCGGCAAGCATACCACCCTTCCATTTCCCCTCTTCTTGCTTCTTCATCCAGTACAAGCTCTCCTTCTGGAAGGGGAGGAGTGTGAGTTTCAGGGATGGGTGCGCTTCCATCGCGACGGGTTTGATTGGGATGACCTTATCCTTCAAATCACCCCAAACATTTTCGAGCTTCTCGTGGTGCTGCGAAAGCGCGTAAGCGAACCACCGAACGGTCCATCTACACAGATGCACCATGACGTCCACTCACATATGACAAGGCGATAAAGTTCCGCTCCCCATTGGTCAACTTCCTCCCCAGCTGGTTCTTAAGCTCTACCTCCTTCTTCTTCAAAGGTGCCCTCGCTTCCTCCCAAGCTTTCCTCTCCAGCCGTCTCTTCTCCCTCATCTTCAAGATCGTCATCTGCTTCTCCTCCTCGGTCATTGTCGAAAATTCGACCCCTTCATCGGCGACGAGACCGCCGTGGAGTCGAACACCTTTACCCTTGCCTTTCCATTTCCGCTTCTGTCCTGCATGGCGCATCGGAACGCTCGCTTTGGAGTCGTTGGATAGGTCGGAGTCTTCCGGTTCGGCTGACAAAGCGGAGAGGTCAGATTCAGCCTCGGAGAGCTGAGATCCTTCGAACTCAGATTCACCGTCGTCGGAAGAGGGTGTGGGTTCTTTGGGTGATTCAAGGGAAGAAGGTGTTGCTTCGCCTCGTCCAGCTCGAGCGCGATCTTGCGACACGTTTAGCTGTGGCAGCTGGTGTTAAAACTAGACTCACTCTCTGCAGCTCGAGCGACCGCTGCTGTAAGCGCTCTCCCATTCCCCTTCTTGAATTTCCCTCCCAATGCTTGCGGTGTAGGCTTGGCAGTCGCCTTGCCCTTCGCTTTCCCTTTTGGCGCAGCTGTCTTGGACGCCTTGATCGCCTTCTTCAGCTGTACCTCCTCTTCATCGCTGTCCATAGCAAAGTCCCCATCTTCCGCATCCTCATCGTTTGAAGCGGAAGGAGAAGGCGTCGTCTTCCGCTTCCCCTTCACCGCTTTGGCCTTACGAGCAGGCTTGGCATCCTCGTCATCGGAGAGGGCGAGGTCGAATAGGTTGGATTTGGATACGCCAGAGAACTTGCCAATGTTGAATGGTTGACCTTTGGTAGATACAGATTTGCCTTTACCCTTTGCTTTGGCTGGAGGTAAGATAGGGAGGTTGAGCTCGTCCTCGTCCTACAGAGATCCGTGCATCAGCTAACTACCCTCGACCTCCAGAGAACATTTATTCGACAGCTCAGGAGGAGGCTAGCTGGCTCACCTCCTCATTTTCTGCTGGATCGCTCTTCATTAAGATACTACTGCTCCTTCCGCTCTTCTTGCTGACTGGAGATCCGAGAGTCAAGTTGTCTTTGCTCCTGGTCCGCAAGGTCGCCAGCTTGGAACGCCCAGTCGGTGCACAGCGGCTGCTCGGGATAGTGACAGAGTCGAGCTTGTACTTGACACTAGAAGTAGAGGAGGGACCTGGCGAGGAGGAAAAGACGGAGTCTTTGTCGGACAAAGCTGCAGAGGAAGGCAGAATCGTAAGCTCTGCGTCCATGCTTCGACATTCTTCGTCCAGCAGTCCTGATGCATTGAAGGATGAGTAGGCTGGACCCACCTTTTCGCTTCTTCCCTTTCGTCACAGTCACCGTCACCACAGGCTCATCGTCCTCTTCCTCTTCAACCTTGATGCCATCCTTTTCATCTCGATCCTCATCCCCATCCGTCAAGCTGGAAGGTGTAACCAACCCCTTCGTCGATGTTCTGCGACTTGAATTTGCAGCTGAGACTGCTGGCGTCGATGTAGCGGAATTGTCTTTCGTTGAGTTGGCTGGAGTAGGGAGGGAAGCGCGAGCTGCGGATCGACGAGGAGGCATGATGTGGATCTTGAAAACGAGAGACCGGAGCACAAAACTTGAAATTGGCCGACTCCTCTATTGGACCGGACCCCTCTACATCGACGCACTGATTGCCCTCAAATGGGAGAAACGAGGAGGCGAAATGATTCAATCCACTCACCTGCTCTTAATCCCGCCGAAAAGTCCACTAATCTTGTCCTTCAGGGTAGAACGCGTCCGTCCGATCTTCGGTCCCTGCCGTCGCGGATGGAACGAAGCATGACGCGTGGTGTAGGACAGCGCGAATTTGCAGAAGATATACTTAGATTCGTGGAGCAGAACCTATCCGATAAATATTTCAGCACGCAAGGACCTTCTTGCCGTAGCACGACAGGCGAGGACACCATTGGGCTCGGCTGATCCCTGCAGTTTCTCTTTCAAAACACTGATTTACGGTCCCGACAGCTGTTTGGCATCTACTATCAGGAAGCCTGAGACTAGTCTTCATCTCGGTTCCCGCCTCAAAAGGGGTCCCTTGCTCGTCTCCATCTACCCTACCTACGATGCGGTTCCTCACCTGCTCTCTCGCTCTCCTCGCCCTCCTAGCCCCCTCCTCCGCCTTCTACCTCCCAGGCACAGCTCCTCGCGACTACCTAGCCGGCGAGAAGATCGATGTCTTCGTAAACACCCTCACACCGATGCTCAACTCGAAACTCCGCTCCCTAATCTCGCATGATTATTACGATGACCGATTTCACTTCTGTCAACCCGATGGCGGACCGGTGAAACAGCCAGAATCCCTCGGATCCATCCTCTTTGGTGATCGGATCCTCACTAGTCCATACGAACTTCGAATGATGGAGAACTCGACGTGTCAGACGCTATGTCGGAGTAGGGTACCTCAGGAGGACGCCGTATTCATCAACGGTCGGATAAAAGAGGATTACGGGTTGAATTTCATCATCGATGGGTTGCCAAGCAGTGAGATGAAGAAGGATAGTAAGACTGGGGAGATTTTCCTGGATGCCGAGGGGTTCAACCTTGGTGACGACGAGTTGAATCCCGAACGACCGGCTCTGAACAATCATTACGATATCATCATTAACTATCATGCTCGAGATGCGAACCATTTCCGGGTGGTCGGAGTGATGGTCTACCCTCGATCGGTCGACTCCATCATAGCTGGAGAAGCGACACCGAATTGCTTTAGGGTCCAGCAATACCACTTGTCCGAAGCGAGTGATAACGAGTTCTACTATACATACTCGGTGTCCTTTGTCCAGAGCGCCATACCATGGGGACTGAGATGGGACATGTACCTCCATGTATTCGACCCGAAGATCCACTGGTTCTCCCTCATCAACTCCCTCGTCATCGTCGGTTTCCTCACCTTCATGGTGGCTATGATCCTCTACCGGACCGTGACCAAGGACATTTCCCGGTACAATGCGATCGACCTGTCCGAGGAGGTTCAAGAGGATTACGGGTGGAAGCTGGTTCACGGCGAGGTCTTCCGGATGCCATCAAGACCGATGCTCTTATCCGTTTGTGTGGGTAACGGCGCTCATCTCGTCATCATGTGCTGTGTCACCCTCCTCTTCGCGCTCTTCGGCTTCCTCTCCCCATCAAATCGAGGCTCCCTCGCAACCGTTCTTTTGATCTGCTGGACATTCTTCGGCTGTATATCCGGCTACACCTCTGCAAGAACCTACGCAACCCTAGGCGGAGAACAATGGAAACCTAACCTAGTCCTTACAGCCGTCCTCTTCCCAACCGTGATCTTCTCCCTGATCGGGCTACTCAACCTCTTCCTCATCGGCGCTTCCGCATCCGGAGCAGTACCTTTCGGAACCATCCTGGCCATCCTCCTCCTCTGGTTCCTCATCTCCGTCCCACTCTCCGTCGCAGGATACTTCTACGGACTGAAACACGGCCCCTTCTCTCAACCTGTCCGAACGAACCCGATACCCCGACAGATCCCTCCGAAACCATGGTACCTCGACACCTATCAATCTGCTGTCCTAGGCGGTATCCTCCCTTTCGGAGCAGCGTTTGTCGAGCTCTACTTTGTGCTCTCTTCGCTATTCGGGAATAGAGCATACTACGCTTTCGGTTTCCTCTTCCTCACTTTCGCAGTCGTCGGCTTGACAACAGCGACCGTCTCGGTTCTGTTCATATACTTCGTCCTCTGCGCAGAGGAGTATCGATGGCATTGGCGGTCTTTCCTTATCGGAGGAGGGAGCGCGTTCTGGCTCTTCGCTTATGGGGTTTGGTACTGGGCGAGCAGGTTGAGTCTGGATAGTTTCACGAGTGTTGTCCTCTACTTCGGGTACCTGTGAGCCACCGACTTTTCCGCTTGAAGCGATTCAAAGCTGATCGACGATAGTTTCCTGTTCTCATTGCTCGATTTCCTGGTAGGCGGGTCGATAGGGTATATCGCGACGTATTTCGCTATACGACGGCTGTACGGGTCAATAAGAGTAGATTAGGAGGAGAATGAAGTTCGAGCAGAAAAGCATCACATAACCAGCATGCAATCATACATCGTACACTATGACGACCATCGTACGGTCCAGTGAAAATGTCAAGTATCCTCGACCTTTAAGCTACGTCGCCTTCCTCGACCCATCTAATTCTCTCCATTTCTTCGCCAAAGCGATGATCTCTGCATTCCCCACCAAGACCTCCTTCTCCGCTGGCGGTTGTGCAGCCAATTGAGCGATACAAGCTCCCACACTCAATTTCATCAGCCAAGGTGCGATCCTACTCGAATGAAATGTATTTCGACTCACTCATCCGCATCAACGCTCAGACGGGTCATAGGTAGACCCAAAGCCCCTAAACCCTGGAATATCTTCTGGGTGAGATACTCGGGTGGTCTCGATTCGCTCCTATTCCAGTACATCTCATCTCAGCTGATCATCTCTTTGCTGGAGATGTCTGACTGGAGATTCGACCGATCGATCGATCGAGAGATCCAGAGAGAGGGAGAGGGGAAGAGGGAGAGAGGGAGAGAGGGAGAGAGTAGGAGAGAGAGTGAGTGAGGAACACACCTAGGACCCATTAAAAGCCCCGGTCTGAGAATGATGACATGTCCAAACCCCATCCCTTTGACCAGATCCTCCAATCGACCTTTCATCTTCGTATAAGGGAAGAAGGAGGTTGAATCTGCACCTCCCGAAGAGACTAAGATCAACTACCAATCCACCCGTCACATCACTATCAGTCTAACTCCCATGTCTTTCCGGTATGCAAGACCTGGAAGTGGGACTCTTTATCCCTGGTGGTGGTAGGCGTGGATTGAATGGAGTGAGACTTTGAACGTACCGTATCAACCCCTTCATCTCTCGCTTTCTGGGCCAAGTCCCGATTGAGATCCACGTCGATCCGCTCTTGAGCTTTCAGGCTACCTGCTGCACCTCGCGTAGTCCCGAGACATGAGATGAATACACCTCCTGGTGCTCCCAAGCTCGATTCCGAAGTGATCGCTTCGAACAGGTCAGAGAAGGTCTGGTTGGTATGTGTCGTAGATTGGTTGATTGGGTTGATGGGTGGGAGAGAACGTCGGGTTAGGGTGGTGAGATTGAATGGGTGTGTGGAGTTTAAGAGCGCTTGGAATGTGGAAGAACCTGTTAGGCCGGTAGCTCCGACCAATGTGACGGGAGTTGGTGTGGACATGACGTATTAATAGATAGGATAGGCAGCCAAAACAACAGCAACAAGCATGCCTGATGCTCTCGAGATAACCGGATTGATTGCATGGCCGTCGGGCTACAAAGGTGCCTTCATTCCCGTGGAAAACGGTAGAAGCGCTTTTACGAGCACAGTAAAAAAAGGTGAATTCTATATACAGCTCCATGCTCCTTACAATGTGCATGCCCCCGCTCACTTCTTCTCCTGATCTGTCTTGTCCGCGTATTTGAGCAGGGCTTCTCGTGGCTAAGCAATTGATCAGCTTGAACTACGGGTCTCGATAGGAAACAGCTCACATCCTCGTGTTTGAGCGTTTCCCTACGTCTCCGTCAGCCATGCCCGCGGACTGGACGATGGACCCACGAGAATAGTGTTTGCACGAATCCCTGCGTGGCACTCGCCCCTAGCCGACCACCCTTCCCCGCTCCAGATATCGGTTCCATCGGCTTTAATCTCTTACTCCTCTTCTCCTTCTGATGCAAACTCTCCCCATACTTAACATCCGCAAACATCGGTAATGCGTCCGGAGTGTAGATGACGGGCTTGACATGCGCGGAAGTGAAAGCTGTGTCGCGAGGAGCGGTTCGGGGCATTTTCGACAAGGGGAGTAGAGCGCCATGGATCGAGGAGTGAGGGGAGTAGAGGACGTGTACTGCGCCGGTGTTGAGAGCCGCGAAGATCTATCACTATTAGCGATCGTTACGACCCAGCGAGCTGAGGCGCGCTGACTTGGTTGATGCGCGAATGCCAAAGCACCCGCACAACCGTTCCCTCGCCTATTACTACTCTTCGCTGCTCGGATAAATCATCGGTGCTAAGGAAGACCATGGCTCCTTTCTGGCCTTTTGGCGCTGGTATACCGGTAAGGATCGATCGGTCATCCGGTGAGAAGACAAGATTCGTCTCTGAGTAGATGTTGCCGAGATCCGAAGCAACAGCGACGGGTTTGAGTATTGACCGGATATCCCATACTACTTAGTCAGCGGGTATCTTGAGCGGAACTCACGCTTGACCGTGTTATCTCCACCTCGTGATGCTATTTGGAATCCGTCTCGAGCGAAAGCGATACTGGTCGTTTCTGTATCCTTGGCATGTGCATTCTCGTTCGTATATTTCGGCCTAGCGAGATTTGATGTGGTATCCCAGACGTGAAGTGTGCCGTCCATACAAGCTGTGATTCTCAATATACGCTCTCCGTATATTAACGGACGTACCTCCTGCAATCAGCTTCCCATCATGACTCCAAGCACACGCCGTCACCCTCGTACGAGCTCCCCGTTCCTTCGACTTGACCACGATAACCTGCTTCTGTTTCCGCTTGTTTCCCATGTCCCATATCCTACCTTCACATCAGCGCAAGGTCTGGGTCGACGAGATAGGGCCCACCGCAATGTCGAATCGTTGGAGCATGTGAGGAACTGCGTCTTGTCGGACGGATGCCATGATCCACCATTGATCTCGGCTGTATGTCCGCTAGGACCCGTCAGCACTTTCTCACCAAGAGGAAGTTCGACTTACGAGGTATTCTTCATATCTCTCAAGTACACGTCTCCCTTGTTGAATTCCATCCTAAGCTCGTCAGCTCAGCCTGAACACAAAGGCCGACCGCCTACTCTTCCTCGCCATCCCGATTGAACACCTTTGGCTGAACCGTCCCAGATATCACCAACAGCTTCTGCCCATCAGGCGACCAATCTAAATCATGGACCTGTTCCAGCTATCAGCATCGGCTTGAGCGAATGAAAGTAAACACGCCTACATAGTAGTTCCCATTCGCTTCCCAGCTCTTGAACGGTCTCAACCGATGATCCATCCCTCCGAAATCCCATAACTTTGTATCGTAATCGTGTGATCCTGTCGCTATTCGAGCTCCTGAAGGGTCCACCGCTATTGCTGAGACGACCTAATATTTCTCAGCTATCCCGTTCAGAAGAGATTGTTTAAACTGACCTTTGTATGGTCTTTCAGAATGACTTCGTGGGAGATAGGTGTCCGGTCGACTTCAACATCTCCCTCATCCGCAAATCCGCTGTCATCATCTTCATCATCTTCCTTAGCGTTACCGTCTTCACCATCTTCGTCATCCTCGCCATCCGCCTCGCTGACCGCTTTCCGCTTAGCCCCATTTGTTAGAGGAGGTAATGGTCCTATATCATCATCGTCTTCGTCCCGTTGATTTGCGACTTGCGCGATTCGAGACTGTCCAGGCTCTCGCGAGTCTGACTCCTCAGGTCTCGGAGAAGGTGGTAGCGGTAACTAAAAGATTCTCAGTCATAGGAAGCGGGATGATCTTAAATATAGTTCGCTCACCGGCTCTTCACGCCTCGTCTTCTCTACTTTCGAGCTGAGGTTGTTGGCTGTACCTTTGGCTTTCTTGCCGAAGCTCATAGGTAATCCGAAGCTGTCCATGATGGAGAGGAGGTGTCCTGCGAAATGCTTCCCTGTTGGTAGTAAAGGCCGTCAAGATTTCAAGGATGTGACAGCGAGCGACAAGCGGCGAGCGCCGGTCAGAACAAGTGGCGAGTGGCTTCCTCTCGGCGTGCTATTCATCTTGAGGCGCATTCAGCTGAACATGCATGATAAAAGCAGAGCCAGAGTCATATGAGTGGTGTCCCACGACCTCATGCAGCTTCATCCCTAGAGCAGGATACACGCGACCTCCCGGCATTAGAACGATGTGAACAGAATCCGACTTTCTCCATGGTCACAAAATACAGAAGTTCTTCCTCGGGGAGCCGGTGTCTTCAGTAGACGTATATACAGTAAGCTTACTTCGTTGCCCACTTGTTGTACTCAACACTAAAGCTTTTCCCTCCAAATTTGAAAGATCGCAACCTGCAAGAATAGTACCCAACAGGACTGGAAAGAACAATCCATCTGCTCACTCCCCCGTAGCCATCACTCCCGTAAGGCTGATCAAGTGGATGATGTATCGAGCCGACACCAGATAGACAAGAATTCTGGCAAGGTGAAGACCGTCCCGGTGACAGACGAGAATTTTCTTAGAGCAAAGCTGAACTGTCCATGGGAGAAGAGAAGGTCTCAGCCGCCAAGACTGCCTGTGCTATTGCTCTTGGGTGTACTTTCGACAAGTTACCATCCCGGACCGCCCACGCGTTGTTATGGCTTGGTCGAAAAAATTCACCACAATGATCATTTCAAAACCCCTGGCCTCCTGAGACACGGAAACTTGCCGGTACGGAATTTCGCAAACACTGTGCTTCTTTCTTCAAGAAGGCTTCGTTTGCAGTTATCGAAGACCTCTTGGAGAAGTACCCAAAGACACATTTAGTAGACTTGAAAAGTTTCCTTCTGACGCAACAAATCGACAGCGCGTTCGATCTCCCTCTGGACACGACGAGCCTGTTGGAACTCAGAAACACGATGCGAGCAGTTATCAAAGCATTGGCAACTACGTTCTACCAGGAACATATCCGGGTGTTTGCTGGTGGCAGCGTATTCACTATGAGGAGTATGATGCGATACTGGTTGCTAGTTGTCGGGAGAATCGTTTGCTAGTGCCAAGGAAATCAATCCGGGCTGGCATCGATCCTATGTGTCTATTTGTTGTGTACTTGCCGAGTGGCTCGGACAGGATTATCTGGACGGAAGCGAGGAGAATCCTGGATAGACGCACGGATCTACATGATCTACCATTACACCTCTCTGTCGGATAAACTCATGTGTGATTGTGGTATTCTTGCCAATCCTAGCACCAGAATCGCCTAGTATCGTACGCTCGCGTAGCTCTTAGTAACCTAGTCCTGGTTACAAGTGGTCACGGCATTTCGTAAGCCATCATGTCCACGACGACATTCCGGTTCTAGCCACTCCACGGTATTAATCGACTATTTACTCACCTTCTCCTTAGTGCGAATTAGAGACAAACCGCGCAAAAGGGAAGCCCCGCCGGAGCCCTAAAAAAACGTTTCACTACCTCGATTTGCTACTCAGCCTCTCCACCAAACTTACATTTCATCAACTCGACATCTATATCGCCGCCATGTCATTGACCTCTCAAGCTCCCATGCAAAGAAGTCATGTATCGACTCTTGCATTCTATTCAGTACCCCTCCTAATCGTCTCCCCGGTGACGGATTCTATTTGTGAGGCCCGGCCGCCACATTCCACCAAGTATTAGCAGACACCAAGTATTAGCAGCAAATGCCACGTATTGTGAGTTTCCGGGATTACGCCTTAATTCTCCGCGTGTCCCTTTGTCCGTCCATCCAAAAATTACTGATACTATTGTCCACTCCGCGAGGCTTCCGGGATCAAGACATCAGTCTAGCTGTTGAACTCTTGCACACTCATCTATCATGTCCTTCTTCGCTAAGCTCGGTAGCTCCGGCTCAGACACCGATGACTCTGGCTCCGAATCCGAAGAATCCATCCTCTCCGGCGACGAAGGGGCAGAGCAGGACCTCGCGCTCGCACAGAAGAAACCAAAGGGGAAATATCATGCTTCGATGTTCGACAAGGGAGCCGGAACTGATGAGGATGACGAGGATGAAGAGAGTGAGCTGGAGGATGATGATGAGGAGGAGTTGAGTAGTGATAGTGATGCCGACAGACAGGTGAGTGGGAATACCTTTGGTTCGGCTTCGAGCTGATGAGGGACAGATCATGGCGAACCGGTTCTTGAAGGGTGCGGCTTCTTCTGATGAGGGGTCGGATGAGGAGGATAAGACGGTGGTGCTGAGTGCAAAGGACAAGCGGTGAGTACGGCTTGACTGATTTGTGCCTGGCTAATGCGGATCACCTAGGTTCGCCGAGATGGAGGCGGCTATCCACAACATCCAGAATGCGACAAAGAGCGCGGATGGAGCGGCAAACGATTGGGTTCTGGCGTCGAGCGGTAGGTCGCGACCTGGATTTGTCTGGCTAAGCTGACCCGTGAAATAAAAAATAGAGCTCGACAAGCTACTCCGCTTCATCACCCGTCATCAAACCTCCATGATCTCCTCCCCTATCCCTCCATCCGGTCACATCCCCCCAGCTTTCCTTCGTATCCTCGTCGAGCTCGAGTCTGGCGTCTCGGGTACTATCGCATCCGAGAAGTCTGCGGCGAAGAAGGTGGCGCCGGTCAAGGCGAAGGCATTGAACGGGATGAGGCAGGCATTGAAGAAGAAGATGAAGGAGTTCGAGGCGGTCTTGGCGACTTACACCGAGGTGAGTCTTTCACTTCCTCGCCATGTTGATCGTTGATATGGGTAGGATCCCGTTGCATACACTTCGGCCTACGAGTCCGCAAACGCTGTTCCAGCTGCGGTGAAGGCGCCCAAGCGGGTCGCCATAGCTGCAGCAGATGGGGAAGACCAAGCGGACTTCATGACAATCGGCAAAGGCGGAAAGGCGCTCAATCTGACAACGGAAGGTGTCTTCAGGACTTTGCGAGAAATCTTTGAGCAGCGTGGACGGAAAGTGAGTCGGTGTACGATCCGCTGAAGCCAGCTGATCATGTCAGAACACCGACCGTGCCGAGACCATCCGAATCCTTTCGAGGCTACTCGAGGTATCAACCACGACCTACCAGAAGATACGAGTTCTCCTCGCCCTCGTTCCAGCTCGTCTCGACTACTCGCAAAACCTCGTCTCCATCCCACATGACTCATGGGTGTCATGTTTGCACGAGTTCGACAGCCTGATCAGCCTTCTGCTCGCGGAGGAGGACTATGTGGTGGAGGATACTGTTGTGGAGGAACACGACGATATGGTGGAGAGGGAGCCACAGGCAGTCAACGGGAAGACGCAGAAGGTCAAGGTCATTGGGAACTTGATTGGGCTGCTGGAAAATCTGGATAACGAGGTGAAGAGTTCCAGTAACTTCGAGAACAGTGACCTGATCTGCTTCGCAGTTTACCAAAACCCTGCAACACACCGACGCGCATGACAAGAGCGCTGATTATATCGAACGCTTGCGCGAAGAGGTTCCCTTATACGTCACTATCGTCAAAGCTCAGGCCCTGTTCGAGAGGGATTCGCGGACAGATGAGACTGTTCGAGCGGTGATGCGGCGTCTGGAGCACATATACGCGAAAGTGAGCAGTATAAGTTCTATAACGCTGACAGGCAGCCGGACGTTATCATCGACCACTTCGAAGCCGCCGTGGCGAAGGTAAAGACCGGTCTCAAATCCCAAGTCACGCCCTTTGATCAGACCCGGGACGGCAGCGATCTCATTCATTTTCTGTGCATCTTCATCTATGGGTCCGACGCACCGCTTCTTCGTGCTCGTGCCATTCTCGCCCACATCTTCAATCACGCCACTCACGGACGATATCACCAAGCTCGGGACCTCCTCCTCATGTCACATCTTCAAGACACCGTTCAGCATGCCGACGTCACAACTCAGATCCTGTATAACCGCGCTGTCATGCAGCTCGGTCTCGCTGCCTTCCGCCGAGGATACATTCAGGAATGCCAAACGATACTCTCCGAGATGTTCTCAACTCAGCGGCAGAAGGAGCTACTCGCGCAAAGCATCCAGCGCTATAACACTCAGCTTACACCCGAGCAAGAACTTATCGAGAAACGGAGACTGCTTCCTTTCCATATGCACCTCAACATCGAGCTGCTCGAAGCGGCTTATCTTACTTCCTGCATGCTGGTGGAGATTCCTTTGCTTGCGTCTGTTGACACCGAAGAGCAACGGCGACGGATATCTAGCAAGACATTTAAGCGGCTCCTCGATATGGCGGATCGACAGGCTTTTATGGGTCCGCCTGAGAACACGCGAGATCACATCATCAAAGCGAGTAAAGCGCTTCAAGCTGGCGAGTGGGAGCGGGCGAAGGACCTGGTCCTGTCAATCAAGATATGGACATTGCTGGACGGCGTGGATGCAGTCAAGGACATGCTTGCAAAGTGAGATTCTCTTCCTCTTTTGATCACTAGACTTACTCGTTATGCAGGAAAATCCAGGAGGAGGGCCTGCGAACATACCTTTTCACCTACTCGTCATATTACGCCTCACTATCCCTGTCCCACCTGACGACGACATTCCGACTCCCTCAATTTACCATCACCTCTCTCGTCTCCCGGATGATTTATACTGATGAGCTCGTTGCATCTCTCGATCAGATCGAAGGCGTTGTCATGTTCCACCGAGTCGAGCAGACCGAAGTTCAACGACTCGCTCAGCAGCTAGCAGAAAGAGCGGTACACATGGTGGAGCAAAATGAGAAAACTCTGGATGTCAAGCTGGGTAGTAATCAGGATAGGGGAGCAGCGGGGACAGGGGCGACCACGGAATCTGGACGTGGTAGAACGGAGCGGAGAGGTGGGACGAGAGGTACGTTCTGATTCCGCGGTAAAGTTGCCCGACTAATGACTTTTTGTAGGGACATATCGCGGTGGACGAGGAAGGGGACGAGGTTTCCAGAGTGGACTGGGTGGAGCCATGGGACGGAGAGTGGCTGCATAGGTTTGATTCGTACCAGCCAGATCTGCCAATCCTGCATGCACTATACCTTGCACCTCCCACCTTCTCGAAGCATGATCCAGTAGGGTAGCAATGCACATTGCGCAGTGAACCGCTGCGCATTTGATACAGACTGTCCTTCTGACCTCTCTCACCGCTCACTCCGACTCTCACCCCATTCAAACGAGCTCTTGGCCCGAGGACTACAAGAGCTTGCCAAACATGCCTTTCGCAGTACTCTTTGCCGCTTCTTTCAGCTGGACGAGACACATATCAGCATCGCGCCCAATCGGAAATCATAGCAAGCAAGGTGGATTGGCGGAAGACAGCTCGTGAAAGCCGCTCGAATCAGGGGTGGAGCAGAAATATCAAACGGTAGGTTCGAGAGAGACTTACCGCAGCATTCTTAGCCTGAGAAAGGTAGTTCCCAGCTGAAACCGAGACATTGTTCAAACTATCCCCCAGATCATCAAGATAGTTCCCTCGTTCCGCAGCAGCGTTCGTCATGTCCGAATACCTGGTTTCGCAATCAGCTTTAAGTCTCGAGAAGTCAGAGAACTAGTAACACGTACACGTCCGTACGCTCTCCAGTAACTCGCGCTGCAGACTTCTGCTTCGCTATAGCAGTCCGTTTCGGGACCATCGTGGCGGGGACGACCATGGGTTTCACAGGTTCTTCGGGTGGTTTGCCCCATGTGATAACCGGCTGTTTCGGTGGGGGTGGGGGTTGAGGAAGAGGTGGTCTGCTTGGGCCGGCCACTAAACAACCTTCTCAGCTACCTCAGGTTCATCACATTGAGAGATCTTACCAAGACTATCGAGTTGGGCACCGGTCAAAGGCGCTCCGCCCCATATCCACGACCCTACGGATGTACTGGCCGTCAACGGAACAGGTTGAGGCGGAGCAACTCGTTTTAGTGAGCTTGGATCTAGGCGAGGAGGATAAGGTTTGCGGAAATGGAAGAGGGTTCGCAGGTTGATGTCGATTGGGCCAGAGCACTCGACGAAATCGCCTGATCGATCGTCCATTGATATTCGACCGACTTGCCGGCTGAGACTGATGTCAGCTGCATGCACAGGGATGAGAGGTGGACTTACCCTTGATGGCCATATGACAGGTCCATACGGGTGATACACACCAAGAACGGCATCGACCAGAACATAGCAGAACCAGTCGTTGTGATGCCGACCAAGACCTTCTGACCTATACCCGGGTCAACTTTTACCTTTTCGAGTTGAAGGGAGTGCTTACCATGTCTAGTAACATAGAATACCTCCGACAGCTCATCCTCCTCCAAGTCGATCTTCGCCACCCTCTCCCCATTGAAGTTCACCGCACATCTCACGCTCTTCCGACTCGCTGCTATCCAAAGACAATGAGGTGCCGTGTCCCTGCTCTTCCCTTCTGGCGAGTGCGGCACTCTCATGGCGGCTTGGAGCGACTCGGCGGATGGTGTGAGCTCGTTACCCGTCATTGGATCGAGGACGAAAGAAGCGAGTGGGCCTGCGAGGGACTCGTTGGTGAATGTTGGAGGTTTGGCTTCGACGATCCATTCGCCGAGCACGTTGGCGAGAGAGTATATCTTGGTCATCCTAAATCTCATATCAGCAAAGTTGACTCCGCGCAAAGCTTCGCGTTTTTACCCTTTGGCATATGAGACGATCAATCTAGGTCTCGGCGTAGCATCTAGGTCCTCTATCAGCAGATGTTCCTAAAAGGTCGTATTTTTAAACATACCCGGTCCGATGCCCGAAACGACCCACTTCATCGATCCAACCAACGAACCCTCCCCAACGACATTCTGCACATTCCCCTTCTTCCGCTTCTTCTTCATCGCCCCTCCCTCTTCATCAAACCCTTCACGAAGGATGACGTCGGGTCCTCGCATATCCAGGATGGCCAACGATTTGTTCGCGAATGCAACGGCGAGGAAGCCTATCACGCATCAGTCAACGCAAACTCGACTGCCAGAAGGGGAATTTACCGATATCTGAAACGGCGCAAGATACAGCTTCTCCTCGTTTCAGCGTGAATATTGCAACCGGCTTGAAACCATCTTCCTTCCAATTGGCCAAATGTCCGATCTCGGTGACCTCCTCCACCCACTCGACCTTCTTCAGAGAAATCGAAACAACCGGCGATTGTGGTGGGAAGTAACCGTCCTTAGGCGTACTAGGTACACCCTGGTCCCCTGCAAGTTCCTCGATATCGTCATCCCTCAGGCCAGACTTGGCTTCCCCGAACTTGGTCACCATTATCTCGCCAGTGGCGAAGGTGATGGTCAGCTCGAGCGCTTCCCGTGCGAGGTGTAACGACTTGATCCGCACTTTTGAGCGATCTTCCCCCCATAGCTTGGCGAGCGGGAGATGCGCGATATCAGGATGTTTCAGGTATTCGCCAACGGAGAAGGTGAGGTGGGGTAGCGGTCCAGGGTATTCAAACCGCAGAGGTGTAGGTAGAAGGAGGAGATGAGGCGATGCATCCCAGAACCGGATCGTCGCATCGGGATGGATAGTGATCATAACTCGGTAACTTTCTAGTTTCGCCACTTTGACATCTGGTGCTCCATGCGATTGCAGATCGGGAACAGCCATGCCTCCAAGCAGCGGGAGTCGAGGACTGTTCTCCTTACCTGCAATCTCGATAGACCAGCTGATGAGCCGCTTGAACGTAGGCGTAGGAAGGGGATGAATCTCGCAACCAAGGACAGAAAGGTTGCCTGTCCACAGAGACGACGGTGGCCGATATTTTCTCCGATGCTTGGTTCGTAAGCCTCTGCTCGGACCAGCGATTGAATCAGGAGTTGGGACCCGTAATGTCGGCGAAAGGATCGGAGAAGATCGTGGAGAAGACGCAGAAGTCCAAGGGAGACGCCATCCAGGAGACGTACCAGCTTGAGGGGTACTCGGAGTGGAACGCATAGGAGCAGGAGTCATTGCGACGAGCCGCTCACCCTCACCGGGCTGAACGAAGTTCTTCCTTCCCGGCGAAGGCGGGATGACCGCGGACCGAGGGGGAGGGAAAGACCAGGCCTCGAAAGCGCGTTGAGCTGACAACCCTTCGAGTTGAGACAGTCTGTTGTCCGGCGTCAAGGTGACAATCAGAGCAACCGAGTCGTGAGTCATGCCGAAGTAGGGGCTAGACCTAGGAAGGAGGACGAAATCTTCTGGAGGAGTTTTGGTCGGGTAGCTGGAGCTGCCTGTCGGTGCGAGCGAGTCCCGGTAGGCGTAGCGCTCTTGCAGCGGCATACTTTCGGACGGAGATATCGGTGTCGTTCCGCGTCTTTGAGAAGGAGGAGGTTGATAGGCAGGGAACTGAAGGATGTTGATTCCAGGCTTTTCACCTGGGCTTTGTCCACCAAGAATGACCAGCAAACTCTCGCCCCGCTCCCCATACTCCATCGTCGCATTGATTACCGGCTCGCCCGCCTCACTTCCCTGCAAAGCTACCATCGTCTTCAGACTGAGTGAATCCGGGAACGAAGCCCAGGCAAGCTTGAAGATGGGTTCTCGATTCGCGCTAACAGCAGAGACCACCGCATAACCCTCACGGTCTAGCTGCTTATCCTCCCTCCTGGGACGGCTCTGGTTGTCGAGTGCGCCAGCGTCGAAGAGCGATTCCGCGTCGGTGACGTTGACATCCTCGTGAATAATGGTGCGGACCATAAGCGGTTTATCGGATTCGATGTACGCCCAGAAAGAGATGCAACCGTCGGAATGTCCGACTGCGAAGACGAGCCCGTCAGATCGCCAGGAGATACACGAGACGCTAGGTGTTCGCTCGGTCCAGAGGGACTGACAGCAGTACGAGTCAGCATTAGACGGGGCACGGGAGGTCCAGAGCGGCTCACACCGTCTGCATCCTGGTAAGACCCACCGCCAGGCGCACCTGGTTTCCAAATCAGTGCAATGCTGATTGTAAAGCATGCCGGCTCACCCGGAGGTAGCGACATTTCAAACGTCTTCGACACCACTCCCTTTTGCATATCCCAAGCCACTACGCCTCCCTCGTAACCGATGAGCATGACGTTCAAGTCTCTCGGATTCGCAGCAATGCAGGTGGCCTGAGGTCTGCACGAGACTCAGCCTGTCGCTATACAACAACCTCGGCCATCACGATGTATCCCACTCACCCACCCAGGGTCTTCCGTCGTCCCGGTATCCCACTTCTCACCATCCTCTCCTCATAGTTCCCCCAACAATTCCCAACCTTCCAACTGCCCAAAACCCTCCTCGACAGATCCCAACACAGACTCGTCCCATCCTTCATCGTGAAGAACAAGTGCTGATGACTCGGTACAGGCTGTTCGATCGATGTGATAGTCCCCCATAATGTATATGCTCCTTCTTTTGTCGGTAAAGTCGGATGAGTGAGTGGACTCGGATGATCGGTGAAGTGCTGGAGGGAATATGAATGGAGTGTGTTGTTTGAGTCTACTGCGATCAGACGATTGTGTCCTGGATGGAAGGCGAGGAATTTGATCGATGATGCTGGACCGGAAGAGGAGGCGCCTGAGACGGGGAGATTGAATTGGAAAGCGGGTTGACCGTAGACGTGAACGATGCCTGAGGATGTACCGACTGCTAGAAGGGAGAGGAGGGGGTCAACTGCGAGGGAAGTGATGTCACCTGTGACGCCGAGCGAACGCAGGTGGCCATATCGGTAGAAGGAGGTCTCGCGCAGATTATTGGTATAGTCGGTCTGCGGGGGGAGAGCGGTGGCTTTGGATTTGAACATCTTGGCCGGGCTCAGCTCAAGAGAGAGATGCTGCAAACAGATGGTGTGGTTTTCGCCATTAGGTGTGGATCGTGGATACTAGCAGTAATCGTGACGCGCCATTGCGCTGATCTTCAAACAGACGGTCTGACCAAAAGTTGATTTTCCTTTGCCGCCTCGCCGCGGACATGACCAAAACCTCCGACGCGTTCAAGCCCTGACTGGCCGAGAATTATTGTACATAATCGTATATGCAGGCAAGTCCAGGAGCGAAGAGCAGTCGGCAGCGGTGAGCTAATCTCCCATGTTGCTCCTCAATCATGGCGTCTTCTCAGTACTTTCCCCTGTTTGACTAATGACTGGGTCCAGAACTGGACCACGTCCGAGCTGGCTGATCTGGGGAGTATACCACGCCAGTCCTACACTGCACAGTGCCAAGGTCTCGATGTAGAATGGGCCAGATTGCCTCCCAAGGGAGTTTAGTGAAGACCGGCTTGAGATGGCAAAGAGATACCTTGTTGTCCCAATCAGCACAACCGAGGCCCACTAGGATGTTGTGGCTTACCCCGCCACGGCTGTACCACAAGCAGCTGCAGGTGTTGAAGCTTGTCCAAAAATGCCTGTAGCTGTTGTGCGAGCGGAGGATCGAGTAGAACTTGACCTGCCCTGACGAATAATTGGTCGGCTGCTGAGGATGCTGGCACAAGAATAGACGCACGGCCAGAAGAGAACGGCAATGGGTCTGCCCAGCACATACATGCTCAGTGCCGGATAGATGGCCCATCCCGGCAATTCGCCCTCAATGATCTTTTGCGTAAGAAAACTTGCGACCGGATAGAAAAGGCAACAATGATCCATCCGAGGGCACTTCATGTCAGGCAAACCCCTTTTGAGAATCTGCTCCAGAAAGGTTTGAATAGGAAGAAAAGAGTCATGAATGTGAGGGCTTGCTGGAGAGCCATGGTACGCCCTAGCTCAGAGACCTGGAGAGCATTACACAAGCTCACGATACTTTGAACTTACGAAAAGACCGATTCCGCATGTGTAGGGGTCAAGGTGACCGGCAGTTAACTAAACATGCATCAACTCTTGCAGCTGTCAAGGACGAATGACTTCACCATCAATGTTGCCGAGCTGAAGAAGCAAAGCATATTGACTGTTCTCGAGGATGATCTCAGTCTTTACTAATAACCCTATGATACCTCAGGAACGTAATCACGACGGCCACAGCAATGAAGATCGATCTACCTTTGTTCAGCTACCGCTTGCATGAAGAAGGACCCAGCTCTCATGCATCCCACAGTGAATCCCGGGAGTAGGAAGGGCTTCTTTGCGAAAAGCGGCAGGTCGCCCAGAATGGGAATACAATCTTGAGGTAGAGCAAGTAACTCACCAACCACGAGTCCAAAGTTGACACCTGCAAAGTTGATCGAGCCTAACCAAGCGAAAGCTGGTCATACTCATCAGCTACGTAGTACTCAAACAAGAAATACTCTGAGCCCTCTCATCTTCCTCAACAATTTCACATGGTCACGTTGGCGAGGACGACAGTATCCTCGACTACTCCCAAAGCGCGCGAAGAGCGAGAATCCGCCATAAGTGCGCGGCTAGGCCGAAAAGAATAGCGCCGCATCCCGCGGATATGAGTGACCAGAGAAGCAGGGGTCTTGCGAGGGGCATGTTCGACGATGTGGACCTACTGATTGCGTCCACTCAGCTGAAATACGCAAAGAGGGAGAAAGCTCACTAAGAAAGTAGCAAGGAAGTTTGTCGCGGCCATCAGACTCTCCGCCAGGCCAGAGTATGTTGCGACGTCATGTTTCTCGACGCCGAGTGAAAGGAGGACTAGAAGTGCATTCTTCAGCAGTGTGGAGATCGGATTAACAGATGCTCACATTCTACGATGAAAGGGAAGGTATGGATCTCAAATACGATATCGCAGGCTTCCGCGAAGCGTAGAGCGAGTACGCCGCCTGTGTTCCTCATTGTAAGATCAGTCTTGTCAATCGGACCGTAACGGTGTTCGGCAGGGCATGAGGTAGTCAAAAGTGGGAGACTTTCCCAAGGTGTGAAGCTTCTCTCTCTCTTGAGCCGTATGAAAGGAGACTTTCAGCGCGGTGTATCAGAGAGAACAATGGTAGCGAGAATCTTAAGATCGGAAGGCATTCCTTTCTGCAAGGCTCGCGGGGAGGAGTGGCAGGGTGGACCTGCGGTATAATTTCAATCCGGACTCGGTAAGCTTTGCCGTGTGTTGAAAGAAAAGGACTTGGCCGTGTGCTGAAAGAAGAGGGGGTAATTCGTAAGATCAGTAGCTAAGCTCTGGAGAGCTGTGCATTCGTATGCGATGGGGCTTAAAATCAGGATCAAGTGAGGGCCTTCCGCTATTTCTGATTGGTAGCCTCTTTGGCGAAGAGCATAGAGCTTACTTCCACGGATTGCACGTCCTCTAACCGAAGTGAAAGAGAAAGCCAGAGCGACATTTCGAGGCAAGCGAAACATACCAACTTGCCACGTGAAATTTACTTTATCGCCCGACTAGGCAGATATTGACAGGACGCGTCTTGACCCAAAATCAACAACAAAATCAATCAACGAACACCAAACCAGAACTTTTTCACGTTCGATCGTTATCGCTCTGGTGCAAGATGCCTCCTAGGCGAACGACGAGAGCTCCTTCCGGTGCGAGTGCCCCCCCAATTTCCAAGCCAGCTCGAGCAGGTAGGGGAAGAAAACAGGCGGTCCTTTCCCCTTCACCGTCCGGTAGTTCAGCACATGACGAGGAGGGGCATGATGGTTTCCCTGGCGAAGAGTCTGAAGAGGGAGTGGAGGATGTGAAGCCGAAGACGAAGCAGGGGAAGGCTATTCAGCAGCCTAAGCGGAGGAGCGCTAGGATATCAGGAGAGACTGAGGCTTCCGCGCCGGATCTTGAGGAAGAAGAGCAAGAGGTTCCGGTGGTCAAGCCACGAGGGAGGAAAGCGGCACCTGCAGCCAAAGCCAAAGTGCCGGCGAAAGGGAGGAAGAAGGTAGTCGAGTCGTCGGATGATGAGGATCAGCACGAGGCCCATTCGGAACCTCCGAAGCCACTATCAACGAACCACTCATCCTCGTCACATCTACCTACACCACCTCCTGACATCGAAGAGTCTCCTTCTGTTCAGCCGATGATATCACCGAAAGCCGAGGTGACCGACGAGAGCGACGAGATATCCGACGAGGCAGAAGCGGACGATGCAGACGATACCATCCGGCTTAACTCCCCTCCTAAATTCGCCCCTTCAATCCCGAGGACCCCTTCCCAACCATCCGCGAAATCACATCCCTTACCAACAGCGACTCCATCCGCACCGCCTCCACCTGCTGGTCCAAAGCCTCGACTCACCATACACAAGCTCGTCCTTGTCAATTTCAAGTCCTACGCCGGACGTCAAGAGATTGGTCCCTTCCATAAATCCTTCTCAGCTATCGTCGGACCTAATGGGAGCGGGAAAAGTAATACAATCGACGCATTGCTCTTCGTCTTTGGGTACCGGGCAAGTAAGATGAGGCAAGGGAAATTGAGCGAGTTGATCCACAACTCGGCAGGGAAGGAGGGCTTAGAGACCTGCTCTGTCGAGGTTTGGTTCAGGGAGATTGTCGACTTGGTAGGTCCTGCTTCAAACGTCCTTCCGTTGAAAGGTGCGAGGGTTTTGACGACTGGCTGACCTGCATTGCAGCCTGGCGTGGACAACTTCCTCCTCGTACCGAACTCGCAGCTTGTCGTCACCAGGACGGCGTACCGGAACAACTCATCCAAATATACCATCAATGACCGGACGAGCTCTTTCACTGGGGTCACTTCACTGCTCAAAGGGAAAGGTATCGACTTAGACCACAACCGTTTCCTCATCCTCCAGGTCAGTCGCAACATTAAATGTACACACAAGCTGATCGATCTTTAGGGAGAGGTTGAATCCATCGCCCAGATGAAGGCGAAGGCGCAAAACGAGCACGAGGACGGTCTCCTCGAGTACCTTGAAGACATCATCGGGACGACGAGGTACAAAGAGCCGATCGAGCAGGCGTCACAGGAAGTGGAGACGCTCAATGAGGAAAGAGGGGAGAAGATGAATCGGTTGAGGGTGGTTGAAAGGGAGAAAGCGGCACTTGAAGTGAGGCGGCTTTTGGACTCGGCATCAGCTCTGCAAAGACGTAGGGAAAGTTTACTGATTGAAGAACCGCTTAGGACAAAAAACGCGAAGCCGAGGACTTCCTGCGGGATGCGAACGAGTTGACGTGGAAGAAGTCGTTGTTGTGGCAGTATCATATGTATACTCTCCAGAACAATATCGAGATTACGACCAAAGCCATCGTAAATCTCAGTCATCTGACGTAGATCTCGCTCACCGCGATGCGTCACAGGAAGCGCTCACTGCCGAGCTCGGTGAGGAACAAGAGCGGAATTCGGGGCATCTGGCGGAGATTGATGACATTCAGAAGGGGTATGACGAGAAGCTTGCGGCTTTTGAGGTGATCCAATTCACTTTCGCGGTCTGAGCCATGCTGAGCGAGGCGGACTTGCAGGAAGTCAAGCACCTCACAGACGCCTTGGTAAAGGATTCGAAGAAGTTTGAGAAGGAGGAGGTCGGACTGCAGGAGAAGAAGAAGCACTTATCTACCAAGCAGAAAAAGTTCAAGAAGTCTATTCAAGAGGTACACTTTCGCCAAAGCCTACGTGTCGTTGGGCTGATTCGCTGAGCTAGGACGGCCATGCTCGATCCGAGGCTCTGTCGTCGATAAGCAACTACGGCTCGGAACTGGACTCAAACCGAGCCAAAGTGGCGAACCTGGAGGAGAATCTCGTCAATGAGGAGGCTGAGCTTGACGAGATCCGGGACAGCCTGAAGGGTAGGTGATAGGCTGCAGAGAAGTCGGAGGAGGTCGAAGCTAACAGCTCTTAGACAAGACGGATGTCTTCACGACCAAGATCGAGGTGAAGCAACGTGAGCTCGAACCTTGGACCGCCAAGATCAGCGAGAAACAGTCTGCGATCGATGTCGCCACTTCTGAGAGAGATCTATTAGCCCAGAAAGCAACAGGTGCTCAGACTGCTTTGGAAGAGGCTAGAGCGAATCTGAAATCGCTAAAGGAGGGCGACGGGTCGAAGCAGGAGGAGTATGAAGCGTTAGAGAAGGAGGGGGCGAAGGTGAACAAGCAGGTGACAGAAAGCGAAGGGAAGATTGAGGTACGGCATGGTACTGATCAGTAGACTGAGCAACGCTGACACGACCTTCCAGTCCATGTCTGCAAGATCTGAGCAGCTGCGTGCCAAGGTTTCGACAACAAGGCAGAAAGCGGATGACGCGAAGGCTTCGCTTGCTGCGGACAAGACGGAAAACGCAGTGTTGAGCAGTCTGAACAAGCTCAAAGCGCAGGGACGAATCAAGGGGCTCCATGTAAGCCTACTTTACCTGAATACGAGTCATAGCTGAAATAAGCAGGGCCGACTAGGCGATCTTGCTGTCATCGATAACAAATACGACGTTGCCGTCACGACAGCCTGCAGCGCGCTCAACAATCTCGTTGTGGACACTGTGGAACAGGGACAAGCTTGTATCGAACATCTCCGAAAAGGCAATGTCGGTCGAGCATCCTTCATGGTGCTCGAGAAACTACCTCCTCGCGATCTGAACCCCATTGAGACACCTGAGGGCGTTCCCCGGCTGTTCGACTTGATCAAGCCGAAAGAAGCTCGATTCGCACCAGCCTTTTACAAGGGGGTCTTCAATACTCTCGTTGCGGAAGATCTAGTCCAAGCGCAGAGGATCGGGTATGGCAAGAAGCGGTGGCGAGTCGTCACTCTCGCTGGACAGCTTATCGATCCGTCCGGGACGATGTCTGGCGGAGGCGGCAAGGTGTCAAGAGGCGGCATGAGCTCGAGGTTTGCCGCAGACAAGGTGGAGGCGGAGGTCGTCGTGCGGTACGAGAAGGATATGGCGGCGGCAGAAGAAGAGCTTGCGGCGTTCCAGGCGGAGAGGAAGTTGGTTGAGTCGGAAGTCACGCAGTTGCGAAAGAGATTACCTGAGATCGAGGTTGCGATGGAGAAGATTGAGCTGGATGTGTCGACCGCGTCGAAGCGGATTGCGGAGGCTGAAAGGCACTTGGAAGAAGTTCAGTGAGTCTCGGAACGCTAAGCCCGGATACATACTCATCCGAAACAGGTTGCAAAGTAAGCCCGACGCAGCAGATGAGAAGAGAATCAAAGCCCTTGAATCCGAGATCGCTTCACTATCCAAAGAGACGGATAAACTCCGCGAGAAGTCGACCGCAGTCAGTGACCAGATCAAAGAGCTCCAGAATAAGATCCTCGAAGTTGGAGGTATAAAACTGCGCGCCATTCAATCGAAAGTCGCAACGACGAAAGGTCTTCTCGACCTAGCGAACGAGAGCATAACCAAATCCGAAGTCGCCCAAGCCAAAGCTGAGCGAGATGCCGAGAAGCTTGATAAGGCGATTACGACCAATACTGCGAGTCTGGAAGAGGTGAATGCTGAGCTTGAGGTGGTGGAAGGCGACCTGGCGGCTTGTTCGGCGGATCTCGCCGTTATTCGGGAGAAGGTCCAGGAGGCGATGGATGCTTCGAGTGATGTGCAGGAAGCTTTAGCGGGGAGCAAGGCGGAGTTGGACGAGAAGTCGGCGGATATCAATGCGTTCCGCGCTCTGGAAGTGCGTGGAGATCTACGTGTGCAGGGATCCTAGCTGACGCCATGAAGATGGAAATCAAACAGAAGATCGAGGACAACGGGCGGATACAAAACGATAGCAAGGATAAGTTCAAGCATTGGAGCAGGCGGCATGAGGAGCTCGAGCTGGTCTATGTAGAGTGCATTATTTCTTCAACTTCTTATGTCCGGCTGATTCGCTACAGTGAGGAAGAAGAGGAAGAGGAGGAGACAATTGAAGGCGAGCCGTCGACGTCGCCTCCGGAACCAGCAGGGACTGCCGAAGGAGTTGCCACGGAAGATCAACCTGGGAAGAAGAGCAAGAATGAACCTCTTGAGCTGGTCGAGTACAGCCGCGATGAGCTCCGTTCGGTTGACAAGGAGATGCTGAATGCCGAGATTACTCAGCTCGAAGGTCAGTCTGCCGGTTCTATAGTTTCGCTTGCTGATTGATGCCGTGACAGAGGAGATCGGTAAAGCCAAGCCGAACCTCAATGTCCTGGCCGAGTATCGCAAGCGAGAATCCGAGTTTCTCGATCGAGCACGAGACATGGATAGCGTCACATCTCAACGGGATAATGCGAAGAAGCGGTATGACGATCTGCGGAAGGTCAGGTTGGACGAGTTCATGGCGGGCTTTTCGGCGATCAGCTCGAAGCTGAAGGAGATGTACCAGGTATGTGCGGATACTTGAGGAGAGGATTGCCGGAGCTGATTCGTGGTAGATGATCACAATGGGTGGGAATGCGGAGATTGAGTTGATTGATAGTATGGATCCGTTCTCTGAAGGTAAGCTCAGTCGATGTAGCCAGACATATACTGACGAGATAAGGGGTGGTGCTGTCGATCATGCCGCCGAAGAAGAGCTGGCGGGCAATAGCCAATCTGTCAGGAGGGGAGAAGGTCTGTCTCCTTTCCTCACCATTGCGTAAAAGCTTGCCTGATACCTGCCTCAGACGCTTGCATCGCTTGCTCTGGTGTTCGCTTTGCACATCTTCAAGGTGTGTCCCTCATCGGATGTGCCATCGAGGCAACTTGGCTGAATGTGATATAGCCTACCCCGCTATACTTCATGGACGAGATCGATGCCGCACTGGATTTCAGGAACGTGTCGATCGTTGCGAATTACATCCAGTCAAAGACCCAGGCCGCTCAGTTGTGAGTCTAGTCGTTCCGCGGGCTCGAGGTCAAACTGACTGCTGCGGCTAGCATCGTCATCTCGCTGCGGAATGATATGTTTGAGCTCGCACATCGGTTGGTCGGGATCTACAAGACGTCAAACGTGAGTCGAACTTGCTCTACTGAGGGAATACATAGCTGACCAATCCTTCTCCAGTGCACGAAGGTCTGTCCACCACGACCTGATGCTAAGATAAAGCTGACTCCAGACAGAGCATCGCCATTGACAATAAGGATCTCCGAACACAAGCGGGTATAGCCCGACCAAGAAAACCGCTCGGATCGCCAATAAAACGTCCTGCCTCACCCACAAAATCCGTTTCGTCACCGGAGAAATCGCGACAAATACCTTTATCTCAACGATCTCCGAGCAAACAACGGCCTCGTCCATCACAAGCGGTCATCGCCTAAGTCGGTATCCCGATCGATAAACTCAAATGTTGTACAATATCAATCGCTAGAATTCCTTCGATTTTGTCTAAAAGCCGCCTCAATCTTGGTCGGATTGTGATAGGTATGCATATGGTGTGATCGCCAGATCCGATGAGATATACTTTTCAGTGTATGTGCTATGCCCATTCCCTCGGTTTCCGCAAAACATCCATGAGTTTCCCCTCTTCCGTCCCTTCCCCTCCCATGTCCGACATGTATTCCCATCGTGCTGTTTCCGGCAAGCTGAGCTCACCAAATCAGTCAACCCGTACCTTGCCGCACGGAGAACGAACTACCCACCTCATGAGGATACTCTCAATCCTCGCTCCGGGAGTCATCAAACCAAACTTCGTCCCCCTATCATGAATCAAATTAAACTCTACATATCTCCCTCTTCTCAAAAGCTGCCAACGTCTCTCACTTTCACTCCAACCTCGATCCTTGTTCTTCCAAACGATCGGGATATAACTCGGTAAGAAAGCCGACGAGACGGTCTTGACGAATTCGAAGATCTCATCTTGACTCGGTCCACTCCCTCCTCCACCTTCTTTTTGATGGATGAGTGAAGAAGTCGTCAAATCATCGAAGAATATCCCTCCAACACCTCGAGATTCTTTCCGATGTGGGATATAGAAATACTTATCGCACCATTTCTTGAATCCCTTCCAGTAACCCGGATGATGCTTATCACAAGCTTCCTTCAACGTTCCATGGAAATGTTTCACATCCCCTTCGACAAGGTAGGAAGGAGTCAAATCCGATCCACCTCCAAACCACCATGCGATAGGTTTGTCCGGGTTGAGCGGATCATCCACTTCAAAATATCGATAATTCAGATGGACGGTTGGGACATGAGGGTTTCTCGGATGGATCACGATCGAGATACCTGTCGCGAAGAAAGGTAGAGGACCAGTCGATTCGGGGAGGGAAGAATGATCGGCTCTCATTTGTTTTTGTGCCGTGGGGGGAAGGGAACCGTGGACTATTGAGATGTTTACTCCGGCTTTTTCGAAAACTCGGCCGGATGAGAGGATGCAGGATGAACCTTCGCCGCCTTCGGGTCGGATCCAGGCGTCTCGGATGAATTTGGTGGGTGAGGTGGAAAAGGAGGAGGACGAGGAAGAGGTGGAGGAGGAAGATGGGGAGGAGGGGAGTGGAGGGGAGAGAGCTTCGATCGTTTCGAGGGTTAGGACGATATGATTTTGGAGGGATTTCACCCAATTAGCCATCCGGATCCGCATAGGGTTCTGCGACGAATACGAATCAGCTAGGTAAGTACTCGAGAACCTCAGTACCCAAGGCGAGGTATACATAGGCGAAGAACGCGCTAGTGTTATGAAGAGAGAATCAAGCACCCACCCTCGGATCATCCCGCTCATAAGCTTCAGCAGGGAACCACTCCCTCCCAAACGTATCCACCATATTCAACGTCGGCGCCCCATCACATTTCAGATCCGACTACTCTACATCTTCAGCGTCGGCGTTGAGGACGGTTCTCGGTGGGAGGGCTCACTGTGTCGGCTGATGCTTGGGATCGTCGGAAGATGACGAAGACTAGTCCTGCTGCGAAGCCGGCTGTTGCGGAGACTAGGAGGGGGTTCCGGGGTTTCTGATCGGGTGGAGGTGACGGAGGAGGTGACGGAGGAGGTGGGATCGAGCTGTTGCATCGACGAGGTCTTCCTGCTCGGATCGATTTGTACTCAGCGCGATATTCGGAATCCATCTCAGACTAACCGGTATGCGTGATCCGCCCAATCCGTAGGGAAGCTGCTCGACTCGCTACAGACGCACTATGACAACCTCGAGCTGCACTCATACTAGTCTGCCCGATACCTGCAACGTGGAAGATGATCCGCGGCTATAAGGCAGGTCGCAAAAGTATCGACATGAGCGAGAGACGAGAGTGGACTTTCGCCCATCCAAGATTCCGAAGGAAACTGTGAAACGGGGCCCCGCATGTCGGAAAGTTCATGCCAAATCGAAGATTCAGTCTTGCGTGTTGTGTTGTATTAGGAGTTTCCCTTGTCCTCGATAAGCTCAGCGGAACTCGAAGAGATAGGTCGTTATGATTTCCGCAGCGATCCGAGTCTTGGCTCAAACGGCTGCCATACAGATGGAGGAGGCCGCCGGATCAGCTGGACCATCGAGCTTTGTCAAAGGAAAAGCTAGAGCGACACATTCAGCGAGTCGTAGCACAAGTCATATAGCACCTCTACCTCGATCATCTGTAAAAGCTGGTCGTGATGATTATGATGCTCCAAAAGTTGAACCTGGACCGTCGAAACCGCCGATAATGCCAGGTCTCATTCGAACGCCAAAGACGATCATGCCTTCTTCACATCGAATTGGGAAAGGGCAGTATGGCTCATCGGATCCACAAGAGGACAACCCGATCGATGGCGAGCATAACACCGCTACTTATCCTTCCGATGGTGGCCCAGGAGACCACCCATCACCGGCAGCCAGCTCGAGCTTGTCAAAACCGCCCCAATCCTCATCTCATTCCACTTCCGCGTCGACTTCCAATCTTCGTGGTGATCGTCAAGCTTCTGTATCATCCTCATCCAAAACTCCCCGGAAAGGTCCGGCGTCGAATATACCTCTCGAGTCAGGAGTCAGCGCTGCCGACCCTATCGCTCCTGACACCATCACAAGACCGCAATCGTCAACCGTAGACCCGGAAGTAGATGACGATGTCCGTAGTCTATTTTAGACCTGAAGACTGGCTGACTGGTGTCGATATAGAGTCCAGTGCTCATGAGAGCTTCGAAAGTCCCTTCGTCCCGACTAGGACGGCTATTCCACTATGGTTGTGAGCGATATATTTTCACCTCCCCTCTTTGGTAGTACGCTGATCAACGTTAAGCTCTGGCTGCTTCCATGTCTCTTGGTGCTGCCTCAGAATCCTTCCGCCGTACAACCGGTTCAGACTCAGGGAAAGGTAGCGTCTTCATGTCTGATTCGAACATACGTCGGCTCGTTGCTACGCTAGGCAGGATGAGGGGTGCTGCTCTAAAGCTTGGCCAGTTCATGAGCATACAAGGTGGGTTGTAGTCACCTTAGAGGAGACTCGCTGTTAGCCTGATGAGAGTCGTACTGGTTGCGACAGATAACAACCTACTCCCGCCCGAGATCGAGAGGGTTTTACAGCAAGTTCAGGCGCATGCAAATTACATGCCTGATTGGCAGATGCAGGTATATTCGCCCTCGTGCATTCCAGATCGGGTCAGCTGAACACCTGTAGAAAGTGATGAGCACCGAGCTTGGCTCCGAATGGCGATCCCTCTTCTCATCCTTCGACCGCACCCCTATAGCCTCAGCCTCTATCGGCCAGGTCCATAAAGCCATACTCGCTTCAACGAGCACACCCGTAGCGATCAAGATCCAATTCCCAGGAATCGCTTCGTCCATCGCATCCGATCTCGCAAACCTCTCTATCCTCCTCCGATCTTCCGCTCTCTTACCGAAAGGGCTGTACCTCCAGAACACGATGGCCGTGATGAGGCGGGAACTTGAGGATGAATGCGATTACATACGGGAAGCTGAGGCTGGGAGACGATTTGGTCGACTTTTGGAGGAAGACGATTTCTTCGTGGTTCCGAAAATTGTTGAGGAGGCTACTACGGGGAAGGTATTGACTACGGAATGGATGGATGGGAGGCCATTGAGCAGGATGAAGAACATGCCGCAAAAAACGAGGGATAAGGTGAGTGGTCTATCTCTTACTATCCTACTGCAAGTCCACGAGGTCAAGGCTAAAGGCTTGGTACAGATCGGCAGAAACGTCCTTCGTCTCTGTCTTCAAGAGCTCTTCCAATTTCGGTTTATGCAGACAGACCCGAATTGGGCGAACTTTCTGTACGATGCCCCGAACGATAAACTTCAGCTTATCGATTTTGGAGCATCGAGGGAGTACAGCAGGGAGTTTATGGATGGGTGGTATAGACTATTGACGGCTGCGTTGGAGGGGGAAAGGGAGGTCATGAGGGTGGAGAGTCAGAATCTTGGGTATCTGACGGGAGAGGAGAATGAGGTGAGTCAGATAAAAGGCTCCCTATTAGCAAGAGGCTGTATGGAATATCAGGAAATGCTCAAGGCGCATCTGGATTCAATGGCTCTTGTCGCCAGTATGTCTACCTATCAAAGCGGTATGATCATATTCTCAAGCTAATTTCGGTTCACAACTAGGTCCATTTTCTCATCCAGGACCTTACCCCTTCGCAAACCAAACAATCACCGACTCCGTCCGCGCTCTCATCCCGATCATGCTTCGGTACCGCCTCACCCCTCCCCCACCCGAGACATACAGCTTGAATCGGAAGCTTAGCGGAGCTTTCTTGATGTGTGCGAGGTTGAAGGCGAATGTGGATTGTCGGAGGCTATGGGAGGAGCAGGTCGGGGATTACAAGCCGGTCTCAGCATGAAGCCTTGCAAGCGTCATGTGCAGGAACGCGGACTTCCGTCAGCATTGTGACCTTCGAGGCAGACCGCGCGTGACAAGGCAAGATTGCATCCTCGTTCAAATGACGAGGCCTGCACATCAAGGCCGATCATTACCAAGAGTTCTCAGGGCGACGGTTGCTGCTACACTCAGCCGCCGTTGACCAGGCATCTGCCCAGGGTCTGGGATCGGGGTTAAGATCAAGAAGCGAAGTATACGAGGTGGTCGATCAGAAGTAACGTTCATCTCGATCATGGTATCCACATGCTGTACTGTTCAATAAAAGCGACATTATTCATCGCTTCAGGATCCAAAACCTATCCTCCACCTCTCTCTGACGCCTGCTTCAACCCACTCACATCTGGGCAGATCCCTTCGAACTCAGCGATCGCTTTGGACTCGCTGCACGTTCTTTGCTTGTCTTGCGCTTCCGGCTTTTCGAGCGTGGTGACCGTGTAGCTTCGTTTGAGTCTGTCGAGCCCTTCGACATGGCTGATCTTCCTGTGATACAGAGGTTCCCGACGCGTCGGACCCGGTACTCACTTCACGCGGTGGAATTTCGGGATCGTCTGGGACTTGGGGTGGTAGACCCTGTTGGAGTTTCCTTCTTGGAAGGGGTAGGCGGAGCAGGAACCCTCCGAAGCCAGTGTTCTTTCACTTGGTCGTTCTCAGCTTCACTGAGCATCTTGAAGTTGTGACTTCCGTATCTTGCTTGAGAAACTTCAAGTTGAAGGGCCCCAGTACGCACACGGTCGCCGGAACGCGAGAATCTTTCGAGATTGAGACATGATCCCTTGGGAAGACAGCCTTGCTCGTCGGAATTGTCTTTGATGTACAAGGATCCCATCTGAGATTTGTCCCGCCCGGAACCTCGCCTTGAAGAGAGTAGCCAATGAACCGACAGGTTTCTCGTCATGAAGGTCCCAGTAAGCATCTTGTTTGTTCCAGTCGACGACTTTGGGGTTCACGTGGATTGACGGTAAGATCAGTGTCATCGTCGACTTGATGAAACGAGTTTTGCCAACCGAAGTGGTTCCGGGCAGGTAACCGTCGATCGTCGGAACCTTGAAGGTACAGTTCCCCTTCAAAGATCCCATCCGGATTCAAGTCAAGCTCGGCGTCCGTCATGTTCAAATCCATCTTGATCATGAACGAGAGACCGTAAGCGGAAGCGCACACATCAGAAAGGGTCCTGTTCTCGTCGAGGGTGAGAGTGAACTTGGACTTGCTCGTCATCTTTCGAAGTGATCCTGCTTGCATGATGATTGCAATGTTTGGGTGCAGGCTCAAGCTGATGATTGATGGATTTGATGGGGTGGCGTATAGTAAAGAGATAGAAGACTCTTACATTGTGAAGCAAAAATCCTGAAAATGTCTCAACCTTTCAAGGGAAAATCAGCCGATCGCTTTGACTCCTTTGAATCGGTTGACCTTTATCTTCGTTGACGTCAATGCGTTTTTTGCCTTGCGAATGTGACCCAGAATGACAAAAAATCAGCCGAGGAATGTCGTATTATCCGACCTGCGACAATCTTAAAATCTCCAGTCCTTTACACGAAACCTTTTCCCCGAATTCGACCGAGTGAGATGATATTGCAACGTGAATGACCTCAAACCGATAGAGAAGGCAGGTCAGATTTAAATGAAAGGTCTGCAGCTTTCTGAACATGCTCGATCATACAGCGCAGTCGAACCGATCACTCGGTACGGATCCGAAAACGCCTCTAACATTAATTAACGGCTTACTCGATGCATCGATGATTCGTTGAATTGTCTGTCAAGTTTTTCGCCACGATTCAACCGAAAGTTTCAGGGAGTAGATCTAGGAACGGGGTGAGGTCGACGTTCATCGGAACCGGAAAGGCGTTCCGATCAAATTCTCCAGAAAGAGGCCACTTTTTTCGAGATAGCCAAGCGATCATTCCGGCAGTTGTCTCACTCATACTGGTTTCAGATCCAGAATCCTCTTCTACCCCCTCGAACCCAGATTATTGGTTTTTAGAAGGTTTCGATTGAAGGAAGCCACGTCCTCAGAGCCGGAAAATTTGGGATTGCTGCCTCATTACCCGATAAACGTGTGGGCGATCGGGCGACGGATAACTCTAAATGATGTGTGAGATCTTTGCCAAGGGAGAGGATGGGCCGGGAATCTGAATCTCTGGGATTTCCCAAGGAAAAAACCTTTATTCAACCCGTCTTCCCCGTCGTTCTTGTGTTTGCTTCTTTCTGACCCTTCTTATCCCGATTCCTTCTCCATGACATTGCTCGAAGGTTCTCGAAGCTGTCTACAGTAGAGTATCTCTTGACCAATAGGTCCATGTATCTTCGACTCACCACGACATGCCTTCACCTAACCGACCAGTCTTTCTTCCCCTCCTCCTCCTCGCCGCCCTATCCCTCCTCTACCCTGTACCAGTTTATGCAGTCGGCGGGATCTTCTACTCTTGCACGACAGCAGCCTATGCACAGACGGGTACGGCGGTCAGCGGGCGTACTAGCGTTTCTACCTGCTCCGTGAGTTGTCCCCTTTGAAAATGATCAAGCTTGGCTCAGACGTGATGGCCGGTGCAGACGGCATGCCTCGGCAAATCATACAAGTACTCCTCGTACCTCAACCTAACCTTCTACTGTGACAATACCAACGCTCCGGGAGCGAATATGGGTGAGTTCACCATTCACATCGTGCTGATCAAAAGTTATAGCTTCAGGTGCTTCTGGAGGGTGCGGGACAAAAGTCTACGAACCATGGGTGAGCGAAGCGGGGAAAAATGTTTTCTCTCTTCAACTCACTTCCTAAAGCTGAGAATTTCTTTTCGACCAGGTCACCAATACCTCCTTCACCTTTGATTTCTGCGGTCTCTTTGGCGGTTTGAAACCCGTCTCTGGATCTGCAACCGATTCCATGACCGTGTTCCCCGACTGTGCCGGATACGCATACATTCAAGTCACACCTTATCCCCGCCCGATATATACTACGGGTTCATTCACTCCCTCAGTTCGTAGTCCACTTCGAGTATCACCTCTCAACGTCGCAGACGAGCATGACCTCGGGGGCTTGCTCTTCTTCCACTGAACATGTATTCCCAATCACAAACCTCGCATCATTTCTGTCTCTGTCTCCATCCCAGAAGCTGATATGGCTCTTCTTCTGCCTCTCAGATCTTTGCACAGCCGGCAGGTGAGCTATTTTGCTTTGTGAGGCTCGACTTTCACGAAAAGATGGTTGCTGAATCTCGTCCAGCTGCTGTACCAAGCAAGGCCGCGAAGAAACGACACGCTCTGGACGTCGAGCTGGCAGAGATGGATGCAGCTGCGTCACGACATTGTCCCACGGTGGGGTTTCACACCCTGCCTGATCAGTCCAGACTGGAAAGGAGGGTACGAGGAGGTTCTTTTTTTCCTTCGCCAGTCCAGGGGGTTGAAAGCTAAAACGATTTCGTGTAGTATATCGACACATCATCAGGACTTGGTATGTCTTCCCGCTGTCCCCGCCGCGAGGATCCGTCATGATACTCTTTGTCGTAGAATCGTGTGGGGCTGCTTGTAGGGTGTACATGGGCAAGCGAACGAAACAGTGCCTTTATTGGGACGGAGTCAGTGGGCTTTCCCCATTATCTCCTCTTCCTTCTCCCAAAACCCTCCCGCTGACCGTTTTGGTGTCTTCATCGCTGCTCAGCGATACCCGGATCGCTCTAAGACAATCGGCATGTACCAATGGACAATGTCAATTCACGTGTAGGAAAGGTTACACGCCGCTTGATGAAGGAGGATGCGTTCGAGGTGGTCTCGAGCTTGAACGAAGAGATACGAGCGATTGGTCATGACGACATAGAAAGAAACCTAGACGGATAGATAGGAGGAGATGACATCTTAACGACTTTGGCTGGTTTGACTGAATCCATCTTGAGGAATGGTTACGAGCTCGGAATAGGGATACAGGGACATAGTTCTCCCTTGGCGATGGGGCTCTACCGGACTCATCATCGGATACGTCATATAAGCGGGCTCATCAAGCATCCATCGCTTTAGTTTCGCAACTCAAATCGATGACGGCTATCAATGTAGACAACATGGTAAACTGGATCACCTATCGCTCAGCCAAAGACGTAGCATGATTGTTGTCGTATGAGTAAACGGTTTCAAGAAGTATACATGTACGATACATACTTTGATGAAATCGTGTGTGATGCCAACTTGTGTCCTTACACTCGGACTTCGCAGGACGGCAGCCGACTTGCCTCACCCCAACACGATCTCCCAGTCACCTTGATAGGCTCACGTTTCCAAGGTAGCTGCAGAGAGCCATCATGAATGGTCACAACCAGAGTGGCGCCCACGGCCCTATTCAGGGCAAAAATCTGCTTGCCCGCGGACGGGTCGGAGAAAGTAGACAGGATGCTTTCCTGAAGCCAATTGGGGCTCACGATCTTGTGTAAGGCAGATGTGTTTCCTCCCTGCTCCCAAAGACAGCTTGCAGATTCTGGCAGACCCTCCTTGGGGATGTCGTAGGGAGCGGACGTGACAGTCGCGTTCAGAGTGCACAGCTGTCTGTCGGAGCCGGAAGGTGGAAGCTTGTTTGAGACGTACTTTCCCACCCCACTGAAAGTAGGTGGATTTCTGGTACGTGGATCAAGGAGGGTGAACCAATACTTGGTGTGCTCAGCATTGGTCTGGACGCTCAGTTTGAATTCAGCTTCGTCCCAAACTTTCTTCAAGATGGATTGTGGAAGAAAAGCCCAGTCGGTATCCTTTGTATCAAAAATGTAATTTCCAACCGATGTTGACATTACATATTGTCAGGTGTGCGAGTGCGTTGGATGAGGGGAACTGGGGCGGCAGAATGACACAATCGACTTCTCAGTCCTCCGTAAAATAATACCTGCACCCGTTTGAAACTCAGCTACATTCATTCATCAATGACGACAGTCGGCCTCCCTTTACAGAATCCTCACCAAAAGAGCTTTTCGAGCGAGTAAGTACACCTCGGATATCCTTTATCGGAACGCGGCCATCACTACATAACAGCATGAGGTCGCTTTGGTGGAGGAACGTCCGGAATTTGGAATGTAATGCACGGATCTTGGCACTTGACGAACGGAAATCGCCATCGATATCGAAAATTTTGGCGTGGTCATAACGTGATTCACCTATTTATTGAACAGACCCCTTCATTGAACATTTATTCATCTTCCTCTGTAGTCCCCATCAAATCCACCTTTCTTGTTATGCAGCAGCCTGAGACCCCTCTCGAGCTTGCTATAGCTAGCTACAGAGCCCAGCAGCACATCCACACCAAAGACCGTTCGAGCATGCGCACGATCGCCGAGGATTTCGGCGTCCATCCTTCAACCCTCTCATATCGCCTCCGAGGGGTTACCGAATCGTATTCCCAAGGCCATGCGTACCGCCAAGCCCTCAGAAATGACGAGGAACACTGCCTATTGGAC
>JAABUH010000784.1_pt1 | contig 41607 bp, 31 predicted proteins | sample 5559121 | NCBI WGS metagenome assembly JAABUH01 (sample SAMN10711871, study PRJNA513364) | rock metagenome | isolation source: Antarctica rocks | place: Antarctica: Victoria Land, Battleship Promontory nord | collected 2015-12-28
CCAGGGCGGTGGTGACCGTCCGGACGAGAAGCTGGAGATCAGCTACACCGCGTTCGACTTCGAAACCACCGAGATGGCCGACAATGGCGGAGACGGCCAGCCCGGCCACATCGTCTACGACCTGGCCGCCGCCAAGCCCGGCTAGGGCCTCTGCGGCCGGTCGGGCGCTGCGGCAAGCAAGGTTGAGGCTCCACCTCAAGCTCCGCCAAAGGCAAGCCTTTGGAATCCATCACTTGAGCAAGTGGTGTCCGAAGGCTCCATGCCTGGAGGAGGGGGCACTTGGCGGGTCCGGGCGCAGCGGCCAAAGGGTCCGACGGCCGCTTGGGTCGTTGGAGTGGCAGCGGAGGGAGAGCCCGGCCCTGCCTGCCGGCGGTCGAGGATCGGGGCCGCCGACAGTACGTCTGCAACCCCAGCCGGACCGATCCGCAGCGCCGCGGGCGTCGGCGTCCCGGGCCGGCCGCTCCGGCGGCGCCGTTCAGGGGCGAGCAGGCGGCGCGCGTGAAACCCCATGGGAGTCGGGCAATGCCGGCGACGCATTTCATAACGGACCTAAAACGGGAAATGATCAACGCCATCGGCCCCACGCCGACGGCGCCGGCGTCCGTCGGGACGCCGGTTCCCGGAGCGAGCAGCGTGGAAGGCTCTCTGCCCGTCGTCGTCTCGGGATCCGGCGGGACCCTGACATACGTGGCCTCCGCCGATGCATCCCGGTGCAACGGCACCTACCTGTACGGAGTGGACCACAGGATCACCACGACCGAACTCGACGCCAGACATCCGGTCGTCATCACCGGCCGCTACAGCGGCTGCATCCTGCGGGTCTTCCGGACCGATCCGGACAGGTATGTCGTCATGCATGTCTACAATCCGGGGCCGAATTCCGCCCTGCCGGCCGCGGCGGATGCGTATGTCAGGTCGCGGGGCGGGAAGGACGTCGTCGACATGGGCTCGAAGGGCCTGATCGGCCCCGGCATCGACTCGATCTGGTGGGTGTGCGAACTCGTGCCGAACGGCATGGGAATCAACGTGGCGAGACTGGACGTGGGCTCGACCGGCAGGATCGTCCGTCGCGAGATCGGCTGGAATCCCTTCGGAGCGACGGGAATCCGCTCCCGCGCGTCCTGACGGCTCCAGCCGGACGGACAGGCCGGTCCGGGCGGCCGTCGCCGGCCGGCCTGCAGGTGCCGGCAGCGCGGCCTCGTGCCCGGCCGGGACGACGCCCTTTCCATTGCGGACACACAACGATATCGGCGCTGATCCTTGGCCTGCCAGCGAGCAGGGCCGGGCTCTGCCCGGCCCGCCAAGCCTGAGGCCTCTGGAACCGTTCCTTCTAGCAAATGGATTCCAAAGGCCTGCCTTTGGCGGAGTCCAGAGGCAGAGCCTCTGGCCTTGCCTGCCCTGATCGCTCCCGCGTCACGGCCGCTGGCGCATCCCCCGATCGGCCGGCCTGCCGGGCTGGTGCGCGCGACGGGCCCGCCATCCCGGCCGATCCATGCGGCGTCGTCGCGAGACGCGGCCGCCGGGCCGGCCGCACCGGCCTGTTACCGTTGTAGCCGGAATGGCGGCCTGACGTCATCCGCCCGTAGGGAGCCCGACGCAGGATGGCAATGACAGCGGGGGCGGGCGTCCGGCCGGTGATGGCGGATGTCACGGCCCTGCGGGCAGCGAGGCGGGACAATGGGCAGACATCGCATCGGACGGCCGGCGTGAGCGGCGAGGCGGAGCAGCCGCTGCTGCTGCTGACCTCGCCGCTGGGCGACGACACGCTGCCGTTCCAGCAGGGCACCCTGCACGCGGTCGCGCTGTCCGCGCGCGAGTGGCTGAGCCGGCCGTTCGAGGCCGCCATCACCGCGGTCTCGACCCGGCGGTCGATCGACCCCGACGAGCTGGTCGGCCGGCCGGTCTGCCTCACGGTGCGCTGGCGCCCGGGCGGGGACCGCCTCATCCACGGCATCGTGCGCAGGCTGACCGCGGTCAGCCTGCCGCAGCGCGACCGCTGGCAGTACGTGCTGGACGTGGTGCCGAGGCTGCGCCTGATGGAGCAGGCCGCGGATTGCCGGATTTTCCAGGACCGCACCGCGTCGGAGATCCTGCGGACCCTGTTCGCCGAGCACGACGTCTCGCCGGTCGAGTTCCGCATCTCCGGCGCGCAGCCGCGGCGCGAGTACACCACGCAGTACAACGAGACCGACCTCGATTTCGCCCAGCGCCTGATGCAGGAATCCGGCTGGTTCTACTTCTTCGAGCACAGCCGCACCGGCCACACGCTCGTGGTGTGCGACCACAACAGGTCGTTCCGCCCGCTCGCCCCGTTCCGGTACCGCGTGGTCCACGCCGGCGACAACGTGGACGTGTTCAGTCACTGGCACGAATCGCTGCAGACCGCCCATGGCCGGGTGCGGCTGGAGGACTACGACCCGACCCGGCCGCGCACGCCGGTGTCCGGCCAGCAGGAGACGACGCTGGGCACGGCCGGCGCCGCGCGGCGCCGCGTGTTCCGCTGGCCCGCCATGACGCAGGAGGACGGGGTCGCCGGCCAGCGCGCCCGCTTCCACATCGAGGCGTCGGAGGCACAGGCGCAGCTCGGCTCCGGCCGCGGCTTCGACCCGCAGTTCGCGCCGGGCCGGCGCTTCGCCATGGCGCACGACCCGTTCACCTGGGCCGAGGGCCGCGAATACGTGCTGCACGGCGTGGAGCACCAGGCCGTCGACGACACCTGGGTCGTCGGCGGCGGCACGGCGCGCTACAGCAACAGCTTCACCTGCCTGCGCGAGACGGTGCCCTGGCGCGACGCCCCGACGCTGCCGCGCCCGGCGATGGCGGGCATCTTCTCCGCGGTCACGCTGGGCAACGCGGGCGAGGAGATCCACGCCGACCCGCTGGGGCGGATCAAGGTCCGCCTGCTGTTCGATCACCGCCGCGACACCGTCGCCGCCCGGGCCATCTGGGCGCGGGTGGCCCAGCCATGGTCGGGCAGCAGCTGGGGCTGGCAGCACCTGCCGCGCGTCGGCACCGAGGTCGCGGTGTCGTTCATGAGCGGCGACCCCGACTCGCCGGTCGTCGTCGGGTGCTTCTACAACCAGGACCAGCAGCCGGTGTTCCCGATCCCGTCGCAGCAGACCCGGCAGGGCTTCCGCAGCCGCTCGACGCTGCACGGCGGCACGCAGGAATACTCGGAGCTGTCCTTCGACGACCGGCGCGGCGAGGAGCTGGTGCTGCTGCACGCGCAGCTCGACCACCGGATCGAGGTCGAGCGCGACCAGGACGCGAGCATCGGCCGCGACCGCAGCGTCGAGACCATGCGCGACGACAGCCTGGTCAGCAGGACCGGCAACGTCAGCATCGACGCCGTCGCCGGGTGCGTCACCATCTCGGCAGCCAAGACGATCACGCTCAGGGTCGGGGGAACCTCCGTCATCCTGACCGAGACGGGCATCAATCTCAGCGCGCTCGCCGACATCTCGATCTCGGCGCTCGGGATCGTCACCACCGAGGCGGTTGGCGACGTCAACACCTCCGCCGCCGGGGCGGTCACGATCGAGGCGACGGGCGACGTCAACATCGCCGGGGCCGCCGTCACGATCGAGGCGGCGGACGGCGAGGTCGACTGCATCCCGTTCCCAGTATGAGCGACGAACAGCCTATGGGCGACACCTCCCCGAACGACGGCAAGCTCCGCCGGCTCCCGGCCGGCGTCCTGCACATGCGCCTGCCGCCCGGATGCCGTCCCCTCGTCGACGAGGGGCTGCCGCCCGGCGCGCTGTCCGCCAGGCTGCACGCGCTCGGATTGCTGCGCGAGCAGCTCGCCTTCCTCGCCTACGCCCTGCCGGAACGGGAGGCAGTGTGGTGGGGCTGCATGTGCGTGCTGCACGCGACGCCGACGGGGCTCGCGCCGGAGCAGCGCCACGCGCTCGCGCTGGCGCAGGACTGGGTGCGCCAGCCCAGCGAGGCCAGGCGCCTGGAAAACCGCGCGGCCGCCAAGGCGGCCGGCTGCGTCTCGCCCGCCGCCTTCGTCGCGCGCGCGGTGTTCGCGAGCCAGCTTTCGAGGCCGGCGAGCACGCGGGCCGGGCGGCTGGTCGAGGGCGCGATCCGCCGCGCCGCGGCGTCCGGAGCGCCGGACCGCAGCGAGGCGAGCCTGCGTCGCTTCATCGACAGCGCCGAGGACATCGCCGGTGGCGGCCCGGGCCGTCTGCCGCCGCCGGCCGGCGCGGGGACGCCGGCATGACCCTCGTCCTGCGCATCGTGAACGGCCCGGCCGGCGTGGCGGCGGAGACGCGGCGCCTCGATTCCGGATCGCTCGGCATCGGCCGCGGGCCGCGCAGCGACTGGGTGCTGCCCGACCCCGACCGGCTGCTGTCCAAGCGGCACTGCGTCGTGGCCCGGGCCGGCGACCGCTGGGAGGTGAGCGACACCAGCAGCAACGGCACCTACCTCAACGGCGAGACGCAGGCGCTGGGCGGGGCGCCCCGCATCCTGCGCGACGGGGACCGGCTGCTGATCGGCGCCTACGAGATCAGCGCCGACATACGGCCGGCGCCAGGGACCGGAGCGCCAGAGGCCGGGGCGCCAGGAATCGGGTCGCCCGGGGCCGGACGGGACGACGGGACGGCCCCGCCCTGCTTCGGCGCGGCCGGCGCGCGCCTGCCGGAGGGGCCGAGCGAGCGTCTGCCCGGCGACCCGTTCCCCTCGGTCGAGAACGACCCGCTGGGCATCTCGCTGCCGCCCGCCCGCCTGCCGGCCGACTTCGTCACCACCCGGGCGGACCACCTGCAGGCGATCGCGGCCGAGTTCCGGCCGCCGCGCCCGAGCCTGGAGCTGCTGCCGGACGACTGGGACGTCGAGACGCCGGCGCCGCCCTCGGCGCCGCTCGCGGCGACGCTCCCCCAAACGCGCCAGGAGCCGCCCCTCCAGGCGCGCCCGGAGCCGCCGCAGCCGCTCCTGGCGCCGCAGCCGGCCCCTGCCGCAGCCGCCACGGTCACGCCCGACCCGATCCCGCGTCCGGTCCCGGGGCCGACCTCGCGGCCGGTCCAGGAGCCGGTCCAGGAGCCGGCCGGGAGTTGCGCCCCGGGTCTCGCCGCCTTCGCGGCGGGCGCCGGCCTGGCGGGTCCGCTGCCGGCCGACCCGGACGCGTTGCTGCGCGGCGTCGGCGCCGCCTTCCGCGCCGTGGTCGCCGGGCTGCGCCAGACCATGATCGCGCGCACCGCCATCAAGAGCGGGTTCCGCATCGACCAGACGGTGATGCGCGCCGCCGGCAACAACCCGCTGAAGTTCTCCGCCGACGACGACGACGCCCTGGCCGGGCTGCTCGGCATCGGCCGGCGCACCGACATGACGGCGCAGGCCGCGATCGGCGAGGTCCTGCGCGACATCGGCCTGCACGAGCTGGCGACGACCAGCGCCATGCAGCGCGCGACCCGCGACCTGCTCGCGTCCCTGGCGCCAGGCGAGGCGGCGGCACGGGCCGGCGCGTCCCTGCTCGACCTCCTGCCGGGCCGGCGCGCGGCCCGCCGGTGGCGGGCCTACGAGGCCCTGCACGCATCCGTGGTGCGGGCCCTGTCCGACGACCTCGACGGCGTGTTCGGCCGCAGCTTCATGCGCGCCTACGAGCAGGCCACGCGCGACGCCGAGGCGCAGGGGCCGCCGGCCCCGCCCGGACGCGCCATCTCAGGCGCCACCCCACACGCCGCCCTGCCGGCCGTCCCGTTGGCCCCTCCGCCGGCCGCTGCGCCGGCCCCCGCGCCGGCCACGCAGCCGGTCCCCCCGCTCCTGGAGTTCCTGCAATGACCTGGGTCAACCGCGTCGCCTGGCAGGAGGGGATGTTCCTGCGCGCCCAGCACTTCCAGCAGCAGGACCGCTGGTTCGAGGCGCAGCTGCGCGGCAGCACCGCCCCGCTCGCGCCGCACCCCTGGGGGCTGACCCGGTTCGCGATCGCGCAGGACCTGCTCTCCACCGGACGCTTCGCCCTCGCCGCCGCCGCCGGGCTGTTCGAGGACGGCACGCCGTTCTCGCTGCCGGACGAGGCGGACCTGCCGCCGCCGCTGGAGCTGCCGGAGGCCACCCGCGACTCGCTGGTGTTCCTCGCCGTGCAGGTCCGCCAGCCCGGCGCCGCGGAGATGGGCGAGGCCGGCGCCAGGTCGCGCCACCAGCTCGCGGGCTTCGAGGCCAACGACACCCACTCCGGCACCCATTCCGGCGCCTCCTCCGGTGCCACCCAGCCCGCGGAGCTGCAGGTCGCGCGCCTGCGCCTGCGCTACATGCTGCAGTCCGACGAGCGCGACGGCTACCTGTGCCTGCCGGTGGCGCGCGTGATCGAGGTGACGCCCGACCGGCGCGTGGTGCTCGACGAGCACTGGATCCCGCCGGTGCTGAGCTGCGCCGCGGCGGCGAACCTCGCCTCGCTCGCGGTGGAGATGGCCGGGCTGCTGAACCAGCGCGGCGAGGCGATCGCCGCCCGACTGACCGCCGTGGGCGCGAAGAGCAACACCGAGGTCGCGGACTTCATGCTGCTCCAGTCGGTCAACGGCTGGCAGACCCTGCTGAGCCACGTGGCGGACGCGGGCAACCTGCACCCCGAGGCGTTCTACCGCACCCTGCTGCAGATGGCGGGCGAGCTCGCGACCTTCACCGACCCGCGCCGCCGCCCCGGGGTCTACCCGGCCTACCGCCACGCCGACCTGCGGCGCAGCTTCGCCCCGGTGGTCGCCGACATCCGCCGCTCGCTGTCGGCGGTGCTGGAGCAGACCGCGGTGCGCATCGCGCTGCAGGAGCGCCGGCACGGCGTGCGGGTCGGCGCGGTGGAGGACCGCTCGCTGCTGGCCGGGTCGAGCTTCGTCCTGGTGGTGCAGGCGGACGTGCCGGCCGACCGGCTGCGCCGCGGCTTCCCCAGCACGGTCAAGATCGGCGCGGTCGAGCACATCCGCGAGCTGGTCAACGTCGCCCTGCCCGGGATCGAGATCAGCGCCCTGCCGGTGGCGCCGCGGCAGATGCCGTTCATCGCCGGCGCGCTGTACTTCGAGCTGGACCGCAACAGCCCGCACTGGGCGCAGATGCAGAGTTCGGGCGGCTTCGCCGTGCACGTCTCGGCGGAATACCCCAACCTCGCGCTCGAGCTGTGGGCGATCCGGGGATGAACGACAATCCGTTCGCCGAGCCCGACGACAGCGACGCGACGCTGGTGCGGCCCCGCCCGGTGCAGCCTCGCCCGGTGCAGCCCGGCTTGGTGCAGCCCGGCTTGGTGCAGCCCGGGCCGGTGCACCGCCCGGCGGACGCCGCCGGGCCGGACCCGGCGCAGATTCCCCCCTCGGGCGAGGACAGCGTCCCCGCCGACGGAGGCGATTTTTCGGACATGCCGGGGTTCGGCCCGTCGCCGGTGCTGTCGGCGGCCGCGCCGCTGCTGACGCTGCTGTCGCGGCTGCGCAGCGTGTCGTCGGTGCCCGACCCGGCGCTGCTGCGCGAGCGCACCGTGGCCGAGTTCCGCCGCTTCGAGGAGCAGCTCCGCGCCGGCGGCCAGCCGATGGACGTGATCCGCGCCAGCCACTACGCGCTCTGCGCCAGCCTGGACGACGTGGTGCGCAACACGCCGTGGGGCGGCAGCGGGCCGTGGGCCGACATCTCCCTGGTCGCCGCGTTCCACGGCGAGGTGCTCAGCGGCGAGCGGTTCTTCGACGTCCTGGCGCAGCTCTGCCGCAACCAGGGCCGGCTGCTGCCGGTGATCGAGCTGATGTACGTCTGCATGTCGCTGGGGATGCAGGGCCGCTACCGGCTGTCGCAGCGCGGCCCGGCCGAGCTGGACCGGCTGCGCGAGGAGACCTACGCCCTCATCATGCGCCAGCGCCGGCCGGCCGAGCGCGCCCTGTCGCCGCACTGGCGCGGCATCTCCGCGCCGTACCGGCCGCTGCGGGCGGGCGTCCCGGTCTGGGTCGCGGCGATGGCGGCGCTGGCGCTGCTCGCGCTGGCCTACGGCCTGCTCGCGCTGCGGGTGAACGAGGCCTCCGACCGGCTGTTCGAGGCGGTGGCCGCCCTGCCGCCGGGCCACATGCCGGCGATCGCCCGGCCGGCGCCGGTGGTGCCGGTGGCGGCCTCGCCGCCGCGGCCGGACGCGCGCGACGGCCTGCGCGCCTCGCTGGCGCCCGACATCGCCCAGGGCCTGGTCGAGGTGGTGGGCACCGACGCGGTCCCTGTGCTGCGGGTCCACACCGCCGGCCTGTTCCGCTCCGGCAGCGCCGTGGTGGAGAGCCGCTTCCTGCCGCTGCTCGCGCGCATCGGCGCCACGGTCAAGGCGTCGGGGCAGGACGCCGTGGTCGCCGGCTACACGGACGACCAGCCGATCCGCACCGTGGCGTTCCCGTCCAACTTCCAGCTCTCGCAGGCGCGCGCCCGGGCGAGCGCGGCGGTGATCGCCGCCGTGGCCGACCCGGCGCGCCTGGCCGCGGAGGGCCGGGCGGACGCCGACCCGATCGCCGGCAACGACACGGCGGCGGGACGCGAGCAGAACCGCCGCATCGAGGTGATCCTGCACCCGACGGAGACGAAATGATGCCGCAGCAGGTCTCCTACCTCCTGGCCAGCCTGCTCAGCCGCCGCGCGTCTGGGCTCGCGGGCACCGGCCTCGCGATGACCCTGGTCTGGTACCTGGGTCCGCTGGTGCCCGGCATGGGCGGGCCGCTGCCCAGGGCGGCGGCCATCCTGGTCCTGGCCCTGGCCTGGACCGGCGTCGCCGGCGCCGGCGCCTGGCGCCGGCGCCGGCGCGAGCGGGCCCTGGCCGCGGCCATCGCCCCGGACGCCCCTCCTGATGCCGCGTCCGACGCCGCGCCCGGCGCAGGCCCGTCCGGCGACGCGGCGGAGGAGGTCGCCCAGCTCCGCGCGCGCATGGCCGCCGCCATGGCGCGGCTGCGCGGCAACCGCCGGCGCTGGGGCACCCTGTACGAGCAGCCCTGGTTCCTGCTGATCGGCCCGCCCGGGGCCGGCAAGACCACGGCGCTGGCCAATTGCGGCCTGAGGTTCCCGCCGCCCGCCGAGGGCGCGGAGGACGGCGGCGTCGGCGGCGTCGGCGGCACCCGGCTGTGCGACTGGTGGTTCGCCGACGAGGCGGTGCTGATCGACACCGCGGGCCGCTACACGACGCAGGACTCCGACGCCGCGATCGACCGGGCCGGCTGGCACGGCTTCCTCGACATGCTCCGACGCACCCGGCCGCGCCAGCCGGTCAACGGCATCATCGTGGTGGTCTCGATCACCGACATCGCCGCCGCGCCCGCCGGGGAACGCGCCGCCCACGCCCGCGCCATCCGCCGACGGGTCAAGGAGGTGTCGGACCGGCTGCGCATCGAGGTGCCGGTCTACATGGTGTTCAGCAAGGCCGACCAGCTCAGGGGGTTCACCGACCACTTCGACGACCTCGACGCCGACGCGCGCAGGCAGGTCTGGGGCATGACCTTCCCGCTGGCCGGCGGGGTGGAGGCGTTCGCGCCGGAGTTCCGGCTGCTGCTCGACCGCCTCGACTCCCGCCACCTGGAGCGGCTGCAGGCGGAGCGCGCGCCCGACCGCCGCGCCGCCGCCGCGGGGTTCGCGCTGCAGGCCGCCTCCGTCGCAGGGCCGCTGGAGGAGTTCCTGCGCCAGGCGTTCGGCGGCACCAGGCTCGACCCGGCGCCGTTCCTGCGCGGCGTCTACCTCGCCTCGGCGACGCAGCAGGGCACGCCGCTGGACCGGCTGACCGGGCTGCTCGCCCGCTCCTTCGGCATCGACCAGCAGCGCGCGCCGGGCCTGCGCCCGGTCGCCGGCCGCAGCTACTTCCTGCACGGCCTGCTGCACGACGTCGTGCTGGGCGAGGCGCTGCTGGCCGGCTCGCGCTCCCGCGGCGAGCGCCGCCGACGCTGGCTGCGCGCCGGCGGGTTCGCCGCCACCGGCGCCCTGGCGCTGGCCGGCCTGCTGGCGCTGGTCGGGGCGGAGGGGAGCAGCCGCGCCGCCGTGGCGCGCGGCGAGGCGGCGCTCGGCGCCTACCGCGCCCAGCTCAGCGGCCTGACGCTCGACCCGGTCGCGGACGACGACCTGCCCGCGGTGACGCCGGTGCTGGACGCGGCGGCGGCGCTGCCCGCCGGCACCGCCCCCGTCGTGGCGCTGCCCGGCCTGTCACAGTCGGCCAAGCTGCGGCAGGGCGCCGCCCAGGCCTACCGCGAGGCGCTGCGCACGGTCCTGCTGCCGCGGCTGGTCTGGCGGCTGGAGGCCCGGATGCGCGCCCGCCCCGGCGACGCGGACTTCCTCTACGAGGCGACCCGCGTCTACCTCATGCTGGGCGGCGGCGGCCCGCTGGACCCCGCCCTGGTGCGGGACTGGGAGGCGCGCGACTGGGCGGTCCGCTTCCCCGGCGCCCTGAACGCCGAGCTGCGCGACCACCTGGCGCACCACCTGGCCGCGCTGCTGGCCGAGCCGCTGCCGCCGGTCACCCTCGACGGCGCCCTGGTGGCCTCGGCCCGCGCCGCCTTCGCCGGCGAGACGCTGGCGGCACGGGTCTACGGCCGGATCCGCGGCGCCGCCGCAACGGCGCAGGAGCCCGACCGGGAGGCGGCCGGCTGGAACGTGGCTGACCGGAGGGTGGCCGACTGGAGGGTGGCCGACTGGAGCCCGGCGCTGGCCCTCGACCAGGGCGGCGCCGCGCTGTTCAGGCGCATCTCGGGCGCCCCGCTGACCGACGGCATCGCCGGCTTCTACACCGGCGACGGCTTCCGCCGCGTCCTGCTCGCCCGCCTGGCCGCCGCCACCCGCAGCGTGCTCGACGAGACCTGGGTGCTGGGCCGGACGGAGGCGTCGCCGCCCCGCGACGCGGCCCCGGACGTGCTGGAGCGCGCGGTGGTCGCCCTGTGGGTGCAGGACGCCACCGCGCGCTGGGACGCGCTGCTCGCCGACCTCGCCCTGGCGCCGCTCGGCGACCGCGGCGAGACGGTCAGGCGGCTCTACGTCCTGTCGTCGCTGCAGTCGCCGATGCGCGACCTGCTAGCGGCGATCGTGCTGCAGCAGACGCTGCTGCCGCCCGCGGGCGGCAGCGCCCAGCCCGGCGCCGCGGAGGCCGGGGCCGCCCAGCCCGCCGCCGCGGGGGCAAAGGCCCAGCCCGGCGCGGCGGACGCCGTGGCCGCCCGCCCCGGCGCCGCGGGGGCAAAGGCCCGGTCCGGCGCGGCGGACGCGAGGACCCCGCCCGACGCCGCGGTCGATCCCGTCACCGCCGAGGCCGATGCGGCGATGGGCCGGCACTACGCCGCCCTGCGCGCCCTGATGCTGGACGGACCGGCGGAGGCGCCGCTGGCCGGGCTGCTCCGCCTCGTCAAGGCCCTGCAGGCCGAGCTGTCGCGCACCGGCGGGGCCGACCCCGACGTCGCCGCGGCGCTGCAGACCAGCGGCGAGCCGGCCTCGCTGCTCCAGGCCGAGGCGGACCGCCAGCCGGTCCCCGTCGGCCTGTGGCTGCGCCAGATCGCGATCGCGGGCCGCACCATGCTCGGCAGCAACGCCGCCAGCGCGGCCAGGACGGCGTTCGCGGCCAGCACCGGGCCGGCGCCGCTCTGCCGGCAGGTGGTGGACGGGCACTACCCGTTCGACGCCGGCGCCCGCGCCGACGCGACGCTCACCGACTTCGCCCGGCTGTTCGCGCCCGGCGGGGTGCTGGACAGCTACTTCCAGTCGCAGGTCAGGCCCTACGCCGACACCGGCGGCCCGGTCTGGCGAGCCCGCGTCGTCGGCGGCGTGGCCCCCCCGGTGGACGGGGCGGCGCTGGCCTCGTTCCAGCGCGCCGCGGCGATCCGCGACGCCTTCTTCCCGGCCGGCGGCACCGTGCAGGTCCGGTTCTCCGTCGCCGCGACCGCCTCGGGCGGGGACCGGACCCCAGGCGCCGCCGCGACGCCGACCGCCGCCGTGACATCGGGCGCCGCCGTGACCCCGAGCACTGCCGCGACGCCGAAGGCCGCCCCGGCGCCGAAGGCCACCCTGACGATCGGCGCCGCCAGCATCGCGGACGCCACCGGGGCCCCGTCGCCCGTCGCGCTCACCTGGCCGGCGGACGGCCCCGAGCAGGCGGGCCTCGCCTTCGACCCGGCGGGCGCGGCCACGCCGCTCCAGGAGACCGGGAGCTGGGCGCTGTTCCGCCTGCTCGCCCGCGGCCGGGTCGCCCCGTCCGGCCCCGGCAGCTTCACCGTGGCGTTCGGCTCCGGCGACCAGGGCGCCCGGTTCGCGCTGCGCACGGAGTCGGCGCGCAACCCGTTCGACCGCCACCTGCTGGAGGGCTTCCACTGCCCGGTGATCCGATGAGCCGGGCGACGAGCCCGGTCGCCAGGCCTCCCCACGCCGGCTTCTTCGGCAAGATCCCGTCGCGGGGGGACTTCGTGCGCGCGCGTCTGTCCTCCGCGTTCGTGCAGGCGTGGGACGGCTGGATGCGCCAGGTGCTCCCGGGCAGCGAGGCCATCCTGGGCGAACGCTGGGAGGAGGCCTGGCGCGCGACGTCGCCCTGGCGCTTCGCCCTGCCGGCCGGCCGGTGCGGGCCGCGCGGCGTCGCCGGGGTCTGGCTGCCCAGCGCCGACCGGGTCGGCCGGCCGTGGCCGCTGGTGATCGCGGCCGAGGGCGCCTGCGCGGGCGAGGGCTTCCTGGACGAGGCAGAACGGCTCGGCCGCGACGTGCTGGCGCTCGGCCTGTCGCCGAGCCTGTTCGCGGCCGGGCTCGACGACCTGCCGGTCCCAGGCCCCGCTGAGGCCTCGGGCCCCGTCGAGGCCCCGGGCCGCGCCGACGCTTCGGTCTGGTGGCGGGCCCCGGCCTGGTGGCGCGCCCCGGCCTGCTCGCGGGCGTCGTCCTGCGCGACCGGGGAGGGCGGGACCGGCCCCACCGCCCGGGACGGCCTGCCGGACGCGGCGCGCTTCGCCGCGATGCTGGGGCCATGACGGAGCCTCGGCACTGCGTGGCGAGCCATCCCGGCACGGTCCGCGCCGTCAACCAGGACGCCTGGCTGTGCCGCGCGGAGATCGGCCTGTTCGCGGTGGCCGACGGCGTGGGCGCCCACGCCGGGGGCGAGACGGCGTCGCGGACCATCGTGGAGGCGCTGCACGCCATCCCCGCCGCGCTGCCGCCAGCCGCGCGCCTGGCCGCGGTCCGCGCCGCCCTGCAGGACGCCCACGACCGGCTGCTGCGGCTCGGCGGCGCGCTGGTGCCCGCGTCCGCCGTCGCCAGCACCGTGGTGGTCCTGGTGGTGCACGAGGCGCACTTCGCCTGCCTCTGGGCCGGGGACGCGCGCGGCTACCGGCTCCGCGATGGCGTGCTGCTCCGGCTGACGATGGACCACAGCATGGTGCAGGAGCTGGTCAGCGACGGCATGATCTCCGAGGAGCAGGCGGCGACCCATCCCCGCCGCAACGTCATCACCAGGGCCGTCGGCGCCGGCGGCGCCGAGCTTGCCGTGGACAAGGTGATCGGGGACACGCGGCCCGGCGACATCTTCCTGCTGTGCAGCGACGGGCTCTACACGACGGTGACGGCCGCCGAGATCGCGAAGGCCATGGCCGGACCCGGCGACGCGGCGAAGGCCATGGTGGACGCGGCGCTGCGCCGGCTCGCCCGCGACAACGTCACGGCGATCGTCGCCTCCTTCTGATGCCAGCGGACCCTGACATTGACCTGTCAGGAAGCAAGGCCGGGCTTTGCCTGGACCCGCCAGGGCGAGCCGCCCTGGACCGGCCTTCCTCAAGTAGTGGATTCCAAAGGCTTGCCTTTGGCGGAGTTTGAGGCGGAGCCTCAACCTTGCTTTCCTGCTTCGGGCCCAGCCCACGCCCCTCAGTGCCCGATCACCGCCCGCAGCGCCGTGGCCACCAGCGCGACCACGACCACGCCCGCCGCCCACAGCCCGGCGAACCACAGCAGCCGGCGGGTCAATGGTAGTGCGTCCCGGTGCCGACCTTGCCGCGGAACACCCAGTAGCTGTAGCCCGTGTAGATCAGGATCGTGGGCACCAGCACGGCCGCGCCGACGAGCAGGAACATCTGGCTCGCCGGCGGGGCGGCGGCCTGCCAGATGGTGATCGACGGCGGCACCATCATCGGGAACACGCTGATGCCGAGGCCTGCGAAGCACAGCACGAACACGCCGAGCGCGCAGGCGAACGGGGTGGCGTGGTGGCGCCGCTCCAGGCCGACCCAGAACCCCCAGGCCAGCAGCGCCACCAGCACCGGCACCGGCGAGGTGAGCGCGATGCCGGGCCAGCCGAACCAGCGGGCGCGGAACAGCGGGTTGAGGAACGGCGTCCACAGGCTGACGGCCACGATCAGCGCCAGCGTGGCGATGCCGAGCACGCGGGCATGGCGGCGGCAGCGGTCCTGCAGCGCGCCCTCGGTGCGGAACACCAGCCACGACGCGCCGAGCAGGGCGTAGCCGATCACCACCGCGACCCCGCACAGGATCGAGAACGGGGTGAGCCAGTCGAACCAGCCGCCGGAGTAGTGGCGGCCAGTGACCTTGATGCCCTGCAGCAGCCCGCCGAGCGCGAGGCCCTGGAAGAACGCCGCCATGGTGGAGCCGGCGAAGAACGACGCGTCCCAGCCGAAGCGGCCGATCCGGCTGGTGGCGCGGAAGCGGAACTCGAAGGCGACACCGCGGAAGATCAGGGCGAGCAGCATGCCGATGATGATCGGGTAGAGCGCGGGCATGATGGTGGCGTAGGCCAGCGGGAACAGCGCAAACAGGCCGCCGCCGCCGAGCACGAGCCAGGTCTCGTTGCCGTCCCACATCGGCGCGATGGAGTTCACCATCACGTCGCGCTGCTCGCGCTCCGGCTCGGCGGCGAACAGGATGCCGACGCCGAGGTCGAAGCCGTCGAGCAGCACGTAGGCCAGCACGGCGACCGCGATCACCCCCGCGGCGACGATCGGCAGCACGGGACCGCCCAGGGCGGCCGCGAGCCCCCCGAGGCTGGCCTGGGCGGCGGGGAGCGTGGAGGCGGGGTCCATGGCGCCTACTCCGCCGGCAGCGGGTCGCGGGCGCCGGGCCGTGCGGCCGTCCCGGGGTGGGCCGTCCCGGGGTGGGCCGTCCCGGGGTGGGACTGGCCGACGGCGCCGCCGCTCATCGGGCCGGAAGCCGCGGGCGCGGCGCCCGCCGGGCCCGGGGTGATGCCGGCGGTGCGGGTCGGGACGCCCTGGGGCGGGCCGCTCTCGCCGGGCTGCGGCGGCTGGGCGGCGAGGCGCAGCAGGAAGATGAACCCCGCGGTGTAGACCACCGCGTAGACCACGATGAACGCCAGGAACGAGGCGGCGAGGCCGGGGGCCGCGATCGGCGACACGCTCTCCGTGGTGCGCATCAGGCCGTACACGGTGAACGGCTGGCGGCCGACCTCGGTGGTGACCCAGCCGAGCAGCAGCGCCGCGAAGCCGGACGGCGCCATGGCGACCACGCCCCACTGCAGCGCGCGGCTGGTGTAGAGCCGGCCGCGCAGCCGCTGCAGCAGGCCGGCGATGCCTGCGAGCAGCATCAGCATGCCGAGGCCGACCATGGCGCGGAACGTGTAGAAGATGATCTGCGCGTTGGGCCGGTTCTCGGGCGGGAACTGGTCGAGGCCGGGGACCTCGCCGTCGAGGCTGTGGGTCAGGATCAGCGAGCCGAGCAGCGGCACCTCGACCTTGTGGCGGGTGACGCCGGCCTTCATGTCGGGCACGCCGAACAGCAGCTCCGGCGCGCGTCGCTCGGCGTGCCAGTTGCCCTCCATCGCGGCGAGCTTGGCCGGCTGGTACTTGAGCACCTCCAGCCCGCTCATGTCGCCGACCAGGATCTGCAGCGGCGCCACGATGACGGCCATCCACAGCGCCATGGAGAACATGGTGCGCGCGGCCTCGTTCGGCCGCCCGCCGCGGCGTCGCTCGCCGAGGATGTGCCACGCGCCGACCGCGCCGACGGTGAACGCGACCGAGAGGAACGCCGCCAGCATCATGTGCGGGTAGCGCACGAACACCGACGGGTTGAACAGGATGCGCAGCCAGCTCTCCGGCAGGAAGGTGCCGTCCGGCGCGATGGAGTAGCCGGCGGGCGTCTGCATCCACGAGTTCACCGCGATGATCCAGAACCCGCTCAGCAGCGTGCCGAACGCGACCAGGCAGGTGGCGGCGAAGTGCAGGCGCGGCCCGACCTTGTCCATGCCGAACAGCATCACGCCGAGGAAGCCCGCCTCCAAGAAGAAGGCGGTGAGCACCTCGTAGCCCATGATCGGGCCGATCACCGGGCCGGCGCGGTCGGAGAACGCCGACCAGTTGGTGCCGAACTCGTAGGACATCACCAGCCCCGAGACGACGCCCATCGCGAAGCCGATCGAGAAGATCTTCAGCCAGTACTGGAAGACGTCGAGGTACACCTGCCTGCCGGTGCGGAGCCACAGGCCCTCCAGCACCGCGAGGTAGCTGGCCAGGCCGATGGAGAAGGCGGGGAAGATGATGTGGAAGCCGACGGTGAAGGCGAATTGCGCACGCGCCAGGTGAAAGGCGTCGAGGCCGAACATGAGCCGCTCCTGATGTGGCGGCGACCGCGGCACCGGGCCCGACTCGCCCGGGTGAGCGCGCCCGCGGCCGCCCTGCGTGGACCCCCGCGGCGACGGCTGCGGTGCTTGTCCCAGGACAGGAACATGCGTCCGCACCGGGCGAATGCCAGGGCGCGGGGCAAGAGTCTTCGGGCCGCTGGGCCGCGCAGGGCGGGGTGCTCGGGGGCTTGCAAAGGCGGCGAGAAGGCAAGGTTGAGGCTCCGCCTCAAACTCCGCCAAAGGCAAGCCTTTGGAATCCATTACTTAAGTAAATCGATTTCCAGAGGCCTCGGCCTTTGGCGGGTCCGGGCGGAGCCGCCCAAAGGTTCCGACAACCCACTTGGGTTGTTGGAATGGGCAGCGGAGGGAGAGCCCGGCCTTGCTGTCTGCCTTGCCTTCTGCCTCGGCCGCGTCGCGCCGGGCGGAAAGGATTGGTTCATGCCCTGCGGCGCATGGTGCGGCCATGTGCGCCCCCTTTCCCGTTCCGCGCCGCGCCGCCCGCCCGGCGCTGCGGCGCGCGCTGCCCGGCGCGCTGGCGCTGGCGGTGGCGCTGGGGGGCTGCACGCCGCCGGCCACGCCGGCGGTGGCGCTCGGCCTCGCCGACCTGGCCTCGGTGGCGACGTTCCACCGCGGGCTGTTCGACCTGGCGTTCTCCGGGGCGAGCGGGCGCGACTGCTCGATCGTGCGGCTCGACCGCGGGCAGACCTACTGCCGGGAGAAGGAGGCGCCGCCCGCGCCGCCGCCCTACTGCACGCGCAGCCTCGGCGCCGTGGACTGCTGGGCCGACCCCGCCGCCGTGCCGAACCTGCCGCGCGAGGTGGCGGACGGGCCGCGCACCCTCACGCCGGAGCAGGAACGGCAGCGCACGGCACGGTGGCCGAACCTGTAATACGCTCGGCTTCATTGAGTGACGTACGCCAATCGAGGGTCGGCGAACTCCTCATGTGTCAGCCAACTTGGCCGTTGGTATAATACCAACGGCCCTTGAATGTGAGTGGTCCGGCAAGCAAGGCCAGAGGCTCCGCCTCTGGACTCCGCCAAAGGCCAAGCCTTTGGAAACCACTTGTCGAAGTAATGGATTCCAAAGGCTCGCCTTTGGCGGAGTTTGAGGCAGAGCCTCAACCTTGCCTGCTTCAGTCCTCGACCCTGCCCCTGAGCCGCTTGGTGGTGGACCGCTGCGCCTTGCCTTCCAGCCGCCGCCGCTTCTCCCCGAGCGACGGCCGCGTCGCCCGCCGCGCGATCTGCGGCTCGGCCGCCTCGCGCAGGATCTCCACCAGGCGGCCGACCGCGTCCTCGCGGTTGCGTTCCTGCGAGCGGAACCGGCTGGCCGCGATCACCACCACGCCGTCCAGGGTCAGCCGCCGCCCGGCGAGGCGCTGCGCCCGCACGCGCACCCGCTCCGGCACCGAGGGCGAGCCGCGCAGGTCGAAGCGCAGCTGCACCGCGCTGGCGACCTTGTTGACGTTCTGCCCGCCCGGCCCGGAGGCGTGGATGAAGCGGAACACCAGCTCGCCCTCGTCCAGAGACAGGCCCGGCGCATAGGAGATCGGCATTGGCCCCACCGTGTCGGCCGGCGACGAGGCCGGGTCTCCTCACCCGCGCGGCGCAGCCCGGACTTGTCGGCCGGGCCGCTCGCGAGCATCGCCCGTGGCGTCAGGCCGCGTCGTCGCGGCGGTCGCGCACCTTCACGTAGGCGAGCTGGGCGTGGGTGTCGCAATACGGCTTGCCGGCCATCGACTCCGCGTCGCAGAACCGGAACGAGCGGGTGCCCGGCTCGCCGATCGGCCAGCAGCACGCCACCACCCGCGTCCGCCGGGGCGACGACACGGGGCGCGGCGCCGCCGCCGCGCGCACCGGAACCAGGCGAGGCGCCTCCGGCGGCGCGACGGGCTCGCTCCTGGGCGCGTCCCCGGCCGGCGCCGTCGCCACGGCGGGCCGAGTCGCCGCCGGGGCGACGGGCAGGGCGGCGATCGGCGCGGCGACCCTTGGCGCTGCCACCGCGAGGTCCGGCGCAGGAGGGGGGGCGGCATTGTCGGGGCGGGCCGCGGCGTGCGGCGCGAGCCGGTTGCCGGCCCGCTCGCCCTGGTCCGGCAGAGGCGGCGGGGCGTCCGGCTGTTCCATGGAAGGCAGCGTCGGGCCGGTGGCGCGGCGGGGTGCGGCAGGGCCGACGCCGCGCCGGATCGGCGAAGGCCGCGCCGGGAGCTCCAGGCGGTGCGCCTTGCCGACCACGGCGTTCTTGGTGACGCCAAGACGGCGGCCGATCTCCGCGGTGGACAGCCCCTCGTCCCACAGGGCGCGCAGGCTCAGGATGACGGCGTCGGTCCAGTCCATCTGGTGTACTCCGGGCTGCGGCAACCACTACATGCGGTGCAGCCTAGAGGAGCGTGGACCGGTTCTCAACGCGCCCGGCACAGAAACTTGTGGACGGTTCGGGTATAACCACAAGGTCTAGTATGTATACCGCGGGACAACCCGGATCGGGCACTTGAGAGGCGTTCGTGCCTCCGCGAGCAGCCCGGGCCGGCCTGGGTCAGCCGTGGTGGACGGTCGTGGTCTCGCGCGTGGTCGTGGTGCCGGCCGCCGTCGTCACGCCCGGCGCCGCGATGGTGCCGGCGGGGCGGTCGGCGGTGGCCTCCATCGACGCGTCGCCGTCGTCGGCCATGTTCTTCTTGAACGACTTGATGCCCTTGGCGAAGTCGCCCATCAGCGAGCTGACCTTGTTGCCGCCGCCGAACAGCACCAGCACCACCGCCAGCACGATCAGCCAATGCCAGATGCTCAAGCTACCCATGTCCACTCTCCACAGCAGGGCCGGCCGCGCGGCTGCGCCCTCCGGCCGGTTGAACCCGGCACGCCACCCTGGCAAATGGCGCGCGGCCCCGGCAAAGGCAAGTGCGGGCGCCACGGAGGCAGGAAGCAAGGGCGAGGCGCCGCCTCAAACTCCGCCAAGGCAACTCTTTGGAATCCACCTGCTTCAGGAGAGCCGGTCCAGGGGCGGCTCGCCCCTGGCGGGTCCAGGCAGGGCCCGGCCTTGCTTGCGCCCCGCAGTCAGCGCGTCTGCTGGATCGCCGACAGCAGCCAGCGTCCGCCGCGCGAGCGCAGGAACGTCCACAGCTCCGTCACCGTGACCCGCTCGGTGGCACTGCCGTCGACCACGCGCCCCGCGCCATCCGCGGTGACGTCGAGCATCGAGAACCGCATCGCCACCGTGGCGTACTCGCGCGAGCCCTCGCTCCAGGCCTCGGACAGGTCGCCGCGGTCCAGGGTGACCGCGGTGACGGCATTGCGCACGCCCCGGCTGGCCTGCTCCGCGAGCTGCTCGCCGAAGTAGCTGACCATCTCCGGGGTCGCCAGGCGCTGCAGCGCCGCGACATCGGCGCCCGACCAGGCGGCCTGCACGTCGCGCAGCACCTGCTCGAACGCGCGGTAGTCGTCCGGCGTGACCGTCAGCGCCGTGCCCCGTGCGCCCGCCTGCCCGCCGGGCGACATCGCGGGCCGCGCCTGCGCCGCGCCGTTGCGCATCATGCCGCCGAGACCGCCTAGGGCGCCGCCCAGCCCGCCGCCGGGACCGCGCCCGGCGAACGCCGGCTGCCCGCCGCCGGCGAAGCGCCGGTACAGCCAGCGCCCGATCAGCACCACGATCCCGATCTGCAGCAGCAGCCCGAGGAAGCTGGCGCCGCCGTCCATGCCGCCGAACATCCCGTGGCCGAACAGCATGCCGCCGATGCCCGCGCCCACCAGGCCGCCGAGCAGGCCGGAGGTGAACATCCCCCGGCGCGACATCCCGCCGCCGAACGCCGGCTGCGCGCCGAAGCCGGGGCTGGGCGCCAGGCCCGGGCTGGGCGAGAGGCCGGGCTCGGCGCGCGGCGCGAAGCTGCGCTGCATCGGCTGCGCCGCGAACGGCGCCACCGAGGTCGTCGGCGGCGCGGAGTAGGTGCGCATGCCGCGGCTGCCGAACGAGCCGCCCAGGCCCGGTCGCGCCAGAGCCAGGCCTGGCGCCACGGCCAGGAGCACGACAAGGACGGAAAACATGCGGCGCATCGGAGGGGTCCGTTCCAGTGACGCGATGGATATGGGATGCGGCAAGGGGCATTGCCATACTGCGGGCGGGCCGGAGGAAGGCAGCAGGCAAGGCCGGGCTCTGCCCGGACCCGCCAGGGGCGAGCCGCCCCTGGACCGGCCCCTTTAAGTAATGGATTCCAAAGGTTTGCCTTTGGCGGAGTTTGAGGCCCACGTTTGAAGGTGGGGCCTCAGCCCTGCCTGCTTCAGGCCCCCGCCAGCGTCATCCCGTCCACCCGCACGCTGGGCGAGTCCGTGCCGCGGCGGAACACCAAGTCGTTCGCCGGCTGCATCCGCGCGAACATCTGCACGAGGTTGCCGGCGACGGTGATCTCGGAGACCGGCTCGGCCAGCGCGCCGTCGCGGATCATGAACCCCGACGCGCCGCGGCTGTAGTCGCCGGTCAGGCCGTTGATCGCGGAGCCGATCAGCTCGGTGATGAACAGGCCCTCGCGGATGTCGGCCATCAGCTCGGCCGGCGTGGCGTCGCCCGGCGCGAGGTAGAGGTTCGTCGACGACGGCGAGGGCGGGCCGCCGGTGCCGCGCGCCGCGTGGCCGGTGGTGGCCATGCCGAGCTGGCGCCCGGTGCGGCTGTCGAGCAGCCAGGTGTCGAGCACGCCGTCGTCGACGATCGCGCGGGTGGCCGTCGGCGTGCCCTCGCCGTCGAACGGGCGCGAGCGCGGGCCGCGGCGGCGGCGGGGGTCGTCGATCACCTGGATGCCGCGGGCGAACACCTGCCTGCCCAGGCTGCCCTTGAGGAACGAGGTGCCGCGGGCGATCGAGGCGCCGTTGATGCCGGCGACCAGGTGGCCGATCAGGCTGCCGGCGCAGCGCGGGTGATACACCACGCTCAGCGTGGTGGTGCGCGGGCGCGTCGGGTTCAGCCGGGCCAGCGCACGCTCCGCGGCGGAACGCCCGATCGTGGCGGCGTCCTCCAGGTCCTCCAGGTGCACGGCGGAGTGGTAGTCGTAGTCGCGCTCCATGCCGGTGCCGGCGCCGGCCAGCGCGGTCGCGGACACCGAATGCCCGGTGCGGGTGTAGGAGCCGGCGAACCCGGCCGAGGTCGCCAGCCAGACGCGGGTGCGGCCGTAGCCGGCCTCACCGCCCTCGGAGTTGGTGATGCCGGGCACGGAGCGGGCGGCGTCCTCGGCGGCGGCGGCGCGCTCGGTAAGCGCCGCGACGTCCGGCTCGGGGGTCGTGTCGCACAGGTCGAGGGCGTCGAGGCCCTGTGGCGGCGTCACCTCGCCGGACAGGCCGCCGTACGGGTCTTCGGGCACCACGCGCGCCATCGCCACCGCGCGCTGCGCCAGGGCGTCGAAGCGGGCGGGGTCGAGGCTGGACGCGGAGACGATGGCCGAGCGGCGGCCGACGAACACGCGCAGGCCGAGGTCCACGCCCTCGGCGCGCTCCAGGTGCTCGGTCTGGCCGAGGCGGCGCGACACCGAGACCGAGGTGCCGGCGACCAGCACCGTGTCGGCGGCGTCGGCGCCGGCGGCGCGGGCGCGGGCCATCAGCGCGGACAGGTGCTCCTCGGCGCGGCCCAGCGTGTCGGCGGGAGCGGCAAGGGCGGCGCTCATGCCGCGAGCCGGTCGACGATGGCGGCCAGGCTCGGCACCTTCTCCGCCGGGCCCATCACCGCGAGCGTCGGCCTGCCTCGGAAGATGCGGGCGGCGGCGCGCTGCACGTCGGCCACCCCCACCGCGGCGAGTTTTGCGACTGTCTCGGCGGTCGGCACGGGGCGGCCGAACACCTGGATCTGGCGGGCGAGCTGCTCGCAGCGGCTGCCGGTGCTCTCCAGCGACATCAGCAGCGACGCCTTGACCTGCGCCCGCGCCCGGTCGACCTCGGCCTGCCGCACGGTGGACTGCACGAGCCGCAGCTCCTCCAGCGCGACGGGCATCAGCTCGGCGGCCTCCTTCTCGCCGGTGCCGGCGTAGATGCCGAACAGGCCGGAATCCATGAACGGGGCGTTGAACGAATAGACCGAGTACACGAGGCCGCGCTTCTCGCGGATCTCCTGGAACAGGCGGGACGACATGCCGCCGCCGAGCAGGGTGGAGAGCAGCAGCGTCGGGTAGTAGTCCGGGTCGCCGTACGGCACCGAAGGAAAGCCCAGGGTGATGTGCACCTGGTCGAGGTCGCGCTCCTCGCGGAACTCGCCGCCGGTGTACTGGCCGGCGCTCGCCCGGTGCGGCATCACGGCGGGAAGGTCGGAAAAATGCTCGCGCACGAGGTCGAGCACCTGCTCGTGCTCCAGCGCGCCGGCGGCGGCGACCACCGCGTTGCCGGCGGCGTAGTGGCGGCGCATGTAGCCGGCGATGCTGTCGCGCGACAGGTCGCGGATGATCGCCTCGGTGCCGAGCGTCGGGCGGCCCATCGGCTGGTCGCGGTACGCGGTCTCCTGGAAGTGGTCGAAGATGATGTCGTCGGGCGTGTCGTTGGCCTGGCCGATCTCCTGCAGGATCACGCCGCGCTCGCGCTCCAGCTCGTCGGGCGCGAACGCGCTGTGGGTCAGGATGTCGCCGATGATGTCGGCGCCGAGCGCCAGGTCCTCCTTGAGCATCTTGACGTAGTAGGCGGTCTGCTCGCGCGCGGTGTAGGCGTTGATGTGGCCGCCCACGTTCTCCACCGCCTCGGCGATCTCCGCGGCGTTGCGGCGCGCGGTGCCCTTGAACGCCATGTGCTCCAGGAAGTGCGACACGCCGTTCTCCGCCGCCTCCTCGTTGCGCGTCCCGGTCGCGACGTAGGCGCCGAAGCTCACCGTCTCGACGCGCTCCATGCGCTCGGTGACCACGGTGAGGCCCGAGGGCAGGCGGGTGACGCGCACCGCATCGGACGCGCCGGGCGCGGCGTCGGCGGCAGGCATTGTGGCCCCAGCATGGGTGGCCTCAGCATGGGAGGTCCCAGCCTGAGAGGTCCCGGCCTGGGAGGTCTGGGCGGAGGCTGTCCCGGCGTGCGTGGAGCCAGAGGCGACGGTCATGCGGCGTTCCTTCGTACGGAGGCGCGCACCAGCGCCTCGATGGCTCCGAGGTCGGCGGGCGCGCGGGAGAAACGTTCCTCTCGCTCATATAGGTCGGACAGGCGCGCTGGCAGCGGGGGGCGCCGCCCCACCGCGCGCTCCACCGCGTCGGGGAACTTCGCCCCGTGCGCCGTGGCGAGCGCGATCACCGGCAGGTGCGGCGTCGGCAGCGCGCGGGCGGCGGCGATGCCGATGGCGCTGTGCGGGTCGGCCGCGTAGCCGCACTCCGCGTCCAGGCGCGCCATCTCGGCCAGCGTGCCCGCGTCGTCGAGCCGGAAGCCGTGGAACAGGGTGCGCGCCCGCTGCCACGCCACCTCGGGCACCGGCATGTGCCCGCCCGCGCGGAACGCCGCCATGCTGCGCGCGGTGGCGGCGGGGTCGCGGTCCAGCAGCTCGAACAGCAGGCGCTCGAAGTTGGAGCTGACCTGGATGTCCATCGACGGCGACAGCGACGGCTCCACGCCGCGCGCGCTCATGTCGTTGGCGTCCAGGAAGCGCACCAGGATGTCGTTGCGGTTGCTGGCCACGATCAGCCGGCTGATCGGCAGGCCCATGCGCCGCGCCGCCCAGGCCGCGAACACGTTGCCGAAGTTGCCGGTGGGCACGCTGAACGCCACCTCGCGCTCCGGCGCGCCCAGCGAGAGCGCCGCGTACACGTAGTACGGGATCTGCGCCGCGATTCGCGCCCAGTTGATCGAGTTGATCGCCGACAGCCGCATCTCGGCGCGGAACGGCGCATCGGCGAACATCGCCTTCACCAGGTCCTGGCAGTCGTCGAAGGTGCCGTCCACGCCGATGTTGCCGATGTTGGGGGCGTGCACCGTGGTCATCTGGCGGCGCTGCACCTCGCTGGTGCGGCCCTCGGGATGGAGCACGACGACGTCGATCCGGCGGCGGTCGCGGCACGCCTCGATCGCGGCCGAGCCGGTGTCGCCCGAGGTGGCGCCCACGATGGTGACCCGCTCGCCGCGCTCGGCCAGGACGTGGTCGAACAGCCGCCCGAGCAGCTGCATCGCCATGTCCTTGAACGCCAGCGTCGGCCCGTGGAACAGCTCCAGCGACCACAGGTTCGGGCCGAGCTGCACCAGCGGCGCCACCGCGGGGTGGCCGAAGCCGGGGCCGTACGCCTCGCGGCACAGGCGCTGCAGCGTGGCGAACGGCACGCTCTCGCCCAGGAAGGGCTGCATCACCCGGGCGGCGACCTCGGCGTACGGCAGCCCGCGCATCGCGCGCAGGTCGGCGGCGGACAGGCCCGGCCAGGTCTCGGGCACGAACAGGCCGCCGTCCTCGGCGAGCCCTGCCAGGAGCACGCCGGCGAAGTCGCGCGCGGGGGCGTGGCCGCGGGTGGAGATGTAGCGCATGGCGGCACACTAGGGCGGGGGCGGAGGAGGCGGCAAGCAAGGCTGGGCTCTGCCCAGACCCGCCAGGGGCGAGCCGCCCCTGGACCGGCTTTACTTAAGGAGTGGATTCCAAAGGCCTGCCTTTGGCGGAGTTCGAGGCCCATACCTAGGGGGGGCCTCAACCTTGCTTGCTGACCCACTCCGCGTTCAGCACATGCACCATCGCCGCGACCCCGACCACCGGCACCAGCAGGTTGAGCCCCGGCACCGCCGCCGCCGCCGCCAGCGCCGCGCCCTGCAGCAGCACCGCGCCCCGCCGCCGGCGGTAGGCAGAGCGGGCGGCCTCGCGGCCCATGCGGCGCATCGCCACCGCGACGAACAGGCCGCGCCCGATCGCCCACGCCGCCACCGCCCAGCCGAGCAGCAGCCCGATGCCCGGCAGCAGCAGCGCCAGCAGCAGGGCCACGACGTTGAGCCCGAGCACCGCCGCGCCGAGCGCCGCGCCGTCCCAGGCCTGCGCCGCCAGCGCCGCGCCGCGCGGCTCCGGCAGCGCTGGGTACCAGGCGCGGTCCACGGCGCGGGCGACGCGCTCCAGGTAGAGGGTGGCGATCACCACGGCCACCGGCAGGAACAGGAACAGCGCCGCCGCCGCCGCCAGCAGCGCGCCGGCGCCGCCGCCGAGCCAGGCCCACGCGCCGTGCGCGGCGAGCCAGCCGTGCACGCCCCACGCCGTGCCCCAGCACAGCAGCGCGAACCCCGCCGCCGACCACAGCACCGAGCGGAGCAGCACGCCGACGAACACCGGGTCGTCGAGCTGGCGCAGCGCGCGGAGCAGCGGCGCGCCCGTCACCGCCCCGCCCTCGCCGCCGCGCGCACCGCCACGAGTCCGCTGCCCTCCGCCGGCGGTGCGGGCACCACGAGTCTGTCCATGCCGGGACCATGCCCGCGGGCGCTCGACCGGACAAGGCCGCCACGAGGCGGTCAGCGCCCCGGCCCGAGGTCCGGCGGGCGAGGCGAGGGCTCTGCCCCCTGTCTGCCAAAAGCCGGGCTGCCAAAAGCCGGGCTCCGAAGGCCGGGCCTGCGGGCCCCACGGGCCGGCCCGGGTCCCGTCGTCGGCCCGGGCCGTGGCCGCCGTACCGGGCGGTGCTGCGGCGCGGGCGGCACGAGAGCGTTGTGGCGGGCGCGAGGCTGCGATACCTCGTTGCAGCGGCGTGGGCCCGGCCGGTCCGAGGAGCCATCCAGACACCGTGGACCAACCGCAGCCTCCGGACGCTCCGAGACACAGGGCCGGCGGCGGGGGGCCGCCCCGCTCCGGGTCGCGCCCTCGCCTCGCCTCGCGGCGCGGGACGGGGCCGCGCACGATCCGCAACAGCATCCTGGCCGCGTTCCTGTGCATGACGCTGATCACCGCGGCGCTGGGGTGGTTCTCGTTCCTGGGCATCCGCCGCGCGGGCGGGCTGGTGATCGAGACCTACGACCTGTCGCTGCAGTCCATCAGCTACGCCCGGGCGGCGGCGGTCGACCTCGCCGGGATCGAGGCGGCGCTGGCGCGGCGCAGCCTGGCGGACGGGCCGCGGCGCCAGGCCAGGGTCGAGGAGCACGCCGCCGAGCTGCAGCGCTCGCTGCAGGAGGACCTCGACATCGTCGCCAGCCGCGCCCGCTCGCCCGAGGCGGTCAGGGAGGCGCAGGGCGCGGAGCAGGCGTTCGGACGCTGCGCGGCACGGCCCCCGCTGGCGGCCCAGCCTTTGGCGGCCCAGCCTTTGGCAGCCCGATCGTCGCCGGCCTGGCCGCCGCCGCCGGCGGAGCTGGTGACGGACGCGGACTGGCAGACGCTCGACCGGTGCGTGCGCGAGGTCGAGGGCCATATCGAGACGCTGGTGGAGATCACCGCCGGCGACGGGTTCCTGTACCGGCAGCGGGCGCTGCGCGCGATCGGCACCAGCCTCGGGCTGGACGCGCTCGCGGTGCTGGCGGCCGTGGGGCTGTCCGGGCTGCTGACCTGGCTGCTGACGCGGCGCATCGTGGGGCCGGTGCGCGCCGCCGCCGCCGCCGCGCGCATCGCCGAGGGCGAGCTGGAGACCGCGATCCCGCAGGGCCGCGAGGACGAGCTGGGCGCCCTGCTCGCGGCGATGGCGGTGATGCGCGACAACATCCGCGCGATGGTGGAGGCCGAGGTCACCCAGCGGCGCTCGGCGCAGTCGCTGCTGGTGGACGCGGTGGAGAGCACGGCCGAGGGCGTGGTGCTGGTTGACCGGCGCGGCCGCATCGCGCTCGCCAACAGCCAGGCGGCGGAGTTCTTCCCCCGTGCCGGGGCGCTGCTGCGCGCTGGCGCGCCGTTCGCCCGGCTGGTGGGACCCGAGGCCGCGGCGGAGTCCGCCCGGGCACCGCCCGCCGGGCTGGACGACCCCCGCGCGAGGTCGCCCGAACCGGATCTCGGCCGGCGGACCGGCCAGGACGCCGGCCAGGGTGCCGACCATGCCGTCGAGCGGGCCGTCGACCTGGGCGTCGACCTGGGCGTCGACCTGGGCGTCGCGGCGGCGCGCGGGACCGCGGCGGCGCCGGGCACGCCTCCGGCCTTCGGGGTCGCGGCCCGACGCGGCGCGGCTGCGGACGAGGCGGGGCATCGCGCCGCGAGCCCCGCCGGCTACACCGGGGAATGGCAGCTCGCCGACGGGCGCTGGCTGCGCGTGAGCCGCAGCCCGACTCGCGAGGGCGGCTTCGTCGAGATCTACAGCGACATCACCGAGCTGCGCGCGCGCGCCGCCGAGCTGGAGCGGATCAACCTCCAGCTCGACGCGGCGCTGAGCAACATGTCGCAGGGGCTGTGCCAGTACGACCGCGACGGCCGCCTGCTGGTGGCCAACACCCGCTACCGCGAGATCTTCCGCCTGCCCGTCGGCGCCGTGGTGCCCGGGCTGTCGCTGCGCGAGATGATCGGGCTCACCGTCGCGGCCGGCAACCACCTGCGCGGTCTCGACGACCTGCACCGGGAGTGGACGGGCCTGGTGGCGCAGCGGCGCGAGGCCACGCTGTGCCACGAGCTGCGCGACGGCCGCGCGGTGGCGGTCTCGCACCAGCCGACCGCCGACGGCGGCTGGGTCGCGACCTTCGAGGACGTCACCGACCGCAGGCGCGCCGAGACGCAGATCATGTTCATGGCGCGCCACGACGCCCTGACCAGCCTGCCCAACCGCATCCTGTTCGGCGAGCGGGTGCAGGCGGCGCTGGGCACGCTCGCGCCCGGCCCCGCCCCGCCGGCCGGCGCAGGCGGCCACGCCGGGGCGGCCGAGGCGGGCGGGGCGGCCGGGCGGCCGGGCGGCGGCGCCCCGTCCGGCACTCCCGCGACGGGCGACGTCGCCGCCGGCACGGCACGGCCTGGGCGGCCGGCGCGGCTCCCGCGGCCGGCGCCGCGCCGGGGCGGCCGTTCGCGGTGATGCATCTCGACCTCGACCACTTCAAGGCCGTCAACGACGCGATGGGCCACCCCGCCGGCGACCGGCTGCTGCAGCAGGTGGCGCAGCGCCTGCTGGACTGCGTGGGCGAGGACGACACCGTGGCCCGGCTCGGCGGCGACGAGTTCGCGGTGGTGCAGCGCGGGCTGCTCGGCCCCGGCGAGGCGGGGCTGCTGGCGCGGCGCATCGTCGCGGCGCTGGCCGAGCCGTTCGCGCTCGACAGCGCCCGCGTCTCGATCGGCGTCAGCGTCGGCATCGCCGTGGCGCCCGCCGACGGCCGCGACGCCCCCGCGCTGCTCAAGAACGCCGACATGGCGCTGTACCGGGCCAAGGCGGAGGGCCGCAGCACCGCGCGCTTCTTCGAGCCGGCGATGGACGCCCGGGTGCAGGCGCGGCGCCGGCTGGAGCTGGACCTGCGCCGCGCGCTCGACCGGGAGCAGTTCGAGGTCCGCTACCAGCCGCTGCTCGACCTGCGCACCGGCCGCATCAGCGGCTTCGAGGCGCTGCTGCGCTGGCACCACCCCGAGCATGGCCTGGTGCCGCCGGGCGAGTTCATCCCGATCGCCGAGGAGGTCGGCCTCATCGTCGCGATCGGCGAGTGGGTGCTGCACCGCGCCTGCCGCGAGGCCGCAGGCTGGCCCGAGGGCGTCGGCGTCGCGGTGAACGTCTCGCCCGCGCAGTTCCGCACGCCGCGGCTGGTCGAGGGGGTGGGCGAGGCGCTGGCGCGCTCCGGCCTGGCGCCGGATCGGCTGGAGCTGGAGATCACCGAGACCGTGCTGCTGCGCGAGAGCGAGTCCGTGCTGGCCACGCTGCACGAGCTGCGCGCGGCCGGGGTGCGCATCGCCATGGACGATTTCGGCACCGGCTACTCCTCGCTCAGCTACCTCCGCTCCTTCCCGTTCGACAAGATCAAGATCGACCAGAGCTTCGTGCGCGACCTCGCGCGCAGCGCCGACAGCCTGGCGATCGTGCGCGCCACGATCGGCCTGGGCGCCAGCCTGGGCATGAAGGTCGCGGCCGAGGGCGTGGAAACCCCCGAGCAGGTCGCGATCCTGCACGCCGCGCGCTGCGACCAGATGCAGGGCTTCCTCTACAGCCGGCCCTGCCCGGCCGAGGCGGTGGCAGGGCTGCTGGCGCGGTTCGGCTACGGGGGGACGGAGGCGTGGGGCTGACGGCAGGCAAGCAAGATAAGGTCGAGGCTCCGCCTCGAACTCCGCCAAAGGCAAGCCTTTGGAAACCTCGACTTGGGCCGGCGGCACGACCCCGCGCGACGTGCCTCCGACGTGCGCCGGTCCAGGGGCGGCTCGCCCCTGGCGGGTCCGGGCAGAGCCCGGCCTTGCCGCCCCGCGATTGCCGCCCCGCCCCGCCCGGTGATACGAGCCCCCGCCGGCGCCGCCGCGCGCGGCCATCCCGGGGACACGCCCATGCAGCCAGCACGCTTCGACCTTCTCGGCATCGGCAACGCCATCGTGGACGTGGTCGCGACGGTTTCGCCCGACTTCCTGTCGCGCCACGACATGCGGCCGGGCGCGATGGCGCTGATCGACGCGAAGGCCGCGGCCCGGCTGACCGCGGCGCTGCCCGGCGCGCGGCAGTTCAGCGGCGGCTCGGCGGCCAACACCTGCGCGGTGGCGGCGGCGCTAGGGGCGCGCGTGGCGTATGTGGGCAAGGTCGCGGCGGACCCGCTGGGCGATGCGTTCGCCCGCGACATCGCCGCCTCGGGCGTGCACTTCCCCACCGCGCCGCTCGAAGGGGGCGCGCCCACCGCGCGCTGCCTGGTGCTGGTGACGCCGGACGCGCAGCGCACCATGAACACCTTCCTCGGCGCCAGCGTCGCCTTCGGCGAGCACGACGTGGACGAGGCGCTGGTGGCGGACTCGGCCGTGACCTACCTGGAGGGCTACCTGTTCGACCCGCCGGCGGCGCAGGCGGCGTTCCGGCGCGCGGCGGCGGCGGCGCACGCGGCGGGGCGGCAGGTGGCGCTGTCGCTGTCGGACGCGTTCTGCGTCGACCGGCACCGCGACGCGTTCCGCGAACTGGTGCGCGGCGAGGTCGACATCCTGTTCGCCAACGAGGCGGAGATCTGCAGCCTGTACGAGCGCGACCGCTTCGAGGACGCCGCCGCCCTGGCGCGCGGCGAGGTGGGGCTGGCGGCGCTGACCCGCAGCGAGCGGGGCAGCGTGCTGTACCGCGGCGAGGAGAGCGTGACGGTGGCGGCGGCGCCGGCCGAGGTGCTCGACACCACCGGCGCGGGCGACGCCTACGCGGCCGGGGTGCTGGCGGCGCTGGCGGCCGGGCGCGGCCTCGCGGAGGCCGGGCGGGTCGGCAGCGTCGCCGCCGCGTCGGTGATCGCGCGCTACGGGGCACGGCCGCCCGAGGGGCTGCGGGCGCTGGCGGGGCTCTGAGCGCCCGTTTGACAATGCTACTACGCCGGTCATCCGACGCGCCTTTCTGCGCTTCCGGTGCTCACGGCCCAGCGGCCGCTCCGCTCCGGTTCTCGAAAGACACGCCGGGCGGCGCCAAGCGGCGCCTCTGACTCGGCGTGGCGCATTCTCAAACGGGCTTTGAGCGCAGGCCAGCAGGGCCGGGCCTTCCCTCCGCTGCCCTTCCAACGACCCGGCCGGGTCGCCGGACCCTTCGGCAGCCACGCCCGGACCCGCCAAAGGTTCGGGGCCTCCGGAAGCCCTTCCCTTCAACAGGAGGATTCCAAAGGCTCGCCTTTGGCGGAGTTTGAGGCAGAGCCTCAACCTTGCTGGCTTCCGCCCCGGCCGGCTTCGTGATCGGCCGCGGCGCAACCCCGCCGCCGGCGCGGAGTAATGCCTGCGCCAACCCCATGATCGCGGAGAGTTCCATGCGCACCTGCACCCTGGCCGTCCTGCTGGCCGTCGGCGTAGCGGCGCCCGCGCTGGCGCAGAGCGCGGCGCCGACCTCGGTCGGCGGCAGCAAGGGCCAGCAGGGCGCCGGCGACCCGAGCACGTCCGGCAGCATGGCCGGCGGCTCCGGCGGCGCGGCCGGCATGCACGCCGACCCGGTGTCGCCGGGCGGCGTCGGCTCCGGCCTCTCCACCAACACCCAGCCCCCGGGCAGCGGCGGGGCCGGAGCCTCGGGTGGCGGAACGTCCGGCGGCGCCCCGGCCGGCGGCGGCGGCGCGGCGCGCTGACGCCCGCCCCGGCGACACACCGTCCGATGCGCAAGGCCCGTCGCCTCGCGGTCCTGGCCCTCGCGGTCGTCCTGCCGGGCACGGCCGGGGCGCGGGCGCAGTACCTCGGGCGCGGGAACGCCGCGGGGATGTCCGGACCGGCCTCCGACCGAGCCAGCAACATCGGTCGCGGCGACACGCCCAGCGGCATCGCGCCGCACCTGCCGATGCCCGACGCGGCGCCGGACGCAGGGCCCGACGCGCTGCTGCGCGCGGCGGACCAGGCGCTGGCGGCACGGCGGACCGGCGCGGCGCAGCAGGCGCTGGAGATGGCGGAGACCCGGCTGCTGGACCGCAGCACCGAGATCGGCGCGAACGGCCGGCCCGACCAGGACCCGCAGGTGCTGCACGTGAGCGTGGCGCTGCAGGCGCTGGGACGCGGGGACATCGCTGCGGCGCGGGCGGAGGTCGCGGCGGCAATGCGGACAAGGCCGCGCTGAGAGCAGCGAGGCAAGGCTGAGGCCCGGCGCTTCAAGGCGGGGCCTCAAGCTCCGCCAAGGGCCGAGCCTCTGGAATCCATTTCCTGGGCAAGTGGTTTCCGGAGGGCGGTGCCTTGGAATGGGCCGTTGGCGGTTCAGGCAGAGCCCCGCCCTGCCTGGCGGCCTTCGCTGCGGTTTTCCCCTCGCACTCGGGCCCGCGCCGCCTTATGTGTGCGCCGCAACACGACACGCGCCGCGTCCCGGTGCCGTGGCCGCCCCTATGGGTCCGGTCCGGCCGCCGACCCGGCGCAGCCGCCCGGAACGAGGGATGGCGTCCTCGGCGCCGTCCTCGGGCGGCGTACGCACAACACCGCGCCGCAGCCACGGCGCCAGACGCAGGCAGCCGCATGGACATCCGCAACATCGCCATCATCGCGCACGTCGATCATGGCAAGACCACGCTCGTCGACCAGCTCCTGCGCCAGTCCGGGTCGTTCCGCGAGCACCAGCAGGTGCAGGAGCGGGCGATGGACCGCAACGACCTGGAGCGCGAGCGCGGCATCACCATCCTCGCCAAGTGCACCAGCGTCGTCTGGCGCGACAGCCGCATCAACATCATCGACACGCCGGGCCACGCCGACTTCGGCGGCGAGGTCGAGCGCATCCTCAACATGGTGGACGGCGTGATCGTGCTGGTCGACGCAGCCGAGGGCGCGCTGCCGCAGACCAAGTTCGTGCTGACCAAGGCGCTCGCGCGCGGCATCAAGCCGATCGTCGTGGTCAACAAGGTCGACCGCCAGGACGCGCGCCCGGACGAGGTGCACACCGAGATGTTCGACCTGTTCGCGGCGCTGGGCGCCAGCGACGAGCAGCTCGACTTCCCGATGCTGTACGCGTCGGGGCGCAACGGCTGGGCGGACACCACGCTGGAAGGCCCGCGCAGGGACCTGGCGCCGATGTTCGACATGGTGATGAGCCACGTGCCGCCGACGCGGCTGGACAAGGAGGCGCCGTTCGCGATGGTCGCCTCGATCCTGGACTACGACAACTTCCTCGGCCGGGTGCTGACGGGCCGCGTCGAGCAGGGGCGAGCCCGCCTGAACATGCCGGTCAAGGTGATGCGCCAGGACGGCACCGTGGTCGAGACCGGCCGCCTGACCAAGCTGATGAGCTTTCGCGGGCTGGAGCGCGTCACCGTCGAGGAGGTCGAGGCCGGCGACATCGTGGCCGTCGCCGGGCTGACCGACAGCACGATCCCCGACACGATCGGCGCGCCGGAGATGACGGCGCCGCTGTACGCGATCCCGGTCGATCCGCCGACGCTGTCGATGACGTTCCGGGTCAACGACGGGCCGCTGGGCGGGCGCGAGGGCAAGAAGGTGACGTCGCGCCAGATCCGCGACCGGCTGTTCCGCGAGGTCGAGGGCAACGTCGCGATCAAGATCACCGAGAGCCAGGAGAGCGAGGCGTTCGAGGTGGCAGGGCGCGGCGAGCTGCAGCTCGGCGTGCTGATCGAGACCATGCGCCGCGAGGGCTTCGAGCTGACGATCGGCCGTCCCCGCGTGCTGACGCGCAAGAACGAGGAGACCGGCGAGCGCGAGGAGCCGATGGAGGAGGTGCTGGTCGACGTGGACGAGCCCTATTCCGGCGTGGTCGTGGAGAAGATGAGCCGCCGCAAGGGCGTGATGCAGGACATGCGCCCGTCCGGCGGCGGCAAGGTGCGGCTGACGTTCCGCATCCCGGCGCGCGGCCTGATCGGCTACCACGGCGAGTTCCTCACCGACACGCGCGGCACCGGCATCATGAACCGCATCTTCGACGGCTACGCGCCGTGGGTCGGGCCGATGGAGGGCCGCCGCAACGGCTCGCTGATCTCGTCCGAGCCGGGGGAGGCGGTGCAGTACGCGCTGTGGTACCTGCAGGAGCGCGGCACGCTGTTCGTCGATCCGGGCGACAAGGTGTACGTGGGGCTGATCCTGGGCGAGCACTCGCGCGAGAGCGACCTCGACGTGAACCCAATCAAGGAGAAGAAGCTCACCAACGTCCGCGCCTCCGGCAAGGACGAGGCGATGCTGCTGATCCCGCCGCGCCGGATGAGCCTGGAGCAGGCGATCGCCTACATCGAGGACGACGAGCTGGTCGAGGTCACGCCGAGCGCGGTGCGGCTGCGCAAGCGCTACCTCGACCCGTCCGAGCGCAAGCGCAACGAGAAGAAGTCGGACAGCCAGGCTGCGTGAGGCTGCGCTCGCCCGAAGGAAGGCCAGAGGCTCTGCCTCTGGACTCCGCCAAGGGCTCGCCTTTGGAAACCCCTACTTAAGTCACGGGATCAAAGGGCCTCCGGCCCTTTGCGGGTCTGGGCAGAGCCCAGCGCTTTCTTGCTGAGGGACCGCCGCCTCCTGCTGATGGCCGCGTTCGGCTTCGCGAGCGGCCTGCCTTTGCCCCTGACCGGCCTGACGCTGCGCCAGTGGCTCAGCGAGCACGGCGTCTCGCTGGGCGCGGTTGGCCTGACCGCGTGGATCGGGCTGTCCTACACCCTGAAGTTCCTGTGGGCGCCGCTGCTCGACCAGGTGCGGCCGCCGCCCGGGCTGCGCCGCCTCGGCCGCCGCCGCGGCTGGCTGGTGGCGATCCAGGCCGCGCTGGCGGCGGCGTTGCTGGCGCTGGCGTGGTCGGAGCCCTCGAACGCGCCGGCGCTGGTGGCGGTGGCGGTCGGCGTGGCGTTCCTGTCGGCGAGCCAGGACATCGTAGTGGACGCCTGGCGGATCGAGACCTTCCCGCAGGACGCGCAGGGCGCGGCGATGGCGGCCTACGTGTGGGGCTACCGGGTGGCGCTGCTGGCGTCGGGCGCGGGGGCGATCGGGCTGGTGGGGCCGCTGGGCTGGCACGGGGCGCTGTCGTGCATGGCGGGGCTGTCGGCGCTCGGCGTCGCGGCGAGCCTGCTGGCGACGGAGCCGGCGGCGGTGCTGGCGGCCCGCGTCGAGGGCGTGGCCGGGCGGCTGCGGGGCGCGGTGGTGACGCCGCTGCGCGAGTTCCTGCGGCGGCCGGGGGCGGGGGAAGTCCTGGCCTTCGTGCTGCTGTTCAAGCTGGGCGAGGCGCTGGCGGGGCCGATGGCGATCCCGTTCTACCACGACATGGGGTTCGACCGGGCGGCGGTGGCGCGCGCGCTGTTCCTGCCGTCGCTGACGGCGAGCCTGGCGGGCTCGGCGGCGGGCGGGGTGCTGGTGGCGCGGGTCGGCACCGGCCGCGCGCTGGTGCTGACCGGGTTCGCGCAGATGGCGACGCTGCTGCTCTACCTCGCGGTCGCGGCGTCGCATGGCGACGTGCGGGTGCTGTACCTCAAGGTGCTGGTGGAGGGGTTCGCCGAGGCGATGGCCGACGCGGCGTTCATCGCCTACCTGTCGGGGCTGTGCGCGGTGGCGTACACGGCCACGCAGTATGCGCTGCTGTCGTCGCTGGCGGTGGTCGGCGTGCGCACGCTGGGCGGGGTGTCTGGGTTCCTGGCGCAGGCGCTGGGCTGGGTGCCGTTCTACGGGGCGGCGGTGCTGACGGCGCTGCCGGCGATGGGGATCATGGTGCACCTGCTGCGGCGGTTCCCCGGGACGGGCGGAGCCAGGGAAGCAAGGCCAGAGGCTCTGCCTCTGGACTCCGCCAAAGGCTGAGCCTTTGGAAACCCTCCATAGAAGCTGATATCCCCGACGGGATCGGGCATGGCCGGGGGGAGCGCCGCAGCTTTCCTTGTGCGGGCACTCCGGCTGCGACCACACTTCGCGGCGTGATTCTGGCGAGGGAGTGCGATGTCGGCGGCATCGAAGACACGGCGGGTACGCCCGGGGATCCTGCGCACCGTCTGGCACGCCTGGGTCAGCACCTGGGCCGCGATGCGGGACATGCCGTTGGCGTTCCTGCTGACGGCGGCGGCGTCCGTCCTGCTCGCAATCGTGATCGCCCACCTGGTCGCCCCACCCGTCGTCGTGCCGCCGGGACAGGAGCCACCGGCGATCTCCTACGGCACGGCAATCCTCTCGCTGCTCCGCCTCCTGCCGGTCTCCTTCGCGTATGCCCTGACCCTGGCGCCGCTGGCCGTCGCCATGCACCGCTTCGTGGTGCTCGGCGAACGCCAGACGCTGCTGCCGCTGCGCCCGCTGTCGCGTGTGGTGGGCTACGCAGCCTGGGTGACGCTGTTCAATGCGTGCATCAGCCTTCCCGGACTCATCGTGCAGACCTCGACACCCGCCCAGACGCTGGTCGTATGTCTGACCTTCGTCGTCATGGTGGCGACGGTGCGCCTGACGCTGCTGTTCCCGCAGATCGCCGTCCGAACGGCGGGGGAGCCGCTGCGCACGTTCTGGGCCATCACCAGATGGCGCTTCTGGAACACGGCGACCGTGCTGGTCCTGGCCATGGTTCCGGTCCTGGCGCTGCAGTTCCTGATCGTGCTGGCGGTTTCCGGCACGATCACGGCAGCAACGATGGCGGCAGTGAGTGACTTGCCGCTCCTGTCGGCACTGAACGCTCCATACGTGGCCATGGGGGCGGCCGCCGCGTCGTGGTTGTTCGTCGGCTATGGCCTGGCACCTGGTACGCACGAAGGCGTGCCAGTGGCGCCGGAGTGACCACGGCCTGCCACAGAACCAAGGCAGGCAAGGCTGGGCTCTGCCCAGACCCGCCAAAGGCCGGGGGCCTTTGGAAACCCGTGCCTTAAGTGAGGCAGGTCCAGGGGCGCTGCCCCTGGCGGAGTTTGAGGCAGGGCCTCAACCTTGCTCGCTTCCTGTCTTCAGGCCACCGGCTCCGCCGGCACCTGCACCCGCGGCGCCTCCGCGCGCGGCGCGTCCCCGGGGCTGTCGCTCAGCATCTCGATTCGCCCGGTGATGGCGCCGCCGTCCTCGACCTGGAGCCGGCGGCAGCGCGCCGTGCCGAGCACCTTGCCGGTGGCGCGGACCACGAGGTTGCCGCGCGCGGTGAGCGTGCCGTCGATGGTGCCGGCGACCTCGGCCTCCTCGACCTCGACCTCGCCGCGGAACACGCCGCCCTGGGCGATGGACAGCTCGGCGGCGTGGATCATCGTGGCCTCCACGGTGCCCTCGACCACCAGGCGCTCGGCGTCCTGCACGATGCCCTGCACCGAGATGCCGCGCCCGACCACGAGGGTGCGGCGCTCCGCGGCCTGCGCGCGGGGCGGCTGGCCGGGCCGCCCGCCGGGCTGCTGCGCGCCGGACGGCGGGGCGCCCGGGCTGCTGGACATGGGGCTGCTGGACATCGGGTTGCCGGACATCGGGGACGGGCTGGGGGGCATGGGCGGGCGGGCCATGGTCGGGGCCTCCTTCGGCGGGGCGGTGAATGCGGGGCGGAACGGGGGCACGCCGAGGCCGGTGTCGACCGGGCGGGGCGGCGGGGGCGCCGCCGCGGGGCCGGGAAGCGCCTGCTCGAACAGCGACGGGGCGCGCGCGTCGTCGGCGTCGCCGGGGCCGGGCTGGAATGCCTCGGTCTCGTCTGGCTTGCGGCGTCTGAACAAGGAAGCCTCCCTTCGCGCTGAGCGTTCTGCCTCGGAGAGTCGAGTCGGGATCAGCGTAGATTCAATGGCCTATCACCCGAAGCTCAGTCCCACAAGCGATTGCGGGACCGTTCTCGGAGTGTTCGCCTACCGCGAAGTTATGCCACTCGCGCAACGGTTGCGCTCCTCGCGGCGCCATGCCGCCGGCGATGCCGCATGGCGATGTCCCGGTCCGAGTGTCGCCGGGCGGGGCGGGGGCTCAACCCGCCACCCGCCAACGGCCGAGCCTCGGGAAACCACCTGCCGGGGGTGCGTCGTTCCGTCCTGTGCCGCGGGCCCCGACCGGGTGCAGGTCCCGGACGCTCGGCCCGGCGGGTCCAGGGCGAGGTCCTGCCCTGCCTGGCCGCGTCGCCCGCCGACACGCCGGACTTTCCCGGTCCGCCGCGCCCCGCGACACTGCGCCGGCACGCCGCGCGCCGGCCGCCACGCAGTCCCGCCGGAGCCGCCATGGCCACGCACACCACCTGGCTGACCCACGCCCTGACCGTCGCGATGCGCGAGTCGCGGTTCGCGGCGCCCGCCGAGCCGCTGGACCCGGCCGGCCTGCGCCACGCCCGGGCGGCGCGGCGCCTGGCGGACCCCTCCGACCCGCTGCCGCCCGGCCCGGCGCCGCCCGGCGCCGCGTGGTGCAGCCCGGCCGCCTGCGCGCGCGAGACCGCGGCGGCGCTGGGGCTGGACGCCGCGCCGGAGGCCGCCCTGCGCGACGCCGACCCCGGCGCCTGGGCAGGCCGCGGCGCCGCCGAGATCGCCGCCGCCGACCCGGCCGCGCTGGCCGCCTGGCTGCGCGACCCCGACGCCGCGCCGCCCGGCGGGGAAAGCGCCCACGCGGTGCTGGCGCGGGTCGGCGCCTGGATGGACGGGCTCGGCGAGGGCCGGTTCGTGGTCGTCACCCACGCCGCGGTGGTGCGCGCGGCGATCGTGCACGCCCTCGGCGCCGCGCCGGGATGCGGGCTGCGCATCGACCTGGCGCCGCTGTCGCGCACCGTGCTGTCGCGCAACGGCCCGTGGCGGATGCAGTCGGCGGGCGCGCGCAGCCCGCCGGCGTCCGAGGGGGGCTGATCCTGGCGGCCAGGACCGCCGAGAAACAATGCCGATGGCCCCTGGTATCGAACTACCAGGAAGCAAGGCCGGGATCTGCCCGGACCCGCCAAAGGCCGAGGCCTTTGGAAACCATTCCTTGAAGGAAGACAAGCTCAACCTGACAGGGTGCCCGCACGCCAAGTAGTTGGTTGGACAACGTTTGTCTGTCCCAAGCCGGGTCTAGTCAACGGCGATCCTGCTTCAAGTCATGGACTCCACGGGCCCAGCCTTTGGCGGAGTTTGAGGCGGAGCCTCGACCTTGCCCGCTGCCCTGGCGCAGTGCCGGAACGCCTGCAGAAGGCCCGCTCCCGCGTCCCCTGCCGTTCAGCAATTGGTCATCGAACCGTCGGACAATGCCTCGCCCGGGCAGGCCCGCTCCGGCCGCCTTCATACCGCCCGAAACGGGACCTAGCGCAGCAGCATGAACATCACGGTCCTGCGGGTCATGCGTCCGCTGCTGCTCGTCCTGGCCCTGGCGGGCTGCGCCGTCGCGCCGAGCCCCGGGGTCAGCCCGGACCTGCTCGCGGCGGAGGCGGACGCCGATCCGGCCCGCAGCCTGGCGCTGATGCGCGGGCAGGCGGAGCGCTTCGCGCGCAGGCCGTTCGCGGCGGGCAACCGGGTGGAGCTGCTGGTCAACGGCCCGGCCTCGTTCGCGGCGCTGGCCGCGGCGATCCGCTCCGCCCGCACGCGCGTCGACATGGAGAGCTACGAGTTCGACGACGTCGCGGGCGGCGAGTTCGCGGCCCTCCTGCTCGACGCCCGCGCGCGGGGGGTGGAGGTGAACCTGATCTACGACGCGTGGGGCGCCAGCACGACCTCGCCGGCGCTGTTCGACCGGCTGCGCGCGGGCGGGGTACGGGTGCTGGAGTACAACCCGCTGGCGCCGAACGCGCACGTGCCGGTGCGGGTGAACCGGCGCGACCACCGCAAGCTGCTGTGCGTGGACGGCGGGCTGGCGGTCACCGGCGGCGTCAACATCAGCCGCGTGTACCAGAACACGGCGGGGGCCGGGGCGGCCGACCCGGAGGAGGAGGCCTGGCGCGACACCGACGTGCGGATCACCGGCCCGGTGGTGGCGCAGTTCGAGCGCTATTTCCTGCAGACCTGGCGCGCGCAGCACGGCCCGGCCCTGGCGGACCCGCCCGCAGCACCTGCGGCGGCGCCGGGCGGGATGGGCGTGCTGGCCATCGACGGGGCGCCCGAGGCCGGGCAGCCGCTGATCTACCGCACGCTGCTCGCGACGATCGCGCTGTCGCGGCATTCGGTGCATCTCACCACCGGGTTCTTCGTGCCGACGCCGGACCTGGTGCGCGCGCTGCAGGCGGCGGCGCGGCGCGGCGTGGACGTGCAGGTCGTCGTGCCGGGCCGCAACACCAGCGAGGCCGCGCTGGCCGCGGGCAGGGCGACGTACGGCGAGCTGCTGGAGGCCGGGGTCGGGCTGCACGAGTTCCAGGGCCGCATCCTGCACGCCAAGACGGCGGTGGTGGACGGCGCCTTCTCGGCGGTGGGGTCCTCCAACCTCGACTGGCGCAGCACGGTCTGGAACGACGAGATCGACGCGGTGATCCTGGACTCCGGGTTCGGCGCGCGGATGGAGGCGGTGTTCGCGGCCGACCTCGCCGCTTCGGAGACGATCAGCCTCGCGCGCTGGCGTCGCCGCGGCCTGGGCGAGCGGCTGCGCGAGCTGGAGGCGCGGCTGGTCGAGACGCTGCTGTAGGGCGCGCCGCCGCGGCCATGCCCCGCGGCGCGGCGGGCCGCGCGTGCTTCACGACGTGCGGGCTGCGGCGATGCGCCGTCATCAGGTCGCGTCGGCCGTGGTCGCGGCACGGGGGATGGCCGGCGCCACCTGCACGATCCGATTTTGCCCGATCGCGTCACAGTTTTGCAACAGAGCACGTTGCGCATTTACAACGCCTCTGCGGATTACGCATCGGCCCGGCTGAATCGCTGCCGCGGGGCTGCGTCCTATAATGACATTGCCGCGAGTGGAACTTAAAGATTCTCCACTCTGCCTGACCGGGCGAGCGCCGCCTGGCCAGAGGCGCAAGGGCGCAAGGGCCTGCGCGGGACGAGGGCTTCGGCGGCAACAGGCTTGGAAGAAGGGCGTGGTTTGATGGTGTTGAAGCGGCTGCATGGGACCAGAGCCGGACTGAGGGCCTCGCTGATCTGCGCGACGGCGATCGTGGGCGTCGCCTCGCTCGCGCACGCCGACGAGCTGCAGGACCTCAAGCGGCAGACCGACCTGCTGCAGCGGCAGAACCAGGCGCTGATGCGCCGGATCGAGACCATCGAGAAGACGCAGCGGTCCAGGCGGACCAGCACCGCCGCCGCCGAGTCGTCCGGCGGGGCGGGGTCGGTGCCTCCGGCCGCCCCGAACGGCTACGGCACGACGCCCGGCGGCGTCGCGCGCTACCCGTCGACGGGCGGCGGGCAGCTGCTGGGCAACGCCACCTCGTCCGGCGGCCCCGCCACGACATCGGGCGCAGGCACGGTGCAGGAGCAGCGCACGGCGACGGCCGCGCCGGCCGCAGCCTCGATCGGCGGCACGCCGCCGATCCCCGCCACGAACGCGCTGACCTACCTGGGCGTCACCCTCTACGGCGGCGTCGACCTCGGCGTCGCCTACCAGACCCACGGCACGCCGCTGAGCAACACCTACGGGCCCGGCCTCGAGTACCTGATCTCCAGGAACAGCAACCGCTCGCTCGTCAGCCTCGCGCCCAACGCGCTCAGCTACTCCAACATCGGCCTGAAGGGCACCGAGCCGATCCTTCCCGGCCTGGCGGCGGTGTTCAACGTGCAGACGTCGTTCGTGCCGACCTCGGGGCAGCTCTCCAACGGTCCCGGCTCGCAGGCGCAGAACAACGGCGTGGCGCTGAACCGGCAGAGCTCGAACGGCGACTCCAGCCGCGCCGGCCAGCCGTTCAACGCCGCCGCCTATCTCGGCCTGAGCTCGGCGCGCTACGGCA
>JAABUH010000790.1_pt1 | contig 41404 bp, 35 predicted proteins | sample 5559121 | NCBI WGS metagenome assembly JAABUH01 (sample SAMN10711871, study PRJNA513364) | rock metagenome | isolation source: Antarctica rocks | place: Antarctica: Victoria Land, Battleship Promontory nord | collected 2015-12-28
GCACCCGACACCCTTTGTCTGGGCCGGGAAGCGGCAGGCCCGCCGCCAGCGCGCCCGCCAGCGCCGCCTCGGCGGCTCCGGGGCGGCACTCCCTGATCGTCAATTATTCGCTGCCTGACCCACTAGCTGATACGACACGGTGTCAGGGGCGTGGTCGGGCAAGGGGTGATAGCGGCGGGCACACGGCGGAAGGGATGGTGGCAAATGGAACAGGATCCGGTGTGGGCAAAACTGTCGCGGCGTGGCTTCATGCAGGGTACGGTCGGCCTCCTCGGGCTTTCGCTCCTCGCGACGTGTGGCGGCCCCGGCACTGCCGCCCCGGTCGGTAGCCAGGCGGTGACGATCCGTTTCGGTGCGCGTCAGGGCGACAAGACCGATTTCATCAAGGATCGCATCGTCGCGTTCACCAAGCTCTATCCGAAAGTGACGGTGACGTATGAGGAGTTGCCCCAACAAGACGCCGAGTACTATCCCAAGCTTCAATCCCTCTCCGTCACCAAGAACTTGCCGGATGTCTTCTGGGCGAGTATCGGTCGGAGCTCGTACCAGTTCCTCGCCTCGAAGGCGGTGCTGCGCGATGTCGGCCAGCTCGCGACCGAGAACAAGGTCGATCTCGCGACCGACTTCTATCCTAATGCGATCGAATCGCTCAAGGTGAACGGGAAGATCTACGCCCTGCCGTGGACCGTTCATCCGGGGCGCTCGATCCTCTTCTACAATAAGACGCTCTGGGAGAAGGCGGGACTTAAGGCCCCGGACGACGATTACACCTTCGAGCAGCTGACCCGGGATTCGCAGAAGATCGTGGAGGGAAAGCTTGCCGATTATGGGTTCGCGGGCAGCTACGGCGGCAGCGACGATTTCCTGAGCACGCTGATCGTCATCCGCGCGTTCGGTGGCGAGGTGCTCTCGCCCGATGGGAAGCAGTGCCTGCTCAACAGCAAAGAGGCCTTGGCCGCCGTGCAGTGGATGGCCGACATGTACCACGCGCGCAAGCTCAGCCCGCTCCCGGCGCAAGGTGCCGATTTCACCACCCAGAATGCGAATCTCTTCACCGTCGGGAAGCTTGCGGCGTACCAGTCGACCTATGGCGGTCAGTTCACGCCATCCGATGCACAGCTTGCTCCTGGTGTCGTGCGGGCAAATGCCCCGATGCCCAAGGGGCCGGCGAATAAGCACGGCTCGATGTTCGAGGTCAACTGCCTGGCGCTCTCACCGACCACGAAGGCGGTGAACGAGGCCTGGGCGTTCGCCAACTTCATGTGTAGCAAGGAGAATGGCATCGCCGTAACGACACAGACCGGCGCACCCGGCGGGCGTCCGGGGAACTGGGATGACCCCGGCTTACGGGCGAAGCCGATGCAACTGACCGTTAAGCGGAGCCTCGATGGCGCGGGACCGTTCCTTGGCCCGGCGAATTTCAAGGGCGAGGCATTCAACACGACGATGAGTCAATTGATGCAGCAGATCTGGCTGGGCAAGGCGGCCCCGGCGCAGTTGCTCCCCGACGTCACCCAGAAGTTGCAGGCGATCCTCGACCAGCCGGCGCAGCAATAGCGCGGGTTTGGTGCGGACAGGGAAGGGACATATGGCGCTGGAGAAGATCGCTCCCGGCGGGAGTGCGCGACTGCGACGCCGACAGGCGCTCATCGGTTATCTCTGGATCAGCCCCTGGTTGATCGGCGCGCTGCTATTCACCATCGGGCCGATGCTGGCGTCGCTCTTCCTCAGCTTCACGCAGTACAACATCGTCGAGAGCCCGCGCTGGATCGGGCTGGCGAACTACGTCCAGGCCTTCACCAAGGACGATCTCTTCTGGGGCTCGATGTGGCGGACCCTCGTCTACGCGGCCGTCACGGTGACGCTTGGCACCACCGGTTCGCTCGGGGCGGCATTGCTCCTCAATCGCCCGTGGCGGGGGACCGCGCTGCTGCGTACCGCCTTCTTCCTGCCGTCGCTGGTGCCGATCGTCGCCTCGGCCCTGCTCTGGCGCTGGATCTTCAATCCGCAGGTCGGCCTCTTCAACTACCTGCTCAGCCTGGTGGGTATCCGGGGTCCGGCCTGGTTCGCGAGCACCGAGTGGGCCATGCCCGGCCTGATCATCATGGCGCTGTGGGGCACGATCGGCGGGAGTCAGATGCTGATCTTCCTGGCCGGACTCCAGGGGGTGCCGCGAGAACTCTATGAGGCCGCCGAGGTCGACGGGGCCGGGGTCTGGGGCCGTTTTCGCCACGTCACCTTGCCGATGATCTCGCCCACGCTCTTCTTCAACACGATCCTGGGCCTCATCGGCGGGTTGAAGGTCTTCTCCGCCGCCTACGTCGGCACGGAGGGCGGACCGGCCTATGCCACCTGGTTCTACCTCCTCCACCTCTACTTCCAGGCCTTCCGGTTCTTCGAGATGGGGTATGCCTCGGCGCTGGCCTGGATCTTCTTCGCCATCGTGATCACCCTGACGATCGTCCAGGTGCGCTGGTCGAGTCGCTGGGTCTACTATGAGGGTGCCGACGGGGGGGGAGGGCGACGATGAAGACGCTCGAGGGCGAAGCCGGACGGCGCTCGGCGGTCGGCGCACCCACTGCCCGGCGGATCCATGCCGTGCCACGGCGCTGGGGTGCGCGGCTGCCCTGGTATATCGTCGCCACCGTGTGCGCGCTCGTGTTCCTCCTGCCCGCCGCCTGGGCGCTCGCCAGTTCGCTGAAGTCGCCCGCCGAGATCGTGGCGTATCCGCCGCGCGCCCTGCCGGCGATCCCCCAATGGCAGAATTACGTCGAGATCTGGCGGACCGTGCCCCTCGCCCAGTTCCTCTGGAACTCGGTGCGGCTGACGGCGCTGGGTGTGCTGGGCCAGACCCTGTCGGCTGCTGCGGTGGCCTACGGCTTCGCGCGCTTCCGCTTCCCCGGGCGCGATCTGCTGTTCCTCTTCCTCCTCAGCACCCTGGTGCTGCCGCAGGAAGTGACGATGATCCCGACGTTCCTGATGTTCAATGCGATCGGCTGGATCGACAGCTTGAAACCGTTGATCGTGCCCAATTTCTTCGGTGGCGGGCCGGGCGGGGCGTTCGCCATCTTCCTGCTGCGGCAGTTCTTCCTCGCCGTCCCGCGCGAGCTGGATGAGGCGGCGACGATCGATGGGGCAAACAGTTGGACGATCTTCTGGCGGATCATCGTCCCGCTCTCGAAGCCGGCGCTGACGACCGTCGCGGTCCTCTCCTTCCTGGCCCACTGGAACGACTTCCTGGGGCCGCTGATCTACCTCAACTCGACCGCGAATTATCCGCTCGCGCTGGGCCTGCGGTACTTCCAGCAGGTCCCGCTCGGCGAGAATCCGCCGCGGGAGCATCTGCTGATGGCGGCGGCGATCGTGATGGCCGCGCCGTGTATCGCGCTCTTCTTCGCGGCGCAGCGCTTCTTTGTCCAGGGCATCACGATGAGCGGACTCAAGGGGTAACGCCGATCGTTCGCGACGCGCGTCGCGTGACGGCACGATCGATAACATAAGGGAGGGAATGATGGCAGGGACGGTACGGGCCGGGATCATCGGCTGCGGCGGGATCGCGAAGACGCACGCGGCGGCGTTGGCGGCGTTGCCGGAGGCTACCTTCGCGGCCTGCTGCGACGTCGATGAAGCCCGCGCGCGGGCATTGGCGGAGCAGTACGGCGTGCCGCATATCTTCACCGATGTCGGTGCCTTGCTCCGCAGCGGCACCGTCGACATGGTGATGATTTGCACGCCACACCCGAGCCATGCCGCGTTGGTCATCGCCGCCGCCGAAGCCGGGATCCATGTGCTCTGCGAGAAGCCGCTGACGATCGATCTCGGCGAGGCCGACCGGATGGTCGAGGCGGCGGAACGGGCGGGGATCAAGTTCGGTGGCATCTTCCAGCGCCGGTTCTGGCCCGCCGCGCAGCGTATCCGCCGCGCCATCGATGCGGGCCAATTGGGCCGCACGACGCTCGCCGAATGCCAGGTGCGGATCTGGCGTCCGAGGGAATATTTCGCGCGTGATGCGTGGCGCGGCAAGTGGGCGACCGAGGGCGGCGGGGCGCTGATGAATCAGGCGGTCCATGCCATCGATCTCTTCCAATGGTACATGGGACCGATCACCGAGATCTTCGGTCGCTACGCCACCTTGCTCCACGGCGACTATATCGACGTGGAGGACACGGTCGTCGCCACCGTCGTCTTCGCGAATGGCGCGCTCGGGATCATCGAGGCGGCGACCACGGTCAAGCCCGACCTCGGCTTCAAGGTCGCCGTCCACGGCACCAGCAACGCCATGTTAAGCGTGTGGGAGCAACCGGAGAGTGTCGCGGGGGTGAACGACCTCTGGACAGTCGCCGGTGAGGAAGAGCATATCGACGTCTTCGAGGCGGGGTTGGAGAAACAACCGGGCTTCCCCGAGTTCCACCGCCTCCAGATCCAGGACTTCGTGCGGGCCGTCCGCGACGACCGTGAGCCGGCGGTGACCGGAGCGGAGGCGCGCAAGGCGTTGGAGATCATCCTGGCGATCTACCAATCGTCGCGCACCGGTCTCCCCGTACGCCTCCCCCTTGACCGTGCGGCGCTGAGCGCCGCGCTGGAGTAACGCACCGTTGGGTATAGTCAGGATAATCGGCGACCTGGGATCGTGAGCATATAAGGGAGAGGGTGCAGTGATCGCGGCAAGGTAGGTCTGCGTTGGCTATATCGAGGCTATGCCCTCACGACAGATAGCGAAGCACTCATACCGAACGGCCTGATCTGGCGCGCGCACCGGGGCGCGGTGGGTGGCGTGGCCGCGCGCGTTATTCGGTCCCAAGTCCACCGCCCACGACCGGCTCCAGGGATGGGTCGCGCACGGCTGCCTGGCGCGGGCCTGGGCATGCTTGCTGGCGGTGTACGACAGTATCGCGTTGACAGCGCGGCTCGAGACAGTACGCATGCTCCATACCTTCGTGTCCCTTGCTTCAGTTATCGATATTTGGGCTTGACAAGCGGCTTTTTGAGGCGTATGGTAAGACCATCGCAGGAACATATTCCTGCATGTGGAAGGTTGAGTAACATAATTATCCGGGCAGATGTGATCGCGGCTTCCCTGGCGGTGCCGCGATGTAAAGCGCACATTCAAGCCACCGTGATCGGAACACATCCATACCGATGGGCCATCGTAGGATCTTCGACCTCGTAATAGTTCGCTCCTCGCAGGAAAAATCACAAGCGCGCGGCTTGCCGGTAAGACAATTGATCAGCATGTTCGAGCCGCATTATGGTCAGGCATCGTAGCCTTCAGCCATGACAAACACCACAGGAGGTGTGATGCGCGAATACATCCTGCGCCGGATCGCGAGTATGGTCCCGGTCCTGCTTCTCGTGAGCATGATCTCGTTCGGGCTCCTGTATGTGCTGCCTGGTGATCCGGCAATCGCGATTCTCGGCGAGAACGCCGGTAGTACGGCAACGTACCAGGCGCTGCGGCAGGAATTGGGCCTGGACCGGCCGCTCTGGCAGCAATACGCGGGCTGGCTCGGGCATGTCGCGCGCGGCGATTTGGGCACCTCGATCCGCTCGCAGGAACCGGTCACCACGGTCCTCTTGCGGCGTATGCCGATCAGCCTCTATGTCGGCGCGGCCGGATTGCTCGTCGGCATCCTGATCGGCTTCCCCATCGCCATCTTGTCGGCGCTTCGCCCGGGAAGCAAATTCGACCTGATCGGCACGGTCCTGGCACTCGGTGGCATCGCGATCCCCAGCTTCTGGCAGGCGCTCATCTTCGTCTACATCTTCGCGGTCCTCTTGCGCTGGTTGCCGCCCAGCGGCTACACCTCCCCGCTGATCGACCCCTGGTTGAGCGTTAAGATGCTCCTGATGCCGGCGGTCGTGCTGGGGACGCATTCCGCGGCGGTCATCATGCGCCAGGCCCGGTCGGCGCTCATCGAGGTGTTAGGGCAAGATTACATCACCACCGCGCGCGCGAAGGGCCTCGCCGAGCGCCGGGTTGTCGCCCTCCACGCCCTGAAGAATGCGCTGATCCCGGTCATCACCATCCTCGGGCTACAAATCGGCAGTCTGATATCCGGCGCGGCGATCGTCGAGACGGTCTTCGCGATCCCGGGCGTGGGCCGGGCGGCGGTCGACGCCATCTTTTATCGCGACTATCCGGTCTTGCAGGGCGCGGTGCTGATGCTCACCCTGGCGGTACTCATCGCCAACCTGCTGACCGATCTGGCGTATGGATATGTCGATCCCCGGATCAGCGTTCATTGAGCGCTCGTGGATGATGTGAGGCCCCGCTCGCTCGGTGGAGGCATGGAGAGGGACATGGGGCAGGTCACTGGTCGGCCGTCTTCTGTGCTTGGGGGGGCGGCACATGTGCGCGCCAAAGACCTGACGCTCAGCTGGCCACGACGCGCGCTGCAACTGTTCAGGCGGGTGCTGGCCACCCGCCTCGCCGGCACCGGGCTAGCGATCCTGGGCCTCGTGTGCATTTGTGCGCTCGGTGCTCCGTTGCTGGCACCCTACGATCCGAATGATCAGGATTATCTGGCGTTCACACAAGGCCCGAGCGCCGCACACTGGCTGGGCACCGACGACCTCGGGCGGGATGTCCTGTCGCGTCTGATCTACGGCTCCCGCGTGTCGCTCCAGGTCGGCGTCATCGCGGTGGGGATCGCCTTGGGTGTCGGGGTGAGTCTCGGCTTGCTGGCCGGGTATATCGGCGGCTTCACCGACACGCTGATCACCCGCTTCACGGATGCCGTGCAGGCTTTCCCCGGCCTCATCCTCGCGCTCGCGATCACCGCCGCCCTCGGCCCCGGCATCGGCAACGCGATGATCGCGATCGGCTTCGTCTCGACCCCGGCGATCGCCCGGCTGACTCGCGGGCAGACCCTGGCGGTGCGGGAGCGCGAGTTCGTGGACGCGGCGCGGGTGCTGGGCACCCCGCCGTTGCAGATCATGGCTCGGCATATCTGGCCGAATGTCACCGCCCCGATCATCGTGCAGGCGACCATCCTGGTCGCCAGCGCGATCGTCACCGAGGCCTCACTGTCCTTCCTCGGTGTCGGCGTGCAGCCCCCCACCGCGAGCTGGGGGGCGATGCTGCGTACCGGCTCGCAATACCTCGAGACCGCGCCGTGGATGGCCTTTGCCCCCGGGGTCGCGATCTTCGTGACGGTACTGGCCTTCAACTTCGTGGGGGACGGCCTGCGGCAGGCCCTGGACCCCCGACTGGGCGGTCGCCGCTAGACCGCATTACCCCGCAACGCCCGAAGGGGCGAAAGGAGCGTTACGATGGCACCAGGGAGACGGATCACGCGCCGGGGCTTCCTCGGGGGGAGCGGGGGGCTCGCCGCCGTTGCCCTGCTCGCCGCCTGCGGCACGAGCCCGTCGACGCCGGCGCAGGGCACCGCCGCCGCGACAACCGCCGCCGGGGCAGGATCATCGCCGACCACCAGGGTCCTCATCCCGCCCACCGCGCCGCCCGCGCAGATACCGGGGACCGCCTCCCGCGCGGCGGGCACGATCGCGGCACCCACCGCGACGACCGGCGCTGCCCCGGCGGCGATCAAGCGCGGCGGACAATTGCAGATCATGCAGGTGAACGATTTCGTCTCGATGGATCCCATCTATGCCAGCGGTCCCACCGCCTCGGCCTGCTACCAATCCCTGCTCGGCTGGCGGCCGAATGCCCAGGGCCAGTACGCACTTCAGCCGCAACTGGCGGAATCATACGAGACCAGCGGCACGGGGCTGACCTTCAAGCTCCGGCCAGGGGTGAAGTTCCACGACGGCTCGGAGTTGACCGCCGAGGTGGTCGCGTGGAATATCGGACGCATGGTCCAAGACCCGAAGAGTTTCGCCGCGAACTACCTGCAAGCCGTCGATCGGCAGAACCCGGCAACGGTCATCGATCCGCTCACCGTCCGGGTGAACCTGACACGCCCGAGCTCCGCTTCGCTGACCTCGCTCAGCGAAGCGAACGTCAACACATTCATCGTCTCCAAGCAGATCGCCGATCAGAAGGGCGCCGCCGCCCTACAGTCGACCCCCGTCGGGACCGGGCCGTTCAAGTTCGTCAGCTTCAACTCCGGCGACAAGCTCGTCGTGACGAAGAACGAGAATTACTGGGATAAGGGTGTGGATGGGCAGCCAATGCCCTACGTGGACGGTATCACCTACCGGGTGATCGTCGAGGCGACGACGCAGTTCAACGAGATGCGCGCCGGCACGGCTGATCTGATGGCGAACGTGACCGGGCGCAATGTCCCCGCCGCGAAGCAGATCGCCACGGCGCGCTACATCGACGCGCCGTTCAACGGTGTCAAGCGGCAGTTCTTCTTCAACGCGCTGAAGCCGCCCTTCAAGGATAATCTGCCGCTCCGCCAGGCGGTGCAGTACGCGATCGACCGCGATGCGATCGCCAAGGCGCTCGGCGCGGGCCTGGGTGTCGTCCTCCCCTACGAGCTGGTTCCGGGCCAGATCGGCTACAGCGATCAGGTGCCCGCCTACTCCTACGACCCCGAGAAGGCCAAGGCGCTCCTGCAACAGGCGGGTGTGACGCTGCCCGTGCCGGTCCGACTCACGCTGCACAACCGCGAGGTCGACCAGCAGCAGGCCCAGCTGATCCAGCAGATGCTCGATAAGGTCGGGATCAAGATCACCCTCGATGTGGTCGAGCGCACGGCCTGGGGAGATAAGGTCCGCCTCAAAAATGACTTCGAGATGGCGACACGGCAGGCTGGTGTCCTGATCGACCCGACCGATGACTTGCTGATTACCTGGGCGGAGGAGGGTAACTCCGCCTACAGCCGCGCCAAGGTGCCGGGCCTAATCGATACCCTGAAGGCGGCCGATGCCGCGTACGACCAGGCGAAGCGCCAGGAACTCTTCGTCAAGGCGCAGACGCTGATGTACGAATCGGCCTGGATGGGCTACATGTGGTTCGAGCAGGGCAACTTCCTCGTCGACAAGCGCGTCCAGGGCTTTCCGAACTCCATCTGGGGCTCCTTCCGCGAGCAGGAATGGTCGATCAACAAGTAAGCGCCGCGCCGCCGCCCCGCGTGTGCGGAGGCACTTGCGGCACGGCGAGATGATAGGAGGCGATGGTGAAGATCACCGGGATCACGACCGAGGAGTACAAGTGGCCGCGGCACACGCCGATCTCGAACGGCCTGCACACCTACACCCATAGCGGGCTGGACATCGTGAAGATCGCGACCGATGAGGGGATCACCGGGATCGGCCTCGGCGGCGGCGGGCCGATCGGGCGCGCCACCATCGAGGTGCTGACGCCGCTGCTGCTCGGCGAGGATCCGATCGACGTGGAGCGGCTCTGGCACAAGATGTGGGTGCCGAAGCTGATCGGGCGGCGCGGGCTGACCACGCGCGCGATCGGCGCGATCGACATCGGCCTGTGGGACATCAAGGCCAAGGCCGCCAACCTCCCGCTCTATAAGCTGCTCGGCGGCTTCCGCGACCGCGTCCCCACCTACATCGCGGGGGGCTACTACGAGCAGGGCAAGGGGTTGAAGGAACTCCAGCGGGAGATGACCGACAACGTGGCGCTGGGCGCACGCGCGATCAAGATGAAGGTCGGCGGGGTGGAGCTTGGCGAGGACGTCGCGCGCGTCCGGGCCGTCCGCGAGGCGATCGGCCCGGATGTCAAGCTGCTGGTCGACGCCAACTGCGCCTATCGCTACTACGAGGCGATCCGCTTCGCCAAGCGGATCGAGGAGTTCGACCCCTACTGGTTCGAGGAGCCGGTGAAGCCCGACGACTACGAGGGGCACCGCAAGCTGGCCGAGGCGACCAGCATCCCGATCGCGACCGGGGAGAACGAGTACACCCGTTACGGCTTCCGCGACCTGATCGAACACAACGCGGCGGCGATCTTCAATGCCGACGCCAAGGTGCTCGGCGGCGTGACCGAGTTCATGAAGGTCGCGGCGCTGACCCAGGCGCACGATCTGGACATCGCGCCGCACGGCTCGCAGGACATCCACGTCCACCTGGTCGCGGCGATCAGCAACGGGCTGATCCTGGAGTTCTACCGTGACACGGTCGACCCGATGTGGGGCAAGATCTACCACCACACCCTGCGCCTGAACGACGACGGCACCGTCAGCCCGCCCGACGTGCCGGGCATCGGCGCCGACCCGAACTACGAGTCGCTGGCACCCTATCGTATCGCCTGAGGGTGGCCGCGGTGTTGCCGACGGGGTGGCGGCCAGCTGGTCGCCACCCCGCACGATATACTGCGGCGGTCGGGTGGGGGAGCGTGAGGGGAGGGGCTTGTGGTCACGATCCGGGAGATTCGCGAGACGACAGCGTCGATGGCCTCGGAGATGGGCAACGCCTACATCAATTTCCGCGACATGACCACCTCGGTCGTCGCGATCATCACCGATCAGCTGCGCGACGGCCAGCCCGTCATCGGCTATGGCTTCAACTCCAACGGGCGCTACGCCGTCGGCGGACTGCTGCGCGAGCGCTTCATCCCGCGCCTCCTCCGCGCCGCGCCGCGCGAGCTCCGCGACGAGGCCGGGACCAATCTCGATCCCGAGCGCGCCTGGCGGATCATGATGACCGGCGAGAAACCCGGCGGGCACGGCGAGCGGGCGGTGGCGGTCGGCACCCTCGACATGGCCCTGTGGGACATCGTCGCTAAGCTCGCCGGGCAGCCGCTCTATCGGGTGCTCGCCGACCGCTATAACGGCGGCGTCGCCGATGCGCGCGTCGCCGTCTACGCCGCCGGGGGCTACTACCAGCCGGGCAAGGATGAGCGCGCATTGCAAGATGAGCTGCGCGGCTACCTCGACCTGGGCTATACCGCGGTGAAGCTGAAGATCGGCGGCGCGGCACTCGGGGACGATCTACGGCGGATCGAGGCGGCCTTGGTCGTCGTGGGCGGCGACGGGAGCCGCCTGGCGGTCGATGCCAACGGGCGTTTCGACGAGGCGACCGCGGTAGCCTACGGCGAGGCGCTGGCTCCCTATGGTCTGAAGTGGTACGAGGAGGCGGGCGATCCGCTCGACTATGCGACCCAGGCGGCGCTTGGTCGCGCCTACGCGCCGCCGCTGGCGACTGGCGAGAATCTCTTCTCCGTACACGACGCGCGCAACCTCATCCGCTACGGCGGGATGCGCCCCGACCGCGATATCCTCCAGTTCGACCCGGTCCTCGGCTACGGCCTGGTCGAGTATCTGCGGATCCTGGCGATGCTGAGCGAGCACGGCTGGTCGCCGCGCCGCTGCATCCCGCACGGCGGGCATCAGATGGCGTTGCACCTCGCGGCGGGGCTGGGGCTCGGCGGCAACGAGTCCTACCCCGGCATCTTCCAGCCGTTCGGCGGCTTCGCCGACACCGTGCCGGTCGTGGATGGTCACGTCGGCCTCACCGAGACGCCGGGGATCGGCTTCGAGGAGAAGGTCGCCCTCTACCAGATCTTCCGCGCGCTCGTCGAGTGAGCGCCGCCGACAGTCGGCGTGCCGCCACCGATGCTGTCGGCGCTGGCAGGGACCGGTAGCGTCCCCTCACCCCCGCCGCATGATGCTTAGCAGCATTGCCCGCGCGATGAAAGCGAACATCGCTGCAATAGCCCTTTACTACGCCCTCGCCGGGAGGGTGGTGGCGTTGCCGGACCGGGTCACGCCCACGCCTGGCCCCGACTGTTGCCCGCCGCGATATCCCTGGCGTGGTGGGCGGTGTCGGGTGGAAGAGGTATGGCGCTTACACGACCGGAACGCCCTGTCGCAACGTGGACGACTCTCGGACGATCAGCGTGGTTGGCAGCATGATCGCCCGCCCCGGTTGCTGCCGGATCGTCTCGATGAGGAGCCGGACAGCCGCCTCACCGCGCAAGGCCAGGTCGCGGGCCATGACCGTGATCGGCGGACTATACAGTTGGGTGAGATCGAGGTCGTCGGCACCGACGAGGGCCAGGTCGCGACCGACGGCGCACCCGCGCCCCTGCAAGGCCCGCAGCACACCGAGGAGCAGGATATTGCCGCCCACGATCAGGGCCGTCGGCGGGTGGGCGAGGCGCAGCAGCGCCTCGGCTTCGGCGTGCGCCCGCTCGGCGGACATCGCCACGCTGCGAATCAACTCCGGCACGGGCGCGAGGCCCGCTTCGTGGAGTCCGTCCAGATAGGCGCGCATCCGCTCGCGCGCCGGCCACCACCACTCCGGCCCGCCGATCAGGCCGATGCGGCGGTGGCCCGCCGCGACCAGATGGGCCACGGCGGCGCGCATGCCGCCCGCGAGGTCGTTCTGGACGACGCCGATATGCGGCGCACCCGGCGGGAGCTCGTGATCGAAGAGGACCGCCGGGATCCGGAGCCGGATGAGATCGTCGATGACCTGCCCGCGCTCCGCCACGCCAGAGTCGATCAGGAGCCCATCGACGCGCCGCCCGGCCATGAGCTGCAAGTAGGATCCGCCGGGCGCTGGTTCGCTCTCGGCGTTGGCGAGGAGCATCGAATAGTCATGCTCGCGGAGCGCGCGATCGATCGAGGCATAGATCGGCCCGTTGACCATGTTGTCCAGCAGGAAACCGATCAGGCGCGTGCTGCCGCCGCGCACCGTCTGCGCGGCGGGGTTGGGCCGGTAGTCGAGCTCGCGCACCGCCGCCTCGACCTGTTGGCGTAGCCGTGGGCTCACATTCGGGTGGCCGTTGAGGGCGCGCGAGACGGACGAGGCCGAGACGCCGGCCAGCTTCGCCACCTCGTGGATGGTGTGGTGGCTCGCCCGCGTACGGGTCGCTGGTCGATCGGTTTGTTCGCTATCGAGGGCGATCTCGTCCACTTCGTACCTCGCATAATACCCCGACATGATACCCAATCGTGCTGAACGCAGCGAGCAGGAATATCGTCCCCGCCGCTGTCTGACCGGCGGTAGTATTCGTTGTTGACAACGCACGAGCGATCGGTTAGGATGGGAATCGATTCCAGAGGCATACTCGAGAACCGCTGGATCGTGTTTACGAACGGCCGCTAGTACTACAGCGACACTTTGACGTTCGTACTGGGCTCCTGCCCGCCAATGGTAGTTTGGTAGGCCGCGAACGTACTCGTCTTGGCACCGAAGAACAGGATAAGTGTCGCTGTAGTACTAGCGCCCGGATGGGGCGTGGCGGATCGTGGCAATGTCGGCGACAGCGAGCGATCGGCCCGGGGATCGGGCGCGCTCGCTGCCTGCAAGAAAGGGTCGAGCATGGCAACGGAGACCGGCACACGGATCATCACCGCACCCGGCTGGACCGGCCAGCCGCGACTCGATGTGGGGCTGATCGACTGCGATGTCCATCAGGTCATCACGCAGCCCGAAGATCTCCACCCGTATCTGCCGCGCGTCTATAAGCAGCAGCTGATCGAGCAAGGCTTGCGGATACCGAGTTCCGGCTACTTCAACGTGCCGCGCAATGCCGCGCGCACCGATCTCGCGGCGAACTGCGATGGCGATAAGCACAACCCCTTCCAGGATGGCGGAGCCTACGAGACGCTGCGCGACGAACATCTGAATGTCTGGAATGTCGACTATGCGTTGCTGACCGGCTCGAGCACCTATGGTGCCTCCATCATCCCCGATCCCGATTTCGCTGCGGCCCTCTGTCGCGCTTTCAACGATTGGACCATCGAGCACTGGTTGGACCGTGACGAGCGCCTGTTGATGGCGATGTCGATCTCCACCAGCGATCCGCAACTCGCGATCCAGGAGATCGAGCGCATCGGGTCGAATCCGCGCATCAAGGCGATCATGCTGCCGACCGGCAATCGGATGCCCTATGGCAACCGCTTCTACCACCCGATCTGGGAGGCGTGCGAGCGCCACGGCCTGGTCCTCGGGATCCATATCGGCAATGAGGGCGCGGGGATGGCCGGTCCGCCCACGGGTGTCGGCTACCCGACCTACTACATCGAGACGCGGATGGCCCGCCCGCAGATGGCGATGGCCCACGCCGTGTCCCTGATCGCCGAAGGGGTCTTCGAGAAGTTCCCGCGCCTGAAGATGCTGATCGATGAGGTCGACCAATTCTGGGTCGCGGGCCTGATGTGGCACATGGACGCCGATTGGAAGAGTCTGCGCGACCAGACCCCCTGGGTGAAGCGCCTGCCGAGCGAATACGTCCTCGATCATATCCGGGTCGGTTCGCAGCCGATGCTGGAGGCGGCCAACAACGAGCAGTTCCTGTGCATGCTCGACGCGATGCACGCCGAGCGAACCCTCGTCTACTCCTCCGACTGGCCGCACTGGGACTGGGATGATCCCGCCACCACCTTCCCGAAGCTCCCGGAACGGTTACATCGGCGCGTCTTCGCCGACAACGCGCGGGAACTCTTCGGGCTGTTGTAAGGGGGCGGACCCCTCCCCGCCGCCTGCGGGCGGCGACCCTCCCCTGAAGCGGGAGGGTGAGGGGCGTTGGGATGTCGATGGCTTCCCCGCGTCGCCGCCGCGCCATGAATGCGTCACCCCTCCCGCTTCAGGGGAGGGGCCGGGGGAGGGGTCCGTCCCCGCCACGCAGGGAGGGGGCCGTATGCCACTCGATGCCGCGAACGATGTCCGCCGCGTGGTCGCGGGGACGGTCGAGGAATTTGCGCCCGGTCAGCGCACGATCATCGTGCCGTTTCGCGGGCGGGCGGGGATCGGCGTCTTCAACGTCAACGGCCAGTACTATGCGCTGCGGAATCTCTGCCCCCATAAGCTCGGGCCGCTCTGTGTCGGGCGGGTGAGCGGGCGTCCGGTCGCCGCCGCGCCGCCGTCGAGCTATCTGGGCGAGCCGGAGATCGTCATGGATGGCGAGGTGCTGCGGTGCCCCTGGCACCTCTGGGAGTTCGACCTGACCACCGGCCAGTGCCTGGTGGATCCCCAGATGCGCGTCAAGATGTATCCGGTCGCGATCGAGGATGGACAGGTCGTGGTCTACGCCGAGCGGGTCGATTTGCCGGTGCCACCCCCCGCGCACAGCCGCGCGATGGCGGAGAATGGCCCGCAAACGGTGGGCGAAGATGGGGCCGTCTGAGTGATCCTCGCGCGCGACGGTTAACGATGGGCCTTCGAGGATCGACCCCGTGGGGGTGTCCCTGGCACGGTGCTTCCGACGCGCCAACGGTTGCCCTGACCCCGAATGCGTGATGGCGGCTCGCCGCGTGTGCGGGGAGCCCCTTGCCCCAGGAGTCACCATGCCATACCCCATCTACGATTATCGCCACGACATCAAGAATCTCTTCATCACCCCTCAGATTCGCGGACGATTCTTGCGGATGGAACCGGGCGAGATCCACGCCCGGCACAGCCACGAGCTCGGCGATGAACTCTTCCTCATCCTCGAAGGCCAGTGCGACATGGAGATCGCGGGGGATCGTGCCGTGCTCGGTCCGGGGCAGGCGTGCGTGGCCTTCGCCCAGCAGATGCACCAGGCCCGCAACACCAGCGCCGCGCCGATGACGCTGTATCTGTCGGTCACGCCGCACATCGAGCCGACGCATACCCACTACGATCCCGATACCGGGGAGCGCTTACCACCCCATTTCAATCCGCCCACCGCCTTCGACAAGGGCGATACCCTGGCCGCTGTGCTCACGACCGAGCTTGCCGATCGGCACCTGGCGGCGGCCCTGGCGCTGGCCGAGGCCGCCAGCGGCGCCGCCGAACGACAGGCGGCGAGTATCGCGGCGGTCAAGCGCGCCGCGACGGACGGCGATCCCGCCGCCCTCAAGGTGGCGATGGATGCGACCTGGGAGGAAGTCTACGCGACGTACCGCGCGCTCAATACCCTCGCCGCCGCCTGGAATGATCTGGCCCCGCGTGCGTCCCAACCGTGATCCCGAGTCGCCACAGATGGGGGATGCGGCAGCGTGGCGGAAATCTGGATGCCCCATCGTGAGAAGGAGCGTGTCATGCCTCTGGATGAGCGCGCACTGACGATCTTCGACCAGTTCCAGGCCGGGCAACTCAGTCGGCGTCGATTCGTCCGACATTTGGTCGGGCTTGGCTTTGCTGGTAGCACGATCGCCCTCTTTCTGGCCGCGTGCGGCGGCGCTGTCGCCACGCCGACCACGGCTTCGCAGGCGAGCACCGCCCTGACGGTCGGGATACCGCCCACCCCGGCGGTGGCGAATCCGGCTGCGGCCTCGACCGCGCCGGCGACCGTCGCGGCGGCTGGCGGCACCCCCGCGATCGCCACCCGTGCGGCCTCCGCCATCGTCGCCGCGACGCCTGCGGCGAGCGATCCCGGTATCCTCACCTCGCCAGATTCGAATCCGAAGCGTGGCGGCACCTTGCGCCTCGCTTTTGGCGTCACGACCTCGAACTACGATTTACAGCAGGGGGCCACCGCGAGCGTCCTCTGCCACCTGTATAGCCAGCTCGTACGCCTCAATCTGGTCGATGGCCTGCGGACGATCATCCCGGATGTGGCGAAGAAGATCGACATCGCCCCGGATGGCCTCAGCTATACCTTCAGCCTACGCAGCGGGGTGCAATTCCACGATGGCGCGTCGCTGACCGCCGATGACGTTGTCGCCACGTATAATCGGATGCTTTTCCCGCCCCAGGGCATCGTCAGCCTGCTGAAAGATCGCTTCGCGGCGGTGACGAAAGTGGAGGCGACCGATCCGCTGACGGTGAAATTCACCCTGAATCAGCCCTCGCCGATCCTCTTGCTGGTGATGACCGATACGACGCAGGGGATCTACTCGAAGAAGACGTTAGAGGCGAACAACAACGATTTGCGGAAGGTGCAGGTCGCGCCCGGCACCGGGCCGTTCATGTTCAAGGCGTACAAAGAGTCCGAGAAGTGGACCTTCGTCAAGAATCCGAACTACTGGAACAAGGACCTGCCCTACCTCGATGCGCTCGAGCTGATCCACGCCGCCGCCTGGTCGGATCGGGGGACCGCGATCCTCACCAGTCAGGCCGACCTTTCCTGGAATGTCTCGAAGGAGACCTTCGACGAAGGGGCCAGGCGGACCGATACGATCAAGACGAACCGGGTCGGCAACTTCGGGGCCTATCAGGTCATCATCAACGCCAGGGTGAAGCCATTCGACGATGCGCGCGTGCGGCGGGCGATCAATCTGGTCCTCAACAAGCAAGGGTTGATCCAGGCGTACAGCACGCAGGAACAGATCGATCTCTCGCGCTGGGTGCCGCACGGTGGCGTCTTCGCGACGCCGCGCGACACGATCGCCACGCTGCCCGGTTATCGCGCGGATAAGACGCAGGATATCGCCGACGCGAAGAAGTTGCTGGCCGATGCCGGTTTTCCCGATGGGATCCCCGGCGTCGAGTTGCTCTGTGCCACCGTCGCGCCGCAGGCGGAGATCCTCGCCCCCGGTATCCAGGATCAGTTGAAGCGCACCCTCAACATCGATATCAAGATTCGCGTGGCGGAACGCTCGCTCCTGGTGGAGGACGAGAAGGCCGGGAAATTCACGCTGGTCCTCGATACGCCGAGCGGGCCGATCTCCGACTTCTCGCCGATCGGCAACACCTACTTCAAGACCGGCGGCTCGCAGAACTTCGGCGGCTACAGCAACACGAAGTTCGACGCGCTGCTCAAACAGTCGGACGCCGAGCTGGATCAGGCCAAGCGCAAGGCCATGATGGACCAGATGCAAGATCTGCTCGATCAGGATCCGCCCTGGCTGTTCATCGGCTACACCGATCACCTGCTCATGTGGCGCGCGAATGTCAAGGGCCTCGCGCTCGACAAGCGCGTGCAGCTCGAATGGGGTCGGGTCGATACCGGCTGGCTCGGCTGAGCCGTCCGGGTACGGCAGGGTTTGCCTCACCCCGCCCTTTCCCTGATCCCCGTCCGCCCGTCGCTAGCGCTGAGGAGCTGGCCGTGCAACGTTACATCTTGCGCCGTCTGCTGACGGCAATCCCGACGATCTTCGGCATCACGATCCTGATTTTCATCGCGATGCGCGTGTTGCCGGGCGATCCGATCGCGCAGATCGCCAGCGAAGGTTCGGGGCAATACACCCTGAGCGCGGAAGAACTCGCCGCCGCGCGTGCCAGCCTGGGGCTCGATCGCCCGCTGCCCCAGCAGTACCTCCGCTGGATGGCCGATGTTTTCAGCGGCGATCTGGGGCACTCGTTCTGGAACACCGAGCCGATCCGGGCGGTGGTGCTGCGTCGCGGGGCGATCTCGCTCGAGATCGCGCTGCTCGCCATCGCCATCTCCTGGCTCATCGGCGTGCCGGCGGGGATCGTGAGCGCGACACGGCGCAATTCCTGGCTCGATAACATCTTGCGCCTCTTCGTAACCCTCTTCCTGGCGATCCCGAGTTTCTGGCTCGGCCTCACCGCCGTCCTCTTCCTGGTGCTCGTCTTCACCTGGCGCCCGCCACTGTCGATCGTCCAGCTTTGGGAGGATCCGGTACAAAACCTCTCGGTCGTCAGCGGCCCGGCGATCGCGCTCGGTGTCGGGTTGGCGGCGGGACTGGCGCGGATGACGCGCTCCACGATGCTGGAAGTGATGCACGAGGATTACGTGCGCACCGCCCGCTCGAAAGGGGTGCGCGAGCGGTTGGTGATCACGCGCCACGTCTTCCGCAACGCCCTCCTGCCGATCGTGACCACCTCCGGCGCGGCGATGGGCGCGCTCATCGGCGGGTCGGTCGCTACGGAGACGGCGTTCGGTGTGCCGGGGCTGGGCAATTATCTGGTCCAGGCGCTGAGTCGGCGGGACTGGATGGTGATTCAGAATCTGGTGCTGATCTACGGGATCATCTTCGTCGCGATCAATCTGCTCGTCGACCTCAGCTATGCGTGGATCGATCCGCGTATCCGCTATCAGTGAGCGCGTCAAATGGCAGATGCGCGGCGAGCACCGGTGCAGGCAGCGAGGAGTAATCATGCTACAGACGAAGCCTCCCGGCGCGGCGGTCAACGTGCCTGCCGCGCTGCCGGAGCGGAAAGCGCGCCCGACTACCAGCGTGTTGCGGCGCTTCCTGGCGTCCTCGCCGCTCGGGGCGCTGGCGGCGATCATCCTGGTCGGCCTCGCCGCCGTGGCGATCTTCGCCGGGCAGATCGCCCCGTACGATCCGTTCTTCAACGATTACGCCGCGACACGGCAGCCACCGTCGGAGCAACACCGCCTGGGCACCGATAGCCTCGGGCGCGATGTCCTCACCCGGATCATCTACGGCCTGCGCGTCAGCCTGGTGGTCAGCCTCGCTTCGGTCCTGCTCGGCATCTCCGTGGGGACGCTGTGGGGGGTGACGAGCGGCTACATCGGCGGCACTTACGACATGCTCAGTCAGCGCCTGGTCGAGGTGCTGACCTCGTTCCCGACGTTGATCCTGGCGTTGCTGCTCTCCGTGAGCCTCGGGCCGGGCCTGCGGACGGTGATCATCGCGGTGGCGATCACCCAGGTGCCCCTGGCGACGCGCATCACGCGCTCGGTGGTCCTCGCCGTCAAAGAACAGGCGTTTGTCGAGGCGGCGCGCTCGATCGGGGCGAGCCCCGCGCGGATCATGCTGCGGCAGGTGGCCCCGCAATGCCTCGCCCCGGTGCTGGTGATCGCGACCCTCAACCTGGGCGCGGCGATCTTCGCCGAGGCGGCGCTGAGCTTCCTCGGCGTCGGCATCCCGCCGCCAACCCCGAGTCTGGGGAACATGCTCGGGGGCGTGCTGGCGCAATCGTTCAAGCCGCCGTGGTGGCTGGCGATCTTCCCCGGTGTGACGATCGCGCTGGCGGTGTTGGCGGCGAACCTGCTCGGGGATGCCCTGCGCGACTTCCTCGATCCGAAAATGGTCAAGCAGCTACGCGGCGCGTGAGTATCACCGCGTAACACCAACCATCGCGCAACACACATGGAGCAACTGCGGCGTGGGGGGAAACGAACGCGGTAGCCCGCCCCGTGCTGTACCCCTTTGCTCGTCGTGTGTCTCGTCGCGTGGATTGTGCGGTTCTCTGCGAGAGCGGAGGGGAATCATGGCGCGGATCAAGGTCGGGATCATCGGGTGCGGGGCGATCGCGCAGATTCAGCATCTCCCCCATTTGCGCGAATTGGACGAGCGGTTCGTGATCGCGGGGCTCGCGGATCTCTCGCCGCAACTGCTGGACGCCGTGGGGACGGACTATGGCGTGCCGGAGGAGCGGCGCTTCCTGGACTATCGGGATTTGGTGCGGAGTGACATCGATGCGGTGATCGTCTGTCCTTCGGGTTCGCACGCCCCGCCGAGTATCGCCGCCGCCGAGGCGGGCAAGCACATCCTGGTCGAGAAGCCGATGTGTACGACCGTGGCGGAAGCCGAGGCGATGGTGGCGGCTGCCGATCGGTCGGGCGTGATCCTGATGGTCGCGTACATGAAGCGGCACGAACCGGCCTATCAATTCGTGCAGGAACGGGTGCGCGCGATGCGCGACGTGCGCTTCGTGCAGGTCAATCATCTCCATCCCGATAACAATCTGCACACGGCGGAGTTCAAGGTGCGGCGTTTCGGCGATATCCCGGCGGGGGTGCGCGAGGAGTGGCAGCGAGAGCAGCACGATCTCGTCGCGGCGGCGCTCGACTACCCGGCGGGCGCGACGGTGCCGGGGGATATCCTCTTCGCCTACAACGCCATCCTCGGCAGCATGATCCACGACATCGGCAATCTGCACGGGCTCTTCGGCCCGCCACAGCGGGTGCTCAGCGCGGAGATCTGGCAGAACGGTCGCGGTATCAACACCGTGCTCGATTACGGCGCTGGGAAACGCGCGGTCTGTAGCTGGGTCGACTTGCCGGAGCTGTGGGACTTCAAGGAGACGTTGGAGGTCTACGGCTCACGCGAGCGGGCGATCGTCGCTTTCCCGACCGGCTTCGCGCGTGGCCTGCCCTCGATCGTCACCTTGCACGGGATGGACAGCGATCGTACGCCGTGGCGGCAGGAATATCAGTGGCACGACAACCCCTTCAAGCGCGAACTGGAACACTTCGGGACGTGTATCCAGACCGCAACGCAACCGAGCACGCCCGGACGGGACGCCATCGCCGATATCGCGCTTGTCGGGGATATCGTCAAAACCTATCTGCGACGCTGACGTAGCAGGGCGGTGCCCAGAGTGGACACCGCCCTGCTTTGGCTATGGCACGCTCCGCGAATCGCCACGCGGCGAGGCCGGTACGTCGTTGTATGCACCGACCGACGTGCTGTGCGTGCCCTGCTCGCTATCCGGGCACCTCGGGCCTACGCGAAGTGCGGCATGACCTCGTCCATGAAGAGCCGGATGCCGTCCGTCCGTGGGAAGTCGGCGAAGCGGATCTGCATGTGCGCCACGCCGAGCGCCGCCCAGGTCTCGATCTGCGCGATCACCTGCGCGGGCGTGCCGACCAGCGACGCTTCCAGTCCGCTGTAGAAGGGACTCGCCGCGGCCAGCTGCTCCGCCGCCGCCTGCGTCGGCGCGATGGCGACGCACTCGCACTGCCAGGTCTTCGCGATCGCGTCGTACTCGCGCCCGATCGTCGCGCAGTGGCCGCGCAAAACATCCAGCTTGTGGGCGTAGACCTCGCGCGTGCCGCCGCCATTCCACCAATCGGCGTGCTGCGCGACGACCCGGAGGGTCAGTTGCTCGCCGCCCCCGCCGATCATGATCGGGGGCAGCGGGTCCGGCTTCGGGTTCAGATAGGCGTTGTGGACGCTGTAGTGCTGCCCTTCGTAGGTCACCGCGTCGGTCGTCCAGAGGCGCTTGACGATCTCCACCGTCTCTTCGAGCTGTTGGATGCGGACGGCGGGGCGAGGGAACGCCCAGTCGTAGGCCCGGTACTCGTCCTCCTTCCAGCCCGCGCCGATGCCGAAGATGAACTTGCCGGGGATGAATGTGCAGAGATTCGCGACCATCTTGGCGAGCAGCGCCGGATTCCGGTATGACTGGCAGAGGACGATCGTCTCCCACGGCAACTGCGGGTAGCGGGCGGCGAGGAAGGTGAGGGTCGTCCAGCACTCGATCACCGGCGTCTCCGCCGCCTGCCACTTCGCCCAGGGCAGCATGTGGTCGGTGACCCACGCCGCATCGAACCGGTCCGCGACCAGATCGAGCGTCGCCGTCGTCTGCCGGATCATCGTCGCATAATCGCTCCCGTCCGCAGGGAACTCCAGTGTCTTCCAGCCGAACGCCATCCGTTTCGCCACGCCGCCTCCTTCGTGTTGCCGTTCGCGCCAAAGGGAGACTCGGGACCGAGCCTCCCTGCTACCGGTCTGCTAGCGGTGACAGCTTACGGCGCGGCGGCGGGTACGCGCAACACACCGGCTCGCCTGCACGATCCGGCGCTGTTTCCCGCGCGGCACAGGGCCATGCCCGCCGTCGTAGCGGTTCACCCACTCGCAAATGAACCGCCCAAGGCCGCCGCCGCCGCGACCGGGCAAGCGGCGGTGGCCGCGTGCGGGCGGCTTACGCCTGTTCGGCCACCCGGTGGAGCACGGCATGGACGACAACGCCGTCATGGAGGAGCGCCGCGCCCGCCGCTCCTCCCCCGGCGAGGCGCAGATCGTCGCCCACGCCAGGGGAGGGGAAGCGTTGGCAGGCTGCCTGCTGCGGACGATGCAGCGTCCGCACCGCGCGGGGGAGCGGATCGCCACGCCGGGATCGTGCGCCAGCGCATCCAGTGCCGCCGCGCGGATCAGGCGGGGCCAGCACGTCTGGAGCATGTCCGGCGCGTCGAAGAGTTCGAGCGCGACGATCCGGCCCCCGTAGCCGACGATCACGCCGACGGTATCCGGTGGACAGGGCCCGGCCCGTACATAGGCGGCGAGATGGTCGTGGCGATCGGTGTAGAGGTCGCGCAATGCCTCCGTGCTTGAATGGACCGCCGCCGCAGCTTGCCGCGCGGCGACATCCTGCCAGATCGCGCCCTGATCCGCGGTGTGGCGTGCTCCCGATCGCAGCGATCCGTCGTCCCACCTGCGTGGCCTTGGCCCGCCGCAGGGCGGGATACGCGCTCTCGCTGAGCGCGAAGCCCTGCGTCTGCGGGTGCCAGCGTCCGCGCTCGACGCAACCGACCGGCGGGGTGAGCCGACCCGGTGGGACCAGGATCGTGCTGTTGACCACCCGGTTCTGCTGGCCGCCGACCAGTGTGTCGCCATCGGTGATCAGCACCGGGCGCGTGCCACGGTTGGTCACCGCCAGCGCGTTCACCTGCGGCTCGTCGAGTTCGCCGATCGCGATGCTCTTCGCTGCGAGCGCCGCCTCTAACGTGACATAATCGAGATGTCCATGTCGCTCGCCCCGCAACGGGAAGACCGTCAGCAGCCGCCCACCCGGGCCGAAGGTGTGACCGTCCTCGACATGCGGCGCGCTGAGGCGCGACCAAAGGGTGTTGTTGCTCGTCCATGTACTCCTTCTTTCCTGATGACGCATCAGCTGCGCCGTACTGCTAACCCCTCTCCCTTTCGCCGCACCACCCACGCACAACAATAACGGTCGTGCGGGAATAGCTCGGTTCCCGCGATGAGCGGGGATTGTGAGGACTGTGCGAGCCGGGTGAGGGCGAGTGGCCGCGGCCTTTGGCGCTCATGGAGCTCGTCCGCTCCGCGTGCCAGCCCGCTCACTCGGGTCGGAGCGAGAGGAAAGCGTGCTGAACGGCGCGCAGCCACTCGCTCACAGCGTAACGAGCGATCGGGAAGGGGGTGATTCCCGCGCGAGTGTCGACGACAGGGGGCGGTTTTTGACCGCATCGGTCGTCGGTGTCTCGCGGTGTTGCGGGAATCGTGGGGCGACAAGAGCCGCATTGTCCGCGAACATCCCCATACAAACAGCGCGGGCGCGGGCTGTGTGAACCTGACGACTTCGTTGTCGCGATGGGAACGGGTGTATACCCGTTGTGGGTGTACGCTATGCCGGTCGGCCCGCTCGACACCCGCACCGATCGGGCGCGAACTCGTTGGTGGGCCGCTGTGAACGGGACACGTCGCGCGCCGGGGCGTTATCGTCGGTATACTCTCCGACAGGCGCTGTCAAGTACAGTCACGTCGTGCGGCAAACGGGTACGTCGCGGGGGTGCCGGTAGCCCGCCCGCCACGGCGGCGCAACGCGCGGCGCGGGGCTCACGGTGGGCGTGGGCGGTCAGGCGGCGACGGCGCGGGCCAGCGGCGCGGGAACGCCGGGCGTGTCCCACGGGCTTGAACCGTCTCCTGCGCCGGTCCCGCTCCCGCGTGGGCTGGTGGGGCCGCGCCAGGAGAGAGCGCCCGGTCGCTGGCGCGCGTGTCGGCGCTGGGCACCTGCGGCGCGTATGTCGGCCCCGTGCGTCGCTGCCGCGAGGAGCGCACGGCGGCGGCCTTGGCGCGACGGGGCCGCGCCAGGAGAGCGTGCCCGTCGCCGTCCTGGTCGACGGCACGCCAGGGCTGGTGTCGCCGACCATTGAGCCGGATACAGCCCGCGTCCGGGTGCCACTGGTCACCGGGGCGCGGCCGGCGGCGGCGCGGGATGCTCGCGTCGGCCTGGCCGCACGTCCGGCACCAGCGCCGGACGGTTGCGGCGGTCGGCACGACGCCCCGCGCGGCGCGCAACCCCACGCCAGCGCGGTGGCTGCGGGCGTAGCGGGAGTACGGCCACACGGCGTGCGCGCTGCGCTCGGGCGGGAAGCGACGCCGCTTGTCGGTGGGGGCGGGTGTTGCTATCTTCGATGCCTGGAGTAGCGCACCCCAGCCAGCACCACCGTCACCCTGACAATACCCTCCGACATGAGACGCGAAGAGATCGGGAGGATCTTGATCGATGCAGACAGATGAAGCGGTAGCCTGCCTCGCCGCTTTACAACCGCTGGTCGGGCTCGCCGTGCGGCATCGGCTGTGGGGCGCGGGGCGGATCGCGGCGGTGCGCGGGACGGGCGCGGCACAATTCCCTGCCGGGATCGCTATCGTGGTCGAGTTTGCCCTCGGGAGTGGCAGCGGGAAGCCTTTCACCGTCGCCGACCTCTGGGGCGGTGGACGCTTCGTGCGTCCCACGCTTCCCGCGCCGCTCACGAGCGTCGGCGCGCTGCTCGATGCGCTCCTCGTGGCGGTCGAACCGGCACTGGCCCTGCCGCCGCGACTAACTGGTGGTTCCGTGACGCGACGCGCGTCTGCGTCCCCAATCACCACCGCCTGTCCGGCATCCTGGGCGCGCGACTTCATGCGGCGCGACGACTGGGTGCTGCTCGACACCGAGACGACCGGGCTCGACAGCACCGCAGAGATCATCGATCTCGCGGTGCTCGACCGGCACGGCACGGTGCTGCTCGATACGCTGCTGCGCCCGCAGGGGCCGATCCCGCCGGTCGTCTCGCGCGTGCATGGCCTGTACGATCAGCACGTCCGCAGCGCGCCAACCTTCCCCACGATCTGGCCGCGCCTGCGGGAGTTGCTCGACGGGCGGACGCTCGTCGCCTACAACGTGTCGTACGACGCGCGCCTCTTGCGACAAACGGCGGCGCGTCATGGCCTCGCGCTCGCCATCCCCACGCAGGAGTGCGCCATGCAGCGCTACGTCGCCTGGCGCACCGCGACGAATCCGCGCGGGGGGCGGGAGAAACGGAGCCTGGAACACGCCTGCCGCACGCACGGCATCGCGGTCGGCGGACACCGGGCGGCGGCAGATTGTCGCGCCACGCTGGCTCTGCTGCGGGTCATGGCCGGTGGCTGAAGTGCGGGCATACCAGCACGGGCTATTCAGCGTGGCGCGCGTTCTCGTCGTCGCGTGATCGTGTCCTTGCGTCGTGAGAGATTTGGTCGTCGGTAGCCACCAGGAGGACGATGAGCGATTTGGTGCTGTGGGGCGAGCGGACTGCGGCGGGGATCGCCGGGGCGGCGGCGGAGAACGCCCTGGTCATCCTGCCGCTCGGCTGCACGGAGCAGCACGCGGCCCATCTGCCGGTCGATACCGATACCTGGCAGGTCGAGGAGTTCACGCGGGCGGGCGCGCGGCGGGCGGCGGACGAGTTCGATGCGCGGGCGCTGGTCCTGCCCGCGTTGCCCTTCGGCCCGGCGGCGGAGCACCAGGGCCTCCCCGGCACGATCAGCCTGTCGAGCGAGCTCTATGTGACGCTCCTCAAGCAGATCGTCTGGAGTGTGATCGAGGGCGGCTTCCGGCGGATCCTGGTGGTGCGCGGCTGTGGCGGCCACTGGGTCGTGCCCGGTGCGCTCTGGGATGTCAAGGCGGAGGCGCGGCGCGCGGACCGCGATGTGACCCTCCGCATGATCGGCGTCGCCGACGATTGGGGCGCGTTGCAGGAGCAAATCTTCCCCGGTGCCGCCGGCGGTCACGCCGCCGTGATGGAGACGGCGCTCGGGCTGGCGGGACGCCCCGCGCTGGTGCGTCAGGCCGAGGCGCGACCCCCGGTGCTGCGCGACCTGTCGGGGCGGTATCGCGCCGGGGGCGAGATCTTCCTCTTCGACGAGATGAGCGATACCGGCGCGCTCGGTGATCCGACCCCGGCGACCGCCGAGGGTGGCCGCGCCGCCTGGGCCGCGCTGACCGACGCTTTCGCCCGGCGCATCGCCTTCTTCGCGGAGCAGGATCGGGCGCTGGGGCGCTTGTAGCTTCGCGCTGTCGACGGCTTGTTGTATGTTCGCCGCAACCCAGGCACCGGGCGGTTTTCCGCCGCCCGGTGCCTGACAGCAGGAGGTATCCATGACGCTCGCACTGACCGGCGCGACGCTGATCGATGGGACCGGTGCCGCGCGGCAGACCGGGATGACGGTGGTGGTAGAGGGGCGCACGATCGCCACCGTCGCGCCCGATGGGGTGGTCGCTGTGCCGCCCACTGCCGCCCGCTATGAATTGGCCGGGAAGACGCTGATGCCGGGGCTGATCGATGGGCACGTCCACTTGCTGGCGTATGCCGGGGACGAGCACCGCGATGTCCACCTCTGGAATGTCCTGACCTTCGTCGAGGAGCAGACGCTGCACGCGGCGGCGAATGCCCACCGGGCGCTCCTGGCGGGGGTGACGACGGTGCGCGACATGGCCGGTTCGCGCCCGGAGATCGCGGTCAAGCACGCCATTGACGACTTCATCATCGACGGGGCGCGGGTCGTGGCATCCGGTTTCGTCGGGATGACCGCCGGTCACGGTGACATGTTCTGCCCGGCGGCGATCGATCGGCGACTGTGGCAGCCCGCCGACGGTCCCGATGCGTGTCGCAAGCTGATCCGCCAGTACGCGCGCGATGGCGTGGACCTGATCAAGCTCTGTACGAGCGGCGGGGTGCTCTCGATCGGCGACAAGTCGGAGTGGCGGAACTACACGACGGCGGAGACGCTGGCGATCGTGGATGAGGCCCACGCGCTCGGCAAGCGGGTCGCGGCGCATGCCCACACGCGGGCGGGGATCCGGCAAGCGCTCGAAGCGGGGGTGGATACGCTGGAGCACGGCTCGTCGCTCGACGACGAATTGATCGCCCTGATGCTCGAACGGGGCACGCGCCTCTGCCCGACGCTGGCGATCACCGAGTACATTCTGACGCAGGGCGCGGCGCGCGGTGTCCCCGCCGCCTCGCTCGAGAAGGCGCGCGCGCTGCGCGAGGGGCAGATCGCCGGGTTACGCAAAGCCTACCAGGCCGGGGTGCCGATCTTCATGGGGACCGATTCGTGCAACACCTTCGCCTTCGGTGCCCACGCCTGGGAGCTGGAGTTGCTGCACACCTACCTGGGCCTCTCGCCAGCCGAGGCGATCGTGGCCGCCACCTCGTCCGCCGCCGAGGCGCTCGGATTGGGGGAGCAGACCGGCGCGATCGTGCCGGGGCGCTGGGCCGATCTCCTCGTCGTGGACGGCGACCCGCTGGCCGATCTGCGCGTACTGCGACAGTCGGAGCGCCTGCTCGGTGTCTTCCGCGAAGGGCGCTTGCTGGTCGAGCGCGGGCTGACGGTGGTGTCACACGCGGTGTCGGCTGGGGAGATGCACCCGGCTTGATCGCGTGCTTGGAGGCATGGGTATGTTGATTTGTCACTGGTACAGCGAGGCTGAGGTAACCCGGTAGTCTTTGCGGCACTGTAGCAGGCTTTGATTCACTGCCGCGTGTCGACCGGTGCACAGGCGACCGAGGGTATCTCCCTGTCCAGCCAAGAAGCGCTGTGCCGCGCGCATACTCTACATGGTCGATGAGGCGCACATCTATCGCGAGGTCCACACCGGCGCGGAATTATGGGAACGGCCGAGGTTAACCGCGTTGCATCAGGCCGTGCGGGCAGGCGAGGTCGGCGCGATCCTCGCGCGCGAACAGGGACATGTCTATATCCTCGACGACGAATGCCAGCGCGTCGGCGCCGCGCTCCTCTTTGTCACCGCTGACGTGCGCGATCCCGGCGGGAACCGGCGAGATGAAACTAGGTCAAGGCGGTGCTCGCTGCGGTGGAAGACCGCGTGGAGCAACGACAGTCGCGTACGGATCGGTTGGTATCGCTCGAGGGCTACCGCGCCGCCGTGGCCGACAATCTGGAGGGCTTCGGGTTCGATGAGCGGCGGCTCGCGTTGGCCGCCTTGCGTATCCGCGTCGATGCCAATGGGAGCGCGGCGGTGGGACCGTGGCGGATCAGCGGCTCGCTCCCGCTCGACGATGATGGTGTTGTGTCCCATTCAGCAGCAGCATGGAGAGGCCGAGGCGCGGTTGCAGGAGGCGTTGCGCGATGGTGATCCCTCGGGTGGGGACGAAACCGGTCCAGGGTCGGCAATGCTGGGGTATCGGCTCGGTCACTGGCGTCCGTGGCCTTGCGGGCCGGCAGCATAGCCCATCCCGGCGATGTAGATGAGCAGTAAGGTAGCGGTGATGGCGAGGCCAGGCGCGATTGCTAGCCAGGAGGCGCTATAGAGATAATCTTGCGCGCCGATCAGCAGGTTCCCCCAGGTCGGCTCGGGTGGTTGGATGCCGAGGCCCAAAAAGGAGATCGTCGCTTCCGTCAGGATCGCGCGACTGAGCTGGACGAGCGCCGCGACGAAAAGGATCGCGCCGGTATTCGGGAGGAGATGGCGCGCGATGATCCGTGCCCCGGTCGCGCCGTTAACGCGCGCGGCCTCGATATAGGCGGCGTTCAATAATTCGCGGATTGTGCCGCGCGTCAGGCGGGCTACGCCCATCCAACCGGTGATCCCGATCAGGATGATGAGTTGAGCAACCCCAGCCCGTACGAGCGCGGTGAAGAGCAGGATCGCGAAAAGGCTCGGTAGTGCCAGCGCAAAATCGACGAAACGCATCAATAAGGCGTCGAGCGCCCCGCCGCGATAGCCCGCCACTGCCCCGAGGGTTGCGCCGAGGCAGACGGCGATCGCCGCGCCGCCGAGCCCGATCGCCAGGGTGGCACGGCCTCCCTGGAGCAGGCGCGCGAGGACGTCGCGCCCGTTCTCGTCGGTCCCGAGCGGATGAGCGAGGGACGGCGGTAGCAGCAGCGCATCCAGGGCGATGCGATAGGGATCGCGCCTTGCCAGCGCCGGTAGCAGGAGCAGAAGCCCCAGGAAGGCCGCCAGGAGGATCACCCCTGTCCGCTCGCGATACGGGTGTCGCGTCTGTCGCCGCGCTCGGGCGCTCATTCGTAACCGATCCGTGGATCGAGCCGGTGATAGAGAAGATCGGTGAGCAAGGAGCTGAGCAAGACCCCCAGGCCGACGAGCAAGGTGATCGTCAACAAGATCGGGTAGTCGCGGCGACCGACGCTCGCGACGGTCAGCTGCCCGATGCCGGGCCAGGAGAAGACCGACTCGACGATCACACTCCCCTCGATGACGTGCGGCAATGCCAGTCCGGCCTGGGTGGCGATCGGGATGGTGGCATTGCGGAGCGCGTGGAACCAGAGCACACGGCGTTCGCGTGCGCCCATCGCCCGGGCCGTGCGGGTGTAGTCCGCGCGCAAGGCGTCCACCATCGCCGCGCGGGTGTAGACCGCCAGGGAGGCCCCTTGCCCCGCCGCCATCGTCAGGAGGGGGAGGATGAGGTGGCGCAGGCGTTGTACCGGATCGCCCTCTTGTCCGACCGGTGCGATCCCTGCCGAAGGCAGGATACGCAACCAGGCGGCGAAGATGACGATCAGGCCGATGCCGAGCCAGAAGCTCGGCGTCGAGAGGCAGACGATGGCGGCGCTGCTGAGGAGGCGATCGATCGGCCCGCCGCGCCGCGCCGCCGCCCAGACGCCGCAAGCCACCCCGCCGATGAGCGCGACGAAATAGGCGCTGCCACCGAGGATGAACGTGGCGGAGAGGCGCTCGCGCACAACGTCGAGGGCGGGGCGGCGGAAGAAGTAGGAGCGCCCCAATTCGCCGCGCGCCAGGGCCGCGAACCAGCGCCCGAACTGGATCGGCAAGGGCTGGTCGAGGCCGAGATCGTGGTTCAACCGGGCTTCCAGCGCCGGGGTGTAGCGGTCCGGCCCCAGGAGCACCTGAGCTGGACCGCCCGGTGTCGCTTGCAGGAGGGCGAAGGTCGCCACGGCGAGGACGAGCAGGGTCAGGATGATCTGTCCGACGCGCCGTAGCGCGAAACGCAACATGGTCTTAGTTCCCCAACTGCCAGTCTTTGAGATTCCAGAAGATGCTCACCGGGTGCGCTTGTGGCCCGTTCAGGCCATCCGTCATGGCATGGAGTTCGTTCTCGGTATAGAGGAAGAGCCGTGCGACATCGGTGGCGAGGATGTGCTGAATCTGCGTGTACGCCGTCTTGCGCCGTGCCTGATCGACCGTCGCCAACGCTTGTGCCGAGAGCGTATCGACCTGCTGGTTGCTATAGCCGTAAAAGTTACCGGTCTTCACAAGACTCGTCTGATCGGGATCGTAGACCGGATTCCAGATGCGAGCGAGGGTATCGTAATCATTCTTGCCACGCCGCGAGTTGAAGACCCCCGGCTCGAGACGCTCGATTTGTAGCGTCACGCCGATATCTTTCAGCCCCTGCTGCGCGACGAGGAGCGCCTGCTCCAGGGTACGGTCATAATTGTTGATCATCGTGGAAAAAATGAGTTTTTGGTTACCCTTCGCCCGGATACCATCGCTCCCGGCAACCCATCCTGCCCCGTCGAGGAGTGCCTTCGCTTTGGTGACATCGAAAGGGTGCTTCGGTACGTCGGGGTTAAAGGCCCAGGAGATCGGCGCAACGTTCGCATCGATCACGGCGCCTTTCCCTTGTAGCACCTTGTCCACGATTCCCTGTCGATCGATCGCGGTCAGGATCGCCTCGCGCACCGGCTGCTCGCGCCAGTATGTGCGAGCGTAGTTGGGCGTGATGTCGAAGAAGCGCGGGGTTGTGGCCTCGAGGACGCGCGTCCCCGCGATGCCCTTGACGGTCGCGAGATCGCGCGGGGTGATCAGCGCGTAATTGAGCTCGCCCGCGCGCAGTTGCGTCAGGATCACGTTTTGGTCGGTGAGGATCTTGAAGACGATGCGCTTGATCCGCCCCGCCCCGCGGTAGTGATCGGGCACCGCCTCCATGATGATCGATTGGCCGGGGGTATAGCCGACGAGCTTGTATGGGCCGCTGCCGACCGGCTGCTTGTTGAAGGTGTCGTTGCCGATATCCTTCCCTTCCAGCAGGCGCTTCGGGACGATGCCGCGCGCCCCGCCCTGTGCCAGGAACATCGGTGTGACGCTCTTAAGGGTGATGCGGACCGTGCGTGCGTCGGTCGCCTCGACCTTATCGACGGTGTCCACCCCCTCATTCGACGAGCCACTCTTGGGATCGTTGCACGTGTCGATGGTGAACTTGACATCGTCGGCGGTGATCGCGCTGCCATCGTGGAATTTGGCGTTGTCGCGCAGGGTGAAGGTGTAGGTCAGATTGTCGGCGCTGATCGCCCATTTCTCGGCGAGCTTCGGCACGACCGTGCCATCGGGTTGCAACTGGGCCAGGCTGTCGAAAAGGAGCGTTTGCGGCACATGTTCGGGGAAGTGATGCGGCAGATCGACCAGGGCCGAGAGGCTTCCCGGCTCTTCGAGCGAACCGATCACGAGTTGGTCGAGTGTCTTCGTGCGCGAGGCAGCATTCGCGACGGGTGTGCCTGCCGCCACGGGCTGCGTGGCAGGCACCGCCTCGCCACAAGCGGCGAGCAGGCCCCCGACCGCAAGACCGGACCCCGAGAGCACAGCCAGGCGCAGGAAGTGTCGCCGCGAGAGCGCGTCTGTCGTGCGCGAGGCTTGTAATTTTTCGGTTGGCATCGTTGCGCTCCCTTTCATCTCGCCGCGATCCAATCGACCGGGTAGCGGGAGCATACTCAGTGGTGCAAATATTTGCAAGTAAGAATTGCTATGATTTGACCGGGGTGAGTTGGCGATTCGCGCGAGGGGGGTGCATGGCGTGCCAGGCCGACCTACGGCGCACAGTCCGGGAAGCGTGGTCGGGCGGTAGTGTTGTTCGGGGCGCTCAGCCCCTGCGTTGCTGTTGCTGACACGCCTGGCAGGTGCCGAAAACGGCCAGGTGGTCGAGGCGGGGGAGGAAGCCGTATTGCGCCGTCAGCGCCGCCGCGAGCGGCGCGACAAGCGTGTCGGCGAAATCTTGCTGCGCGCCACAACCGAGGCAGATGAGGTGATGGTGACGGCGCGCGGCGAGATATTGATAGTGTCGTTTCTCGCCACCGAGATCGGTCACGCAGCTCAACCCCTGTTCCGTCAGCCAGAGGAGCGTGCGGTAGATGGTCGCGCGGTTGATGTGCGGATGCGTCGCCGTGATACGCTCGAAGATTTCGTCGGCGGTGAGGTGTCCCGACGTGGCCCGCAGCACTTCCAACACCAGGAGTCGTTGCGGCGTGAGGCGCTGGCCCTCCGCGCGCAGCGACGCGATCACCCCTTCATCTGGCATTGCCATCCCGCCACCTTTTCCCCTCAGCACGACTCGTACCCACACAGTATAGCAGCGGCATCGCTGCCTGGTCGCTACTTTGGGAGAGGGGTACTACTCGGATGGTCGAAGCCTCCCTCGTCAGGGTGTCGGCGAGGACGCAGACGAGGCGCAGGGCGGCATCGTCGCGGTCGCGATTAAGCAGCGCGACGATCGTGATCGCCCGATCGGCGAGGCGAGGGAAGTGGAAGGCCGCCGTGCTGTACCCTGGTCCGGCCCCGGCATGCCCGGCGACGAGGCCATGAGGCGAGGCGGGATCCAGCATCGCGCCGAGGCTGTAGGCGGGCTGGCGGAAGTGCGGATGCGCGAAGGGCAGCAGCGTGGGCGCGAGGAGTGTGGCGCGCATGGGGGGCGGCAGGAGGTCGCCCGCGACGATCGCCTCGGTCAGCCGCGCCGGTTCGTGCGCGGTCCCGGCGACGAGGCCGTGCGCCACCCAGCCGGGATGGTAGCGCGGGGCGATATCCTGCAACCCCACCGCCGGATCGAGGGCGCTGCTCCAGCCGGGAGTCAGCGCCGCGCCCTCCGCGAGGCCCGCGACGACGCGCGTCCGTCGCAGGCTGAGCGGCTTGAAGATGAGGCGGTCGAGCGCCGCCGCGAGGGATTGGTTCGTCGCACGCTCGATGATCAGGCGGACCAGGAGGAAGCCGATGTTGGGGTAGTCCCACCCTTCTCCGGGTGGGAAGCGGAGGCGCTGCGGCAGGGTCTGGGCCAGGAAGTTCGCGGCAGTCCAGGGCTGCTCGGGATGGGCGCGGAGGGCCGCGCCGTAGGCGGGCAGCGCCCCGTAGTCGGCCAACCCGGCGGTGTGGCCGAGCAATTGTCGCAGCGTGATCGGCAAGGGCAGGGCGACTTCGGGCAGGATCGGTCCGACCGGCGCATCGAGCGCGAGCCGCCCCTGCGACACCAATTGCAGCGCGGCGGCGGCGAGGATCAGCTTCGTGATGCGGTAGCCAGGGAAGCGGTCGTCGGCGCGCAGCGCGGTCACCCCGGACAGATCGCGCGTGCCGAGCGCGGCGGCGAAGGCGCGCTTCCCGTTGGCACGGATGTTGACGCTCGCCCCCGGTATCTCCTCCCGCACCGGGAACGACGTGATCAGTAGGCGAGTAGGCGAGTAGGCGAGTAGGCCAGAGGGGGATCGCGTTGCGAGCGGTCGGCCCCGCTCACCTAACCCCTCTCGTACTTCGTCCTTCTCTCATCCACTCGCCTACTCGCCTACTCCGCGCTACTCGCGCTACTCGCCACTACTCCGGCACGAAACTCGTCTCCGGGCCGATCGCGCGGATGGTGGCGGCGAGGAGTTTGGCGCAGGTCTCGACATCGGCCAGGCTGACGACCTCGACCGGGGAGTGCATGTAGCGGCAGGGGACCGAGATGACCGCCCCGGCGGTGCCGCGCCCGTTGAGCACCAGCGCATCGGCGTCGGTGCCGCTGCGCCCGCCGGACGGTTCGAGGGTGTGGGACAACCCCTCGCGCGCGGCGGTGGCGATCAGCAGGTCGACCAGTAGCTCGTTCGCGACGCCGCCGCGCAGGATCGCCGCGCCGCTGCCGCAGCCGTGCTCGCCGACCTCCTGCGGCGCGACGCCGGGGCGGTCGCTGGCGTGGGTCACGTCGAGGGCGATCGCCACGTCCGGCGCGAGGGTCGCGGCGACGGTGTGCGCGCCGCGCAGGGTGATCTCTTCTTGCACCGTGGCGGCGGCGTAGACATCGCACCACGGCGCCTCGCCCTCGCTGAGGAGGCGCAGCGTTTCGAGCGCGATGAAGGCGCAGCAGCGGTCGTCGAGCGCGCGGGAGGCGATCAGGTCGTCGCTCAGCATGACCGGCAGCACGTCGATCACCGCCGCGTCGCCGACGCGCACGCGCGCCGCCGCCGCTTCCTTATCCGCGGCCCCGATGTCGATCCAGAGATCGTCGAGCCGCGCCGCGCGGTCGCGATCCTCGTCGCGCATCAGGTGGATCGCCTTGCGCCCGATCACGCCGGTCACGTCGCCGCCGCGCGCCAGGATGCGGATCCGCTGTCCGATCAGCACCGGCACGTCCCAGCCGCCGATGCCCCGGAACGCCAGGGTGCCGTCGCCGTTGACGTGGGTGACGATCAGCCCGATCTCGTCGATGTGGCCGCAGAGGACGACCTTCTTCGCTCCCGGTGCCACGGCGCCCCGCAGCCGCGCGATCGTGTTGCCGTTCACATCGGGCGTCACCTCGGCGCAAAACTTCGCCGCTTCTGCGCGCCAGACGCGCGCCGCCGCGATCTCGTAGTTCGACGGCCCCGCCGCCTCCAGCAGTCCGTGCAGGAACGCCCGCGATTCGTCGCGCATCGTCGTCCTCCTCCTCATGCTCATCAGTCATCTGTCATTCATCGTTCGCGCGTTTGTAACGACCGGCACGGTAGTATCGCGCATCGGACCCGTATCGGCGCGGAGCCCCCAGACCGCCCCCTCGATCGGGCGCAACGCCGCCGCCTCGGCGGGCAAGACCTCGGCGGTCTGCCCCTCACGATGGAGGATCGCGGTCAGCAGGGCAATTAACGCATCGGAGGCGTCCGGGTCACGCCCGGGGGGCGGGGCGGTGGTGTACACCTCACAGAAGCGACGGAGCGCGGGATCGAGCGTCACCGCGATCCCGCGCGCGGCGCAACCCGCGAGGGCCGTGGCGATCGCGCCGACCGGATCGCGCTTGTAGCCCCAGAAACCGAGACCGCGCATGGTGAGGGCGGGATAGATCTCGACCACCTCGTTCGCCGGGCCGGTTTCCCCGGTAGCCCCGCCGATGAGAGCGGCCTGCTCGTCGAAGGGCCGGATCCGATAGCCCCCCGACGCGGCCAGCGCCGCCAGCAGCGCATTGCCGAGGAGGGTCATGTTGAAGAGGACCGGCATCACGCTCTTCAAGGGTGGCTGCGCGCTGGCGGCGCGGTCGGTCGCGCGCTTCTGCCAGAGCGTCTTGTCGCGCCAGGGGGCGAGCGGGGTGAAGTCGAGCGGCGGCGTGAGTGGCAACCGCGCCGCGACGAAGCGATTGAACGCCGCCCAGGAGCCGAACGCCCCGTCGTGGCCGACCCGCGCGGCGAAGGCCGGATCATCGAGCAGCGGCGCGGGGATGGAGAAGGGGAAGTCGAAGGCGGCGACGCGCGCCGGTTCGCCGCTGACGAGGGTGTCGGCGAGCTCGGCGGCGGTCCAGCCCGGCTGCCGGGGGGTGGCGAGGACACGCGCGTTGAAGCCATCGGGCGCGATGGTGTAGCGCCCGTCCGCGTCGCGAATGGCGGCGAGCGCGATGATTTTCCTGCGCTGATCGCGTGCCCCTCGCGCGCCGGAGAAATCGGAGCCGACGATCAGTTCCCGCGCGGGCACCAGTCCCTCTATCCGGTCGTCACCCGTTGCTCTGCCGTACCCGCCGCCTGCCGTCAACTATCGCCCCATTGTACCCGCCGCGCGGTGTCCGCGATTGCCAGCGCGCGCCCGCTCGGTCACAATGGGGACGTTATGCGCGCCGGGCGGCGATCGTCGCCGCTGGCGTCGATGCGGAAGGTAGGGAGGATACGACGATGCAATACAAGCGACTCGGGCAGTCGGGGCTGAAGGTTTCGGCGGTCGGGCTCGGGGGCAACACCTTCGGGCGCTACGTGGACGTGCCGGGGACGGCGCGGATCGTCCACCACGCGCTCGATCTCGGGATCAACTTCTTCGATACCGCTGATGTCTACTCGAACGGCGTCTCGGAGGACCACCTCGGCAAGGCGCTGGCCGACCAGCGCGAGCGCGCGCTGATCGGCAGCAAGGTCGCGATGAAGATGGGCGATGGCCCGAACGATCGTGGCCTGTCGCGCGGGCACATCATCGTGGGGGTGGAGGCGAGCCTGCGCCGCCTCGGCACCGATTACCTCGACCTCCTCCAGGTCCATAGCTGGGACGACGAGGCACCGATCGAGGAGACGATGCGTGCCCTCGACGATCTGGTGCGCGCCGGGAAGGTGCGCTATCTCGGCTGCTCCAACTTCGCGGCGTGGCAGCTGACCCGGGCGTTGTGGGTCTGCGACCGGCGTGGCTACACCCCGTTCGTCTCGGTGCAGCCGCGCTACAACCTGCTCGACCGCGCGATCGAGGCCGAGTTGGTCCCGGCCTGCCGCACCTTCGGCGTCGGTGTGATCCCGTATAGCCCGCTGGCGGGCGGCATCCTCACCGGGAAGTATCGCGGCGGCGCGCGCCCGGAGGGGTCGCGCGGGGCCGACCAGGAAGGGGCGGGCTTCTTCCAGCGGCAACTGGCCGGGAAGGACGAGGCATCGGTCGACCGCCTGGCCGAGTGGGCCGAGGCGCGCGGCAAGACGATCGGCGAACTGGCGATCGCCTGGCTGACCTCGCAGCCGGAGGTGTCGACGGTGATCGCCGGGGTCACCGCGCCCGAGCAGGTGGAGGCGAACGAGCGCGCCGCCGCCTGGACCCTCACCGCCGACGAGGTCAAGGAGGTCGGCGCGCTCGTCGGGTAGGGGTGCTGGTGGCGCGAGGGGCGGGTATGACGGCGACGCGGTTTTGCGGTGACGATCCGGGTGGGCGCGGGGCGACATGCGCCGCGCCACCCGGCGTTGCCTCCATTCGCGCCAGCACCGTGCCTTTTGGTGTCCTGCTCCCGCGCGCCTCCGCCGCGCCCGACGTGGTGCGCGAGCGCGATCTGCAAGGGCTGCGCGAGCGCTTCCCGCCCTACCGCGTGATCCTCCACAACGACGATCACCACAGCATGGATGAGGTCGTTGTGGCGCTCTGCAAGTCTGTGCCCGGCCTCAACGAACGCAAGGCGATCCTGATCATGTTGCAGGCGCATCTGCATGGCCGCGCGACGGTGATCGTCTGCCCGCGCGAACAGGCCGAATACTACGCCGAGCGGATCGGCACCTACGGCATCACGGCGACGATCGAGCGGGCGGAGTGAGGGTGAGTGGGTGGAGTGGGGACGGCCCTCACCCCGGCGAGCAGTCGCTCGCCACCCCTCTCCCAATTTGGGAGAGGGGCACGCTGGGTGACGCTGCGGCGTATGGAATCTGCCCAGTCCCCGGAGGGGGACTTCGTGGCGGCGTAAGCCGCCTTCAGCCGGGGGTTTTAACCCCTCGGTTGACCCACGCCCTGGCAGTCGCCCCCCCGATCCCAATATCCCCGCCTTGCCCGACCACGGCCCACTCGATAAAGATCGGATGACACCATGAGTACCCCTCTCATTACCCGCGATACCCTCGCCGACGATCCGCTGGCGCGGTGGCGCTTTCTCGCCGCGCGGCGAGAGGCGGTCATCGGCGCGATCCGGGCGCGGCAGGGCGATCCGGGCGACTACTGGACCGCGCGCGCCGCGACGATGGGGCCGACGATGCACGTCGATCCCGACGCCGTGCCCCCACCGCTCGATCGGCTGCTGCCCCGCGTCGATGGCGCAACCAGTGTCCTCGATGTGGGCGCGGGTTGGGGGCGCTTCGCGATCCCGCTGGCGCGCGTCGCCCGGATCGTCACGGCGGTCGAGCCGTCGGCGGCGTTGCGGGCACATCTGCGCGCGAACGCCGAGGCGGCGGGGCTCGCGGAGGAGCGGCTGCGGATCGTGGCGGCGGGCTGGGAGGAGGCGACGGTGAAGCCCGCCGATCTGGTCCTCTGCGCCAACGTCCTGATGCCGCTCGCCGATGTCGAACCGTTCCTCCGCAAGCTCGACGCGCACACCTTGCGGCGGGGCGTGATCGTCCTGCGCGCCGTGGCGATGGACGGGCCGCTCGTCGCCCTCTGGCAAGCGATTCATGGCGTGCCCTACCCGCGCGAGACCGATCACACCGACGCGCTGGCGGCGCTCCACGCGCTCGGTATCCCCGCCCGCCTCGACCTCGTCCCGTCGTCCGGCCCGATCTGGGCGTTCGCGTCGCCGGACGCCGCGCGTGCCTTCGCCCGTCAGCGCCTCTGGCTCGGCACGCCCGGCCACGATCCGCGCGCCGATGGCCTCCTCGATGGGTGGCTCGCCACGACCCTGATCCGCGCCGGCGACCGCTGGCGCGTCGCCGCGCCGGAACCGCAGCAGGCGCTCCTCTGGTGGGAACGCTGAGCGGGGTCGCGCTATACTCGACCTATCACGTTGACGGGCGCGAGGGAGGCGGAGCATGCGACAGGTGACGCGGGACGAGGCGCAGGCGCATTTGGCGGAATTTGCTCGATGCGGCGCTGGACGGCGAAGAGATCTACATCGAAGGTGCGGGCACGGTACGGGTACGCCTGGTGCCGGTGAAGGCCGACGCCGAGCCGGAGCGTGATTATGGGCGTTCTCGCTTCGGTAGCGCGCGTGACATGATCCACATGTCCGATGATTTCGACGATCCGCTCCCCGAGTTCGAAGAATACATGCGCTGAAGCTGCTGCTCGATACGCATCCATTCTTGTGGTTCATCGGCGGCGCTCCGCAGTTGAGCGCGGATGCGCGTCGGTTGATCGAGGATGGGGCCAATAGGCGCTATCTGGGCATTGCGAGCGCCTGGGAGATCGCGATCAAGGTCGGTACCGGCAAGCTCGACGTGCGGATGCCCCTCGCGGCCCTCTGGGATCAGATTCCAGGCAATGGCATCACCAGCCGCTCGATCGCGATCGAGCGGCTGAGCCGTTGTCGCCGAACTGCCGTTGCACCACCGCGACCCCTTCGACCGGCTCCTGATCGCGCAGGCGCAGGCCGAGCGGTTGCCGATCGCCAGCGCCGACGCGCTCTTCGACGCCTATCCGATCACACGACTCTGGTAATGTGCCCAGGGTCTATTCACGTTCAGGGTTCGGAGGGGGCATCGCGCGTGGCATTAGGCCCGCCGCCGGTCGTCGCGCGGCAGGGGGGTAGCGGCCCTGCCGCGCGCTTGGTCCCCTCCGCGACGGATCGCGCCCGCCAGAACAGCGCTGCGGGCCGACCCACACGAACGCGATCGACCTTGAATAGGCCCTGGGACACATGATCCGGCACAGGTCTAGAGAGGGGAGAGGGGCGCAACCGCGACCTGGTCCGAGATGACGTGGGGCCGCGCCGACGAGCATCGCACCGTCCCAGGCCGACACCACGAAGGTCGAGTTGTGCAGCACCTCCGCCAGCCGCCTATCGGGGGGCCACCTGCGCTCCCTGACCCTGGGCAAACAGGAGGGCTGCGGCTTGCTTGTGCGGGATCGCCCCGCCCTCACGGATCGGTCACCCCGTTCATGGCCCGCCCCCCGCGTCGCCGCCGCTGTGTCGTTGTCCCATGTCCCCTTATTCGTCGATCGCCACGTGTGTGGGCTCGCCTCATGATGTCTCGGATGCCGTCCCCGACCGGGCGCGGCGGGCGGATGGACGCCGCCCGCAACACAGGCGAGGAGGACGATGGGGCTGGTGACGGTGTCCGGGCCGAAAACGCCGTCTGGCCTCTCGGGGAGGCCAGACGGCTCGGGGAGCGTATCCGGGAGTCGCGATCGCCGCGCGACTACAACCGGATGGGACAGTCTAGCGCGCGGCGGTAGCGATTTCGGTGGAGCGGCCTCGACACGAAGGTCACGCCGCGTGGTCGGCCCGTTCCGGCGCGGTGTCCCATACTCCCAGTATATCCGCCAGGGATTGCCTCGCCGTCGACGATCCGCGCGCTGCGGACCAGCATGGCGAACCAGCCCGCTCCCATAATCGCGTCCTCCTGCAACATTGACCGCGCGCCATCGCGCCGCGTTCGTCCTGCCGGGGCGGCACCAGCCGTCCTCGCCGCGCGGTCATGCTCCTCCAGGCTTCCCTGGCATGTGCCCGCCCGAGATCCGCCCGTCCCGGTGCCCGCCCACACGCGGCGCAGACGCGGATCGAGAGGGTCGCGCGGGCCATCGCTGAGGAGCTTGATGGCAAGAACGGTCAGGGGAAGAGCCGCGCCCACGAAGGGCGTCGTCCAGGGTGCCTGTTCGAGGATGACCCGCGAATCGTCCAACATCGCCCCCAGGAGGGGCCGCTGGGCGGTGTCCCCGCCCGCGATCTTTCTCGCGTGTCGGCCCGCACATGCCAACGGCGCGATCGACGGTGAACCACAGCGGCTGCGTGCGCCCGGAGCACGCCAGTCCCCTTCCGCCATGCGAGCGCCGGTGGTCTCTGGCCGGGCATCGCGTCGCCGATCGGGCGGGGGAATCAGGCGAGAGCCACGGCGATCGCGCGACGTCGGACGCTGCGGATCATCTTGCCGCGCGAACGGACCCCTCGAGCAGGTGACGGTCCGCGCCACACCCTACCGCCGCACCGATCCCGCGTGACCGCCGATGGCGTCACACTGCGGCGGCTCCGGTGGTGCCCGGTACGGACGCGCCTCGCCTCGCCGCTCATACGGCTGTGCCAACCGGTCGATACCGCTCTTGACACGATGAGCGTGGTCGCTATGATAGCATCTACCTATCTGACAAGGTATCTTACCTGACGTCCGGTTGTGACCAGGAAGAGCGGGGGAGGTGAACGCGGGGAAGGGGGAACGCCGCCCGAGCAGATCCCGGACGATAACCGGGCGTTCGTGCGACGCGGATGATTCGCCGACGTGCTGTATGGAAGAGGAGGAGCGCATGGGGACCACATTCCGGATCAGTCGTCGCCGCTTCGTGGTGGCCGGGGCGGCGGGCCTCGCCAGCCTCGCCGTTGCGGGCGGATTGCCGCTCGCGGTCGCGGGGGCGGGCGAGG
>JAABUH010000791.1_pt1 | contig 41394 bp, 55 predicted proteins | sample 5559121 | NCBI WGS metagenome assembly JAABUH01 (sample SAMN10711871, study PRJNA513364) | rock metagenome | isolation source: Antarctica rocks | place: Antarctica: Victoria Land, Battleship Promontory nord | collected 2015-12-28
CAACAAAGCACAAATGGCAGCCTGACCTACAAGGTTGAAGAGAGCACCAAGCTCTGATAAGCGACCCACAACCCTCAGTGGCTGAACGTTGATAATTGCAAAGATCACCAGCAACCCTCCAAATAGGTACAGTTGCTGCATGTCATGACACAGCATTGCAGAACTCAACAGCATCCCACAGAAGTCATTGGACCCTGACCAACTGCCAATTGGTGAAAAGTCTGTCAGGCAACTGACCAAGGCATTGCTGGGATAATATCCTGTGCCTGAACTCTCCATGGAGACAAGATACAGAAAAGAGAGAAATAGTTGTACACAGCTGAACGTGTCACCAGCTATCAAAGCAATCTGCAGCACAAGGAAAGTACATAGGTGAGGTGGAGCACATGCCTTGCTTGATACCGGTCTAGACTCGCAGCTATCAGAAGCGACATTGAGTGCAAGCTAATAAGACTATATCAGATCAATCTTGACTGACCAAGAAAGTTGGTCCATCCGACGCACCAACTTGCAAAAGGCCCTGTCTGCCGGCCCGACATGAAAGCCCAAAAATACAAGCCACCCGAGACTGGAAACGCAGAGGATAACTCACTGAGTGCCAGGCTAACACAAATGGTGAGTATGCTGGCTAATACCCAGCCCCAAACAAGTACAACTGGACCTCCATACAAAAGGCCAATGCCGTACAGCCCTGCAAAGCACAAAGAACACTTAATCATGCTACCCTATCAGTTTTTGGTGCTCAGACACTTCACAGGCTTTTCTTTTGGAACAGCCTGGCAGGATGTGAGTCATTACCACTAATTCCAGTTAACGGAGACATGACACAAAAGCAGATACAGCAGTTTTGACGCCAGTACAGCGGCCGCTGTAGCCTGGATCAAATACCCAACTCCAACAGCCGTTTCTGGTCTGTCTCTTTACTCGGCATTGAGATCTAAGACGTTTTCTTGGGCACGCTGATGCAACGTGTCAGTGGGCGCAGATAGAGTCAGCTGGAGCGCCCGTGCAGAATCTGTTTTACACCGGGTGCAATAGATTATGTCAGCATTTGCAGTTGGCAGGCAGAAACGACAGCGCAGTGCTTTTGGGTCATGGGCAGAACACTGACACGAATCTGGATGAAGCATATTGCTCCCGTAATCTGGGCAGACCGCCGACTCGAGTCAAGTCGTACAACTCGTAAAAGTCGTGCACGAGTCGTGCATTCTTCGGGCCAAAAGTGAAACGCTCGAGTGGCCAGATGAAACGCCAAAACATACAATTTCTCTGGGCATGTATATAAGAGAACAGAACGCAGAACGCAGGCTGCTGATGACCGTGATAACGATCTGGCCAGGAGACTCCCTTGTCCTTTTTTGAAAGTTGGACCGATAGAGAGCCCAAAAGGACTTTGATCTGCAGATCGATGGCGCAAGCTCAACTTGCCCTCGTGCAGCTTCAAAGCTCTCCTCAGCATGTCAAGTTTGACCCAGTCTGCGCAAGGTAAAATTTTCGAACGTGCTCTATTCCATTGCCGGGCTCCAAGACGGTTGACAGTATTCATCAGCTGGATCCTGACTGATTTGCTCGTACTTACTGCTCGAGTGCCCTCACAGGTTGACACCCCACTTAGACAAACATGCAGTCGCTTCAGACGAAGCTGGACTGCTGCATCACGTGCTTATGCACGGCAACCACTTTACTACAGACTCAGTCTACCAGCTGCAGTATGGGACTGAGCTGCTGTACCAAGGCACTGAGGTTTCAGAACTTCCCTGTATGATTGAGCGGCAGTGGTCATCCTTTGAATTTGTACCAAACGTGTCAGGGGCAATACTGTTCCATCAGTCCGGCAGCACCAAACTGCTGTACACAATTCTGCCAGATGCAAGAACTGTCTCCTCTCCAGTTTTACTGTTTGGCTCACACACAGGTCAGCAGCTCTGCTCTCCACATAGACCTGCCTCATTGCTTGGCACATATGCAACCTCGACAACATGCTGGTTGTGCTTTTTGCAAGCCACTGGCAATGATGTCACAAACCTTTAGAACCAAGGCCAGCACACCAGGAGACTCTGCCTGCAGGAATTATCACATGCTTCTCAGTGTCCCAAGCCGGCAGATACATGGTCTCAGGATGCGCTGTTGGCACTGTCAAGCTGTGGAGTCTGACTGAAGGCATGCAGCTGGACATGCAGCCAGATGCACACCCTGGTGGTTGCTCATCGCTTGGCTTTCTTGAGCCCAGCATAGTGAGTCACCCAGACCTCTTGAGTCTTGTTTTTTCCTGTAGTACTTGGCACTCTCATGTTGCTGCACATCATAGACAACAGACTACTCACACATACATACTGCATTCTCGGCAAACACCAGCACAGGTGCTACATGACTGCTTATCAGCAGTCATGGGAGTGGCCCAGCTCAACATCTTTCATTGCCCCACTAGCTTGCTTCATGCATGCGCAAAAGTCACAAAGACCACCTGTGCACAGTTCATGCAAGCAACTTGCCCTATCACAGCCGACAGTAGACTGACATTACTTGACTGTGCAGGTGCTGAGTGGTGGCATTGAAGGCGGTGTGACCATCTGGGAGGTCCATGAACAGAAGCTGCTTGCTCGCCAACATCTAGACACTGGTCCATCATCTGTAGGTAGCACTCCTTCCTACCTGGTTGTACAACGTCACTGACTCTCTTTGCTCAATACAATCAGCACTGTGTGTTGACTAGCCAGAGGTCAAAACAGAGGTGTGTCAGGTTGCTTGGCCTACACCTCTGTTGCAGTGATGGCATTGATGAACTGTGGTCACATTGCACATGTGTGCAAGAGGATCGCTGGGAACCTAATGCAATCACATGTTCTGGTGCTTGCATGGCAGTGTGTTGTCCAAGAAAGCGACATGCAGACAACACAGTGTCTTGCAAGCTCTAGCTTTCAAATTGCCCATGTCAGATAACAGAACGCTGCAATACTTGTCAGCATGTCTCCTTTCCAAAACATGCAGGTTCAAGGTGATTGCAATGCATGCAGGGAGCATAGCTGGACTTCAGCCCCCTTCCATCAACCAGACCACCTTCCTTGACAGCAAGCGCCAGATGCCCTGGCAGCAGCAACACAAGAAGGACCTCACCTCACAGACTGAAGCTGTGTACGTGGTTGCTGGCAATGATGCTGGGTTGCTGCATATCTGGGCTGGAACTGGGACTGGCCAACACACCTGGCAGCCTGTAGCTGTGAGGCAGCAGGTATGTGCTTCCCCCTTGTCAAGCATGGCAGTTGCTGCAACAGAGTCCTGCAAGACTGGGGCTTGCAGCTGCCTCAACTTGCAAGGCAGATTGCACGCAGTCATGCAAAATACTGCAATGCGACATGGTGCCTCAAAGCTCAGGCCATCCTGAGATGCACAATCTTGAAGTGATCTGCTTATTGTTGAGATGAGCTGCAGTCAGGAGGGCAGCTCCTTTCAAAGCTTCATCTCTGTGCCGCCAAACATCATGACTGGCACAACTGCACCTTGTCAAAGAATATGGCGGCTGCACAGCATCTACAGCCTGTGTTTGAGTGCAGGGTGAGGGGCACGCTGTGAAGGCCCTAGCGTTCAGCCCTGATGGCACCATGTTAGCAGTTGCTGCAGGTTATTTTGTCTTTACTGCTTTTGCAACCAGCCATGGCTTGCTTGCTGCACGTAGCATAGCTCTGATACTACTGCGTTTGTCTCATCTCACACCCTTGCCAAGTAGCAGTCATGTGTGGCATTCCATGCACAATCAAGCTTTTCTTGCACTAAGTGTGCAGCCTGCAGTATGTTGTGTCTGTTGATTCAGACACGCCATGATGGACCTAATCACCACAGTGCACATCACTCAGCATTGTGTCACAGCACAGCACAGCACAGCTTGCACAATAGCTTTCCTTGGTCTTTCAAATCACTGGCTGGTCTCTGTTCTTTCTCTGGTTTAACAGGGAAGCACAAGATATTATCCTACTCAAGAGTCTCTTCTTTCCAGCCTGATATCTTGGACAGGCTGACCATTTGCCTGCCAATCTCAGGGTGTGGTGTGGGGCACATCTGGCTATACAACACCAAGGACTGGTCTTGTCACCGCATGGAGGGAGGCTTGCTGCGCCCACCGGTGGCCTGCTGCTTCTGTGACTGGTCTGACCTCACACAGCCGCCACAGCTGTTTGTTGCGTCGGGGCCATCTTCCGCCATGCAGTGCTTGCCTGTTCCTGATGTGAGCCAGGTACAGCCTTTACCTGTCTGTGAGCTGCATCATGAGCTCTGTGCTGGCCAGCAATTTTTGGTGGGACTACAGGGTTTGCACAGGGACAGACAGTCGTCTACTCATGTCAGCCTCTAGACAGTTCTGTCTTTGGCAAGCGTGTCTCAGCCTCTAGGCCGTATGCATGTGACGTGATACGTATATGACTGCAGATGTCGCTGATGTGGCAAGCATACAAGATACTATAGGATCTTTTACTAAATGTGTGTAAGCACCGACCTGGTCTTATGTACTGTCTTCTGACTTCCGCACCTTGGTTCATGTATGCCTGTGTGCGTGTAGTGTTGGCCTTATGCCATCAATACAAAGTGTGCATGCTGGGGATCGTTTTTTACCAAGTAGCAAGGGTATCTTTGCCTGGCATGCGCAAATGCACTGCAATGCAGTCTGCCTGGTTATGAACAAAGGCTTGCTGGCTAAGTGCACTGTTTTGAACCCTTCAGGGCTTCATGAAGCAGGATGAAGCCCCAGTACCTCCTTATTTGCATTACCATGATGCAGCGGATGAAGAAGAGTCATGCCCTCAGCCGAGTGCCCTTCCACCTGCTTTGGCAGCTTCTCGGCCTCCTGTCACTGAGACACCTGTTGATGCTTTCCCCAGATTTCATTCTCACCCGCCATTGCCGCCTCATCCCTTGTCAAAGCTGTCTCTCCAGCACATACCAGAAACAAAAGGTGGTAACAGCCCTGGGGCTGCTGACAGTAGCCTCAGGTATGCTGGCAACAGCCCTGGCTTCAGCAGCCATGCAGGCGATGTCACTGCTGAGAGGTGTACAAGGGCTGTTGAGACCAGCCCTGGGCATGCAGATTCCGGTGCAGTGAAGGCCACCCATGCTCACAACAGCCACACTGCTTTGAGGGCAGACTCAGGCATGAGTAACCCCAGTGGCAGCAGCCATCGTGACAGCCACCTTCCCAACTCTGCTGAGCCACAGCAGTATAGCACGCTACATGGCCTGCCTGATCAGCAGCCACAATCCCATTCAGCAATCCAGAAGCAGCAGCAGCAGCAACAGCAGCAGCAGCAGCCATCTGCCCAGCAGGATGGCTCAGAGTCAGAATGTGACTCATCGGATGCATGTGGAGATGAGTCAGACCTGGCTGTGGGTGATGATGAGCTGCTGGAGCATGAAGCAGACGCCCTGCCTCAATCAGCGCTCCTGCATCATGGGATTGCCCAACACACTGTCTTGCAGAGCGCTAGGCTCTTAAGTCAACATGACTTGGCAAGTGGGCAAATGCCCTCTGCACAGCAGCAGCACCAGCACAGATTACAGCAGGACAATGCATTGACTCAGGGTCAACGGTCCTGGGGATTGCCTCAACCACAGCAGAACCAGGGAGTGAATTTGCAGAGCAGGGGACCCAGTCGTCCCCAGCAGGATGCAAGATTCAGGCAGCCTGACCAAGATAGACTGTGCATCCCTGCTGAGCCGCAGCATCCCCAAATCAAGCAAAATGCAGTGCCCAAGATAGGTCCAGATGGTGTACTGCTGCTGCTAGGGTCAGATTTGGCAAGTGAGGAGCTTGTGTGCAGGCAGCCAGGCAAGCTGCGTGCTGCATACAGGAGTCACTGTGATGACCAGCTGCTGAAGCAGTCACAGCAGCAGGCACAGAAACAGCAAGGGGTGCTGCAGCAGGAGGGCTCTGAGCCTGTCTCTTGCTATGAGCAGCCCTCCATGCAAGCTGTGTCGCATGTTCTGCCTGCTCCCACTCTTCCTACTAAGGTGTGCAGCTCCAGAGACTTGTGTTTCCTCCACAGTCAGAGCCTGATTGAGATGATTGGCAAGACTTGGGTCATCGCAACAATGCTTGGGTTGCATTGCGCTTGTTACTGTGTTGTCAGTGAATGTGCAAAATGTGTTTTGGAACAGTCAATCCTGGCATGCAATGAGTACAGATCGTTTGTGCAGCCTGCAAGATTTAGTTGTGAACCCGTTTTGTACTGCGCAACTGACAAAAGGTTCCTTGTGATGCCCAGATGAAGGTTTCAAAGCAGCTGTTTGTCAGGCCTTTAGCATCAGCAGAGGCTCTGGTAGAGCAGCCAGCTTACCCCAGCCGCACCCCTGCAGGTCAATTCTGGACAGCTGGGGGTCAACACCCCAGAGAGCCTTTGACACAGATTCAGCAGGCCGCACGGCCGCCAGCATCTGCCATAGCCCAGCCTCAGGCTAACTCCACAGCTCTGCTAGCAGCCAAGATTGACAAGCTTCAGGGGGCAGAATTTGACGCTGCAGCTGTGCTGCAAGACCCTGAAGTGCAAAGGAGAGTGACAAGTGCAGCTGCAGTGGCTGCAAATGTGCCTCATGATGCTGTTTTGTATCATGATTTGCAACCACTGGCTGAGGTGGCAGTGCCTGTTGAGGCGCCTAAGCTTGTTCAGAAGCAGCTGCACCCAGCATGGGTGGCCAAGCGTCATTTGAAGCCTGAGCTGTATGACTTGTGGACAGCAGAAGAGCGGCACAAGCCAATAATAACAACAGCTGTCGCTAGGAGTCATGTCAGAATGTCCCGTAGCAGGGTTGCTGATTGTCTGCTTCGGTTTTGTTGAGGCTTTGATCTCAAGACAGTCCAGATGTAGGTTGTAGTTTGCATGCAATACAGGCTGGACTTTGCTCTGGTTGCAAGCCTTTGTGACAGACATGCCCTGCATGTTTCATCCAGCCCTGTGTGTCAAAGTTTACAAAGTTGCACAGAACCACAAAGAAAACTGTTTCTGACTGTTTTTGTTGTAGACTCTTTACAGATGCGCAAACGTTACTTGACCATACTTGTGAACTATAATTATTTTCATTTCTTACAGCAGCTACTGCTGCAAATCATTGTTGCCAGGTGCTAGATTGCGACCAATTTGAAGACTGTACCCTGTGCAGAGTGTACAGCTATACACATGCAGGTAAAGGCACCCATGGCAGGTTGTCCTGTGTAAAGAGATAGTCAAGCTGTCATCAACCAACAATATCTAGTACAAAGACACCAACATACTCAACGTTTGCATTACTGTGAGAACAGAGACGCCACCTGCTCACGGCCCAGGAGACTTGCAGCAGAACGACTCAGCAAAAAGGTGCGGGCATGCACACAGACAGACACTATACAGTACAAGCATGGGGCAGAATGACAACCGATGTCAACCAGACTGCAATGTAGGTGTACAGATATACCACGGCCATTGAAAGCAGGGAAACAAGCAAACCAAGACTGCTAAAAAAAAGTACATACAGTGAAGGTACATGGCAATGTCAGGGATTGTCTATGTGGATGTCATCCAAGCAAGAGATGTCATCCGCTGAATCAAATGCCACGACGCAGGACTGTGTGCTGTTGACAGCTATGGTGGAATTGCATTGCTGTGCTTTGTCGCCAGTTTGACACTCAGTTCCTCCGTCCCCTGAGTGCAAATCATGATGATTGAAAGCACCCTCTTTGCCCATTTTCTGTGACGCTTTCATGCGCGCCACAGTCTCTGTGTCGCCCTGCTCTGACTCCACCTCTCTGGCTTGCAGCTGGGAATGCGTGTCAGCACCTGCAACTTGCTGTGCCTGTACTTGACTCTGTGCGGACATATCTGGCTGTTTGTCCTGAGATGGTGGCAGCGGATTGTGAGTATGATCTTGCCGTGCATCCAGCCCTGAGGCATCCAACTTGGTCTTCAGATTGGCAGCTGACATGTCTGCATCAGCATCGAGCAGAACCTCCTGCAGCAGCACACTCAATCCAGTCACAGGCCTGCTCGGACAAACTTGAAACAATCCTGGGCTGTTGCTGTCCCTATTCTGTACATGTACTCTGTAGCTCTTTCCAATCCCGAAACGTTTAATTTAGAAAGGTCCATTCCACAGTGGAGATCTAAACTCAGAAACGCCTGAGGACAGTAAAAACGCGTTTCTACATTGGGGAAATGTTTTATGTCCAGGCAACTTTGAAAACTGCCAGCCAATCACGCAGAGGCTCTCTTAGACCTCATCATCAGTGCATGCTTTTGGTAAACTCACTATCACCAACACTATTATTGGCTTGATTATCACTACTGTCATTTTCTGGTAGGGTTTCACGGCCGGCCTGGGTGCACACACAAAAAAGCAACTGTATTTGGGCAAATTTATTATCGACAATCCTTCTGCCACACATATATCACTGCTGTGGCCCAAAACAGCATTGAATGACTTGTTTCATTCAAACTCAGCCTTCTCAGAAGTTTCCTACTTATTGTCTGTTGACTCCCCGAATGATTGATGTCAGTGTTTCGTTCATTTATCAAACACAGGTCTACCCTCAGGGTCGAGTCCTAAGCATTTCCCAATACGAGTTCCGTTTTGGCAGTCAGCTAACCAGCAGTAACATGAGTTGATGCTGCATGTGCTAGATGACTGCTACATGAGCAGCAACAGCAGCGTCTCTCACCCGGTAGTTGATGATGCTCCAGGTGTCGGGCACCAGCTTGTTGTACATCTTGGCATAAGCATGGTTGCCAGCCCTGGGTGCTCCAACGGTGTACACTTTGACAGAAGCCCACTCCATAGTGTTGGCAATGTCCACTGCTGCCAGATTGGCCATGGCTCCTCCAAGGCTGTGGCCTGCAGCCATGACATTCTGTGTGCACGGACTGCATACACAGACGGGGATATGCAGGCAGTCACACAGACAGCACATGAACTGAACAGACACACGGGCAGGCATGCAGGCTGATGAATGCACAGAGAGTCAAGAGACAGAATCATATGTTGCTGTATGCACGGGGGCAAGGTGATCCACATACAAGCTTCTTTGTGCATGTACAGAGAGGCACCTTGGACAAAAGCACACACTCTAGATATGCATGACTGCAGAACTGCTTGAGCGAGCATCTGCCTTTGTGCAAGAGTGCATGCATCTGTTAAGAAGGCAGTCACATAAAGTGACTGCTCGGCATAGCCCACAGTATAAGCTGGTGTACAAGTATAAGTCTGCCAAGGACTGCATGCACCTGTCAAGAAGGCAGTCATATGAAGGGCCTGTTCCGCTGGTATCTTGTCTTTGATGAGCTGAGTGACTGCAGCTTTGAGGCCACTGACATGCCAGGCTGCATGGAAGCCTGAGTGCACCTTGGGTGTGCTCTGCAGGAAGGCATGCTGCGTCACGGGCGCCTGACTGACCATCCAAGCCTGCACATCACACCTCAACATCTGACCTTTTCTATGGTTTGTTAGCATTGTTGACGATGGCTGCACAAGTGGATCAGCTTATACGCCCTGGTCCAGCGCACTGGATTGCTGAACATGCTTCTATGGCGGCTATGTCAGCAGAGGCCAGATTGTGTGCAGTTGCTTGAAAAGCCCTCCAACCCAGCGCTGCTGCAAAGGATGCTTAAGAATGCACAACACATAACAATGCAGCAGCATCATTGGTGTCTTTCACCTCAGACCAAACAATTCCATGCATGAGGTGCAAAGCTCACAAATGCCTGTGGCAGCCACCAAGTTAACCTGAGACCTCTTGAGAGCACCTTTTCTAACACAGCAATCATGTCTACTCTGTAAGCAGACAGCACATCCTACCCTGACATCAGCAAGCATGTTGGTGAGATTAGCTGTGCCCCTGAAGGCCACAAGAAGACTCTCACTGCTCCAGGCCACAATGCACTTCACATTGGCTGTCTTGCACCGTACCAGCTCAAAGTGGTCCAAGTTGAACAGGCCCAGTGCCGTCGTGGGCGACAGCTTCAACACTTTGCGGCCCTACACACGGACAGACGTACATGGCCAACACGCATTGCAGAAATACATACACACTGCAACAAGGGGACAGCTGAAGCTGATGTAACATTCGCCATTGATGCAGAAAATGACATTGCGCATGTATTGAGGGAACAGTCTGCATCTCAAGTATGTGCATGATGTACTAGATTTTGCAAGCTGCATGCTGGGTATGGGCCAGCAAACGGCCAGCAATGCGCAAGGTACAAATTGACTTGCCTTGATGAATGGCAGGCAGCTACAACAACAAGTTCTACTTGAGCTTCATGCACAGCTACCTAGAAGAAGACTAGTGCTCACCTCATCATGCTCGTAGACAAAACCACACCAGTACAGCAGCTTGATGGCAGTTTCAAAGCAGAAGATAGGGTGGTCCAGCAACATTTTCTGCTGCCGCTCAGGCATGTGACTCTGCCGCTCTGCATGCTTGGCATCCTTGGAATGCTCAGTCCATGCAAAGAACTGCATCCATTCCTGCAACACAGGCCAGCGCTGGTGTCAAGCACTGGCTGCTGTTGCCAGAAAATGACTGTTGGTATGCAATATGGTATGTGAAAGGCTGCATGGCTGAGCAACAATGTACCAGACAGCTCACAACACATCATGTGCATAAAGGATTCCAAGCAGTTGCATGCACCAAGCAGCATGCGATCTGCCTGAGACAAGAGGCTGTGAGCATAAGCTACATGTGCAGTTGTGCATGCGAACAATGATTGGATCATTTCCGGAGTTCCTTTTTGGTGTGAAGAAAGCAGACTGCGCCACAAGCAGCCGCAGCACAGCTAGCATCACTGCAGTCAACAAGAGGAACCAAATGCGTTCTTGCCACACCTACAATGGTGTTGGAGTATGCTGTGGTGATGTATGCATGCTGTGTAGCAGGGGTGCTGCAGTGACCAATGTACTAACTGCCCCAGGCATTCCATGAGTCAGGCAGGCACGTGACATGAGACGGTCATGTTGCCCTGCAAGTTGTGGACAGGGGGACTGACAGGCAGGCAGGCAGGCAGGCAGGCAGGCAGGCAGGCAGGCAGGCAGGCAGGCAGGCAGGCAGGCAGGCAGGCAGGCAGGCACATAGACAGACAATTGGGCAAGCCATATGCCAACAAGCAGGCAGACAAAGCAGAAAGGCAGGCAAGACAGCCTGGCGAGCTATAGCACACCGTAAAGCTATGGCACCAGTGAAGAAGCATTTTCAGGAGCAGGCAGCAGGGAGTACTCACATACAATGTGTGTGGAAGCCTGCAGGCAGGGTATGCAAGCAGAGGGGCGGAAGATGACTGTAAGAACCCAGGCCACCACTGTAAGACCAAAATTAGATACTCCCAGGCTGTTGCCCTCCTGAGTGCGCATCAGCACCAGTCCAATCCTGTACAACACTACTGCTGGGAACATATGCTGCCCATAGCATAGAAGCTATTCTACCATGATCCATTGGCCCTAGGCTGGATAGCAATGATGTGTGAGAAACTTTGGACATGGCTGTTACAGCACAGCTGTGACCGAAGGATGCAACACAGGTGTGGTGGTCTGCGCACTCAGCATCGCCTGAGTCATCAATGCAAGGATGCAAAGCTGCCTTGGAAAGCACATGGGCACAGTATTCAGTTGCAGAAGAAGGTGTAATTTGAATCGATTAGATGGAGTGATTCAAATGGAAATTAAACTGATTTGAATTCAATGGGATTAAGCTGAAATGCAAACACGTGGAGTGCGCTGAAGCTGCATGCAAGGTGCGAATGCAGCCGGAATGGTGTTACCTGAATGACGAGTAAGGAAACACGCTGTGATGTCTGCGCCCCATCCTTACATACCATGTGTGAAACCAAAGATACAGTCCCAAGCCAACATATGCTACAATCCTATGTGACTTATATGTGCTGTTTGTGTGACATGGAGTATGGGACGCAAAGCTGACATCAGCAGCACATGCTTTGGCTTGACCTGCATGCCATTCGTGAACCTTTGTTACGCATGATGTAACCATCTCCACTCACCATGTGAGCCAACTCTAATGCAGCCCTGATGAAAGTGCATGCTTGCATGATCCAGTCACAACAGAACTCGCAGCAAAGCTGGGTCCAGCCGACTGACCACTTTACGAAAACACTCAACGAGGGAATTGTCTGCTTGATGACAGTCTCAACTGTGTGCTACATTTGGCAAGTGTGTTCACATGATTGCAGGATGCCCTGCTAGATGTTGCTTGCCTTGTGGCTGCCCAACAAGCTCCAGTATCAGTGATGTCTCCAACACTGCCCTGCAATACATCACTCTGTCAAGACAAATGGTCACAGAGCACAGCGCAGCGTAGCCCAGCGCACTGCAGCTCAGCACAGCCCAGCACAGCGCACTGCAGCCCAGCACAGCTTGGCGCAGGCCAGCACAGCACAGCAGGGCGCCACATGATGCAACATCGTGCAGCACAGCACAGCACAGCACAGCACAGCACAGCACAGCACAGCACAGCACAGCACGGCACGGCACGGCACGGCACAGCACAGCACAGCACAGCATACCAGGGCACCAGCTTGGTCAAATTGACAGCCCAGGGAGCATCAAAGACCAGAGCAGGATTGCGCTGGACATTGGCCAGCCAGCTTTTGCCTGCAACATGCTATCTTTGTCACACAGACGATCAGGATATCACGCATGCATAATAATAATAATAAGAATTACAACGCTTTCCAGCTCATGATGAGCTAGGTACGCATGCATGCATAGAACCAATGCCAAAGTCACGCATGCATACATAGAACCAATGCCAAACCAGAAATGCCTGAGGATGGATGCGCGAGCAGTCTGAAAAATAGTGAGAAGCAAGGTAGTTTACATGCATGCAAGGTGACCCTTACGCTGTAAAAGCAGGTGCTGCAGCGGCTTCCCATCAGAGTCTGTCCATGTGGTTGCTGCATGTGCGAGCACCAGCTGTAGAAACAGCCACTGCACAAAAGAGAAGACACAATAAGTGCAGAATGATACTGTTGTGCACTTATGCATTCTGCCAATGCGGCAACTATGAACAAGGTGACTTGCAAAACAGCGCCAATGCCAGTGGGCGTTGACAGGAATAATTGACCAAGCTGCTGCACTCAGACTACTTGATGAAGTTGTGCCGGATGCACACAAGATGCCCACAGTCATGACAAGACAATCTCAACCAACAATTGCTCAAATCATGTCTCCATGGCGCAATCAGGTCATTCACAAAAGTGCAGATCTAAAACAAGCTCAGATCAGTATATGCTTAGTCAGCCACTCACACAGTTGAGCATGGTCCAAACAATGGACTCTGACCATCTGCAGAAAGTTGCATACATGCGACAGCTCTCCTTGCTGGCAGCGTATGCGTTCTGTGTCATCCAAAACACATTGGCTATAAACTGCAGCACACAAACTGGCATCATGAGATAGTGCGTAATGATCTACTGCTCGGCAGTGATATGCTGAGCTCGGCTGTGACAGAAGATTGCAAGATGCAAGCCAAAATGGACAGCGGCAACCTTGATGACAACAGCTTGAAGGCATCCACATGGTATTGCAGCACAGCTTAAGGGTGCCAGAACTGACATGGTGGATCTGTGAGAGGTGAGTTGTGTACCACGAGCCCAATGGACATGCCAGTCTGTATGACCAGCCGTCTTCTTCTGTTGGTCCTGCATGCAGTAGGAAAGTTCAGAGCATGTCATACCCCCGGCAAACCTGTGCCATTGCCAAGCAGCAGCATTGGCAGCAGATAAGGTCACTCATAGGTTGAGGCATGCTTTGCAAGCCCTTACCAGCGCTTTTGACGCTGTCTGATTTGCTGCAATGCCCGCACCAGCAGGTAACCTTGCACAGTCGAAAGGCCAACACATATTCCTCCTATTGCTGCTGATGCAACAAAGACCGTTTTCTTATGGCCTTGTGCAACATGGTGTGTGGCTTCAAGGACCACAAACACTATCAGCACAGCAAACACCAAAAAATGTAAAATGCTTCCCTGGAACAACAAAGCCTGCAACACAGTGCAAGTTCTACATAGGTAGGGTGTATGACAACAGAAGTAATAGACTAGACCACCAGTGCTTGCAGCCAGCTTGTAGGGAGACATTGAATGTGCAGAAAAGAAAGACAGCAACATGATATGAAGACATCAGCTGAGTCTTCGTGTAGGTTTGAGTGGACACCAAAATTGAGGTGAGTCTTGCCTTGAGAGCTCGTGACGACATACATTCCACCCGCAACATGACATCAGTCTCAGGGTTCAGTCTGTTGTCAAGTGTCAGATCGTTGGCAAGTGGTGTTCTGCTGTCAGCTGTGCTGGTATTTGGCTGCCATACGGCATTGGATCCCTCGCCAGCTTCATGCATCGGTATTATAAAGAGTGAAGCAGTGGGTATATAATTGTACAGACATTGCTTGAAACGTCTGGAGCTGCAGAGAATGTTTGCTATAACAGCAGGACAGGTACCAACAGAGCTTAAACGTTGGCAAAGCACCAATTGGTACCTTGCAGGTTAGCTGTTGTATGCATGGCTTAAGTGGTCCTAGAAGCTATAGAGCAGCAGAGGGCCTCAGCAGCGCTGTCGAAGCAACCTACAAAATACTTTGCAACGCTCAGAATTCAGGGGCTCAGAGCTGTCGTTAGACTCTGCTGCACAGCCTGCCGCTGCTGCTGCCGACACTTCGAATCCAGGCCCTTGCAGGAATCTAGAGATCACAGAACTGACAGGGCGGGCCATGCACATGCACTTTGCGTGCTAGGCATTTGGCTGCCAGCAACGGAGCATAGCCATTGGAAACTTCCCGCAAGAACGCGCTGCGAGTGTGATGAAAGTTGTTTGTGGTGTCGGAGCATATGCAACTTCGTGCTTGCGCACTGCGTCAAGAGCCGAGCCAGCCCTGTTTCCAGCAGCTCAAACAGCAACTGGCATTCGCAATCGCAGCTCAAGCACGAAGTGTTTGCAGCGACGACAAGTTCGACGCCGGTGAACTGATCTGGTGTTCCTATTTGCACCTTGACTCATCGCTTCTTGCGGATTGGTCATCAGTAATGCGATGTACGGGATGCTTGTATCCCGTGCACTGAGGCTCACTGCGAATGACTGTATTCCTTGGCAAAAAGGGAACTGTTCATCCCGACAGCCAGTGTCAAGGTGATCCAAAGTACGAAATCCGTAAATGTTTTAATCCCCAGCAGCCTTCTTATGTGAGCAGAACAAGGCCTAAGGCCAGATCTATCCCAAACAAGGGTCAGAGTCTACCGAGAAAATCTGTTCAATTTGCGCTTGCTTTGGTGAGCAACGCTCGTCCAGTCAAAGTGTAGAGGCTCAAGATTGTTTGCTTGCAATTTGCCTTGCCGGTGAGCTGCAGTTGAGGTCGTCCAGCGGCTCACCGGTTGTAAGGTTTATCATAACGCTGCAGACCTAGCTAGATTAGATGGTTAAATACCTGCAGGTGCAGCGATAAGATGGTCGACCCGTAAGCAACGTTCGCTGTTGAATCTAACAACCACTTGGGGTTGCCATGAGCCTCGAATCAGCAGGTAAAGGCCACAAAGTGCAGTCTTGAAGGAATCTGTCAACGCGTTGTAGATGTTTGGATCACTCTCTGCCGAAACCCGCAAGGAGCAGCAAGGTGCAACTTATCGACCCCTTTTTAGTTGCTCTGACTCTTGCTCTGCATCTGCAGCGGTCGATACGAGGCAATCTTATAGGCACGTTCACGCGTGGGACGGAGAGGAGCGCAAGCATGACGACTTCACCAACCTTGTGTCGGCAGCTCTGCACAAGGCCGGCTCCAAAAAGGCCCTTTTGCCGACAAAGTCTAAGAAAACCATTAATGAGGTCAATTTGCGGGACCTCACGCGCTCAAAGCGCCGGTTTGTAGTGGAGCAGGCTCTTGAGGTAACGTTGACCGACAACGTCCTTTTTATCATTCGCCCAATACAAGGCTTGATAGCTGCCAGCCGTGGTTTATACTACCAAGCCATGCACATGCCAGCCGTCGTCCACCACGCCATGATGTATCTTCGCTCGGGAACACACACAAGTTGCTCGCAACCTGCCAGTCAGGCTATTTTCTGCCTGACCTAGAGCTTAGTAGGTCTGTGATTAGCTTAACTCCTGACAACTGTCCTGATGTCATAGCAGTACTCTGAACTGAGTTTTTGCAATGTGCAGAGTGAGGATGCAGATGCTGCAGTCTTCTTTGGCAAACTCAAGGACCGATTTGAGAGGTAAGGCAGGCTGGTCTGATCACGCCTGCTTTGCAGTCACCGGTGCAAGCTGCACACCAGGTGTACATCAGCTGCAATCCATCAGCACCCAATCACACAACAATGCTTGGTCAATCTGCAGGGCGCATGTTGACCTTGCAAGTGTGGAGGTCAGATTCAAGCACCTGTCAGTCAATGCTGAGGTTGCAGTGGGAGCCAGGGGTGAACCCACGGTCTGGAATGCCTACCGCAACCAGTTTGAGGTAAATTATCCTGTCTGCATCTCTGCTAGATTCTTGCGTAGAGCCTGTCATCCATGCCAACACTTATAGCCAGCTCTGCTAGGGACTGCCAAGCAGCAGTTTTCAGCTGCAGCTTGATGCACACATAAGTCAGCCTTATCCATTCACTCTTTCAATGCATCCTCTTCATAACAAATCACTCTGAGCAGCTCCTGTTGCTGCATGTAGAGCATATTGCAAAAGGTGGGTGCCATTAAACCCAGCAAGACACAGTTCTGCATCCTGGATGATGTGAGCGGCACTTTGAGGCCTGGCCGCATCACCTTGCTTCTGGGACCACCTGGCGCGGGCAAGTCTACTCTGCTCAATGCTCTGGCAGGCCGGATGCAGAAGACAGCGATGCATGTAGGTTCCTCTGCTGCCTGTATGCCACAAATCAGGAAGGTTTTCAATAAGATGCATCTGCCTGTCATTTGCTTACAAGTTGTTTTGTATGTTGCATGCAGTCTGAGCCTGCCCCTGATCATTCAGATCCTGACATACTGTGCGTTGCATTCCTGTTTCATGCGACAGACAAGGCACATCCGTGGCAGATGTGACGACATAGGTCGTCCCGAGTTAGGCTTGCTGCAGGGACTATCCCATGAGATTGTGTTTCCAAATGTGCTGCAGCTGCTGGAAACGGCAAGCTTGTCACATGTTCTGCAGGTGACTGGTGACATCACATACAACGGCAAGGGCTTTGACCAGTTCAGGGCAGTGCACACGGCGTCCTATGTGGACCAGGATGACTTGCATTTACCCATGCTTACAGTGAAGGAAACCCTGGACTTTGCTTCTAGGGTTCAGGGCGTCGGTCACAAACTTGGTGAGCATCCACACCACTGAAAGATGGTTTGCACCTGGAACATGTCCAGCAGTGGTGCTGACTAGACGATCACCTGAAAGTTGTCCCTAAACTAGGAACGCCTGGTACTGATCCTAGGCGTTCCTGAGTTTAGCAGAAATGCAACCGGATATCCATTCTGAAACCAAGGTTGCTTCAAGGGCAGTGATGCTTTTGCATCACCAAGAGCTGGTGATTTCAGAGACATCTGTGTTGCCTATTACAGCCTTGAGTGTCGTCATGCAATCAGATCACGCCCACCAAAATAGGCACCGCTGACGGCATACTAGTACTCTCATGTTATTTGGAAGCTGACAGATTTTGAGTTCTGGTCATACATCACAGGGTGGGACAGTGCAAAGAAAATGTGAGGGAGCATTTACCAGACTCTTGTAGAGAATGTCAAGACACGTCATTATTGGTACACTGACTGCCAAAGCAGGATCTCATACACGGCGCTACTCAGGACTGCACATACCTTGTCCTAGGTGAAGACATCTGTTGGAATGAGTGAATATGATTGTGCAGAGGATTTGCGAGAGCTGCACCAGAAGGAAAAGGAGGCTGGCATTGAGCCTGACTGGGAGATGGACACTTTCACTAAAGCTGCAGTGCAATCTGGAAAGCGCGAGTCTATTGCCACTGACCTGATGCTCAAACTTCTGGGTCTGGACGTAGGTTCTTTGCTCACATAGCGTACCAAGCGTAGGCTTGTGATGGGGACTTATGCTGCTTGATGCAATTGCTCTGGTGTCTTTCCGTGATGTGCAAGCATCTGTCCTTCAAGCCAAGTCTGTTGAGATGTTTTACATATACACCACAGGGCGGGCCTTTTTCCAAATCAAGGTGTGATCTTGTCATTCCTGTCTATACACCATAGAGTTGGCGCTAGCAGTGCTGATGCCACCCACTGCTCTGTATGCCGCCGTCATGAAGGTTTGCAGTTGCAGCTGTTCTAAACCTGCACAGCCAGTCTGATGGTACTGCTTGACCACAGGTCTGTGCTGACACCTTGATTGGGTCTGACCAAATCCGTGGCGTCAGTGGCGGGCAACGCAAACGTGTCACCACAGGTCAGTCAACAAGTTGTCACAACCAACTCCATGCCCAGCACTAGGGATGTGTTGCATGCATGCACTGGTTTCCTCCCATCATGCTTTTCACGGTGTTAGACTGTTCATTGCATTGCTGAAAGCTACTGGCATCCCTTTAGTAGACAGCCACTGGCATCCCATGAGTCAGCATTCACTTTAGGCATGGTGATGAAGAGCACCTGATTGTGTGCAAAGCAACGTACAGCCACCAATGACATCATATGGCCTAACAAGAGCATCACCCCAAGCCTGTGAATCCATGCTGCATAATGCATTGACATGGGTCAGTCTTGCTGTAACACCTCACTGCCTATGGTTCAGGGGAACTGCTGGTCGGTCCAAAGAAGACCCTGTTTCTTGATGAAATCAGTACAGGCCTGGACAGCAGCACCACCTTCCAGATAACTCGCACCCTGCGTGACTTCAGCCACCTGCGCCAAGCCACCATGCTTGTTGCCCTGCTGCAGCCCACGCCTGAGACCTACAACCTCTTCGATGACATCCTGCTCATGTCTGAAGGTGGGTACTGGCATTTGAGCTCATGCATGACCATTGTTACCAGGACTGTGTATTGTGCTCAGCCTGCTGTGGACATCAGCAGCAATCTTGTGTTCACAGATGACAATCATCATCGGCCGCAGTCGTGTGTTGAAAGATGACACGCGCCGTCAGCAGCAGTCTTATTTTCACATGAAATGAAAGTCTAGCAAGACAGTGTGATGCATCAGCCATAGGCAGGCATGTGTCTTGCATGACTGCAGCCAATGACTTCAGCAGCATGCCCTGAAGCCTCGCTGTGATGGCGTTGCACAGGCTGCAGCCAGCTCTGATTGCCATCCAGCATACTTCTGTTCCTACTGTGAAACCACTGTCGCTGTACTGCAGGCAAGATGGTGTACCATGGGCCTAGAGAGGACATCTTGCCTTTCTTTGAGAGCCAAGGCATGCACTGCCCGCCCCGAAAGGCTGACTCAGACTTCCTGCAGGAAGTCACCTCCCGCAAAGACCAGCAGGTGGGTGCCCACACTACAAGTGGGCCTTGCAGCCTCCTTGCACTGTTCCTTGCCTTGTTGCATTACTTGGCTTGCTGTCAGTATACAATGCATACATCTGTCAACCACACAGCTTGCATTCTTCCTGTAGTGGTGGCTGTGGTGTGTCTGCCTGCCTCAGGTTTGCCATCATATCTTCCAGACCGCAGAGAGCATCACGTGTTCACATGATTTGTGACGTCCTTTCAGCCTTGAGAAGCACGATCTTGTAAGCTATCTGAGCGCGAATTTGTTGAATGCTTGCAGCAATACTGGAGTGGTGGGAAAGACAGCTACAGATACATTCCTGTACGCGCCTTTTCTGAGGCCTTCCAGCAGACTCCCATTGCACGCGGCAACATGGAGTACCTAGAGCAACCCTATGAGTCCCCTAACCCCAAGTGCGAGGAGGCCCTCATCACTCACAAATATGCCTTGCCATGTGAGTCCTGTTTAAAATCTGCTTTGAGTGCTGTTACTGTGTGTCACTCTGTTACTGTCACCATTACTGTCACTGTGGATGTTGCAATGCCTACTGTCTAGTCCAGGAGTGTATGTCGTCAGTGTGCATCTCATTGATGCCGCTATGCCTTGCAGGCTCTACTGGATGAACCCCCTCAACTACGCCACAAAGGCTATCATCATCAACGAGTTCACTGCCAGTAAGCTACAGAAGAACTCATCAATGCATGCTGTATGTGATTTCGCTCATGGACAAAATTGATTGCTGAGGTTGCGAACCCCTTACCCTTCATGTTTGCCAAAACCTGATACTAAAGCAAGCTTGCTGGCATGACTGTCCCCTGTAAATGTCTTGGTCAGCATAATGCTAGCTTTTGTCTCCGGATTCACTGCTTTCCTCCAGCCTGGTGATCACGCAATGGCTGAGCCCATCTGCCTGACCATGCTGACTGTATGGCAACTATGTTGCTCTGCTGTGTGACTCTGCCTGGATGTGTTGTAGATCACTGGCAAGGAGACAAGCGGTACCCATACGCACAGGGCATATACCCAGCCAACACACAGACTCTGGGGGATGGCATCTTGCATCAACTGTCGCAGACCACACACTATTGGTGGTGCTGGCTGGCTATTGGGGTCTGCCTGGCATACATCCTCTTGCTCAACTTGCTCATCCCAATTCTTCTGACATTCCTGCCACGTGAGTCATTGTCATGCGTCTGTCCAGGCGTACTGTGCTGATGCCGGCAGCGCAGCATATGTCATCAGTGTCGTGGCTTCCATGGCTATTAGACCTCCATATCCAGCTGATGTGGTTGACCTGCCTGTCTCCAGAAGTACTGTGTCAGTGTGCTGCATTGTCAATCAGGTCCATGGCTGCCTTGAAGGACCAGCTCAAGCCTCTCGTCCCTTTAGAATCTATATAGTCTCCATGTGTACAGTGTCAGTGTCAGTCCGTGCATTCATTGTCATGGCTTCCTTGTACATCTGCCTGCAGACCTGGGTCATGTGAAGCTGCTGCTCGTGTGAAGTCGACTTGTCTACATGTGTCTGCATCAGTTGCTGCTTGGGTTTGGCTAAGCTCATATGGCAAGTTCTGCCCTATCACAGCTCATTTGCACACAAATAGGGAGTCAGCTGATTTCACACATGCAGTGATTGTACAAATCATGCACGGCTGGCTGCTTGCTTGCTTGCTTGCTTGCTTGCTTGCTTGCTTGCTTGCTTGCTTGTCTCTTTCTGCCAAGAAGGCTTGTTCATTGCTTGTTCATTACTGTAACACCCATGCGTTGCTTGAGTATCAGTACCAGGCACGCTGAGTCCGTCTATTCGGCATGCTGAGTCTGTTCACTTGGCATGCAGCCTATGGCAGCAGTGCAACCCACATGGTTACAGACGAAGCCCTGGCTGAGAGGAGGGCTGCCCTGGAGGGGGACCCAGGCACTGACAACGCTGTCAAGGTCAACATGCCACAGGAAGCTTCCATGCACCAGGCCCAGCCTGTGGAGCAGCCAGAACAGCCACTAGAGACAAGGGTAGGCGCCAGCTGCTCTTGTCAGAAGGCACATGGAAGCACAGCACTGCTGTTGCTCATGGCTTGGCTGTTGCACAGCATCATCTTTGTTGTTGTACACATGGGCTGCTCCCTGGCTATCCAGATGTGCAGTGATTTGGCGTGCGTGGACTGCTGCAAAGTTTACATGACCAATGTGAAGGCCTGTGCTGTCATTGCAGCTGGTACAGAGCGAGCTTGCAATCTACATGCTGACTAGATCATTGTTGCAACAACTGTGTCTATTTTGTGATTGAGTCCCCTGGCGCATCGGTATATTGCACCAGACAGAATCTACTTCGACGTGAATGCTGTGTGCTGCAGCCTATTACATTCCCATGCTTTGTGCCAAAGCCAATGACACTTGCATGCTCTGTACTGAAGCACACAAAGAAAGCAATGCGCATGTTTGGTGCTGACATCAATGATACACGCATGCAAGTCATGCTGTGGTGATGCAGTTAACTTATCCAAGGAGGACTCTGGCACCAGATAATGCCCAAGGCCATGGTGCTATCCCACCGCCCCTTGAGAGCCCATTCCTGCAGAGGCTGGACCCTGTCACAGTTGAGCCCTCACCCAATGGCCCTGATGTTGACAGATGGGACTCAGCAGAGGAGCCCACTAGCAAGGGTGCTGCGGGCAACCATGGCTCTCAGAAATTGCTGACTCAAGCTACCGGGCAGGCTGCAGAGCACGCCAAGTGCGTCGTGCTTTGCTTTCAGTCCTGTTTGCTGCATTCTTGGCATGCTATGCCTATGCTGTGCTATGCTGTGCTGTGCTGTGCTGTGCTGTGCTGTGCTGTGCTGTGCTGTGCTGTGCTGTGCTGTGCTATGTAGCCCTGTGATATGTTGCACTGCAATGGGCTGTTTCATCAGCTCAGCAGACTGCTGACTGAGACTCATGTTTCTTGTCTATGATTGTTGTTGCCAAGGCGCCATCACAGCTTGCATCAGGTCTGAAGATCGCTGCCTTCATGCAATGCCATGCGTAATCTTAGCAGCCCTGCAAACTGCAGTGTCCACTTTGGCAGCGCCATGTTGCAGCATAACAGCCAAGTTGATTGTGCAGGGGCGGGGACAACAAGGCAGGGCAGGGCATGGTTCTACCCTTTGACCCTATGACCATGACTTTCAAGGACCTCCACTACTTTGTTCCCATTCCCAAGGTATGCCTGCACCATTATCTCTTGAAAAGCATCACATGTTTGGATTAGAGCAGGAATCAATGGTCCCAGGTGAGTCAATTTTCAGTCATAGCTGTTGATGACTCAGTTCCCAATCAGTCTCTGTCTGAAGCTGTTGCCCAGCAGGCAACCTGCAACTGACTTCTGTCAATACAGACACATGCACATTGACAAAGCTTTTCCAGAACAAGCAGCACACACAGGGGGGCAGAAGACCACTGGATCAGCCAATCTTTCAGCTGTTTACATAGCTTCATGAGCTTCTGATTACAGGCATTTGACTCTGTTACTAATGCATGCAGGAAGCTGCAGTGGGCAAGGAGCACGTGCACCAGGAGGGTGGGCAGGCCATGCTGGAGCTGCTACTGGGCATCAGTGGGGCCTTCCGCCCCGGGGTGCTCACCTGCCTCATGGGGGTCAGTGGGGCCGGCAAAACCACCCTCATGGATGTCCTTGCTGGCAGGAAGACATGTGTGTCCTTGCCCTCACACTGCTTGCGCTTTGTGTTCACATCAGGGTTCTTTGTACACCTTCAATGGATCACAGGTGTATCATGCTATTGTACCTGCTTATTCATTTGCATGCATTTAGCAAACCAGACAGACAGTTGCTGGGCAGTCCAGTCGTTTCTGAGATGATATTACAAGTTGCAAAATCATGCTTTTCTCATATTTGTGCCAGGTGGCTGCAGAGTGCCTAACATGTTGACAGGACTGCTTGTCTTGGATAAGCATATCAGCAAGGCCCAGTGCAAGCAGTCTCCACTTCAAGCAGCCTGTGCACACTGCTGCAGCTGGCAAGATTGAGGGGGATGTGCGCATCAATGGCTATCCCAAGGAGCAGGCATCCTTTGCCCGTGTCTCAGGCTATGTGGAGCAGTTCGACACACACACTGCAGCTGCCACAGTGTATGAAGCGCTGCTTTTCAGTGGCACTCTGCGCAACGGTAAAGAGGTGGACCCAAAGACTACCAAGGCCTTTGTAGATCAGGTATGCATGCAATTTTGCAGGAACTATCAGTCACATGATAATGTGGTGGAGGCTGTCATTAGCATTAGTCTCACATATTCACCGCGCAGACGGGTTGAGTTTGAGTGAACTTTGCTTTTGCAGCAAAGGGCTTCCCCTGGGGGCAGAATCGGGGTCCCCCAGGGGCATTCTGGGTCAACTTGTAAGGAAGGCATAGGAATGCTAGGACTGTGCCATAGCTCACTCCCCCCCTCGGGCCCTTCCCCATCCTCAACTCATGTCCCCATTGCCTGACGTGATGCGTTGTTGTCCTTGCTGATGTAGTGCAGGCAATGCTGCACCAGCAGTATGCAAGCAGCAGTGTGCTTTGGGCTGGCATGACTACACCAGACTGCGGATTGCTTTCTGATACAACACATGTCATCTGCCCATTCAGCTTGATACGCACACAAGTGGGCTTCTGCACTGAGCTTTCAATCAACTGTTTGCTTGGTTGTTGCTGCTGGGCTGAGTGACTGATCATTTCAATTACCACCCTGTTTGACCATGGCAATCAGGGCATGATTGTCAATCCAGCAAAATCAGGACCTGGCATGCACTGCACACAGCGCATGTGACGGCCCAGATATGCAACTGTGATGTTAAAAGCAAGCTGTCCAGACGGGGGAAAAGAGCAGATTTGTACACAATCAACGTAACCATACTGCACAGCTATTCAAGTGCTCGAGCTGACACCATGCTTGGACTCATAATTGCCTGCTGAACTGATTGACTGATTACTTCTTTCAGATTTGTGAACATGTGACTGAAGGTGTGGGGGGCTGGCTGCAGGTGCTTGGCTTGGTGGAGCTGCAGACCATGAGGGGTGCTGTGGTGGGCCGCCCAGGCCAAACTGGTCTGTCCGTTGAGCAGAGGAAGCGGCTGACCATTGCAGTGGAGCTGGTTGCCAACCCCTCCATTGTTTTCATGGACGAGCCCACCTCAGGTTGACAACCTCTCACCTGCTGATTAGTAAGCTCGACTGCTGCTGAGGGGCTGCTTCTACGATCCTGCTTTTCACAATGGATGAGCCCTTCTCAGGCTTGTAGCCCCTCACCTGTTGTTTAGTAAGTTTGACCATTGCTGTGTAGCTGGTTGTCATCACCTCCATCACCTATCTGAGTGGTCCCCACTCAGATCACAGCCAACGTCAATCTGTTAATTTGAGTGTGCTGTGCTCTGCTCTCAGAAGCCCTTGAGATGCTTTGCATATGTGGCTTGTCAAAGTGGATTGGCATGCGTCTCTTCCTTGCAACATGTTTCTGCCGAGCACTCTCAGATTGTCACCTATAGATGAGTGACATCTGAAACCACACAGCAGACATTGTGCTGATGCATAAACCTCATGTCTGCGGAGGCATCACTCTGAAGCAGCTGGCATGGGCTGTTGCAATTCAACATTTCCATGCAGAAGATGCTAGCTAGAGCTGGACACATGTGTTGTGCTTTGCCATTGAGTCCTGTGCCACAATGTGGCCCTGAAACTGCACGCATGACTCTGCAGGTCTGGATGCCAGAGCAGCAGCCATCGTCATGCGTACTGTACGCAACATTGTCAACACAGGCAGAACCATTGTGTGCACCATTCACCAGCCCTCCATCGACATCTTTGAGTCTTTTGATGAGCTGCTGCTGCTGAAGCGTGGAGGGGAGACCATCTTCAATGGCCAGCTGGGAGTCAACTCTGACCACCTAATTGAGTACTTCCAGGCAAGCATTCTTCTGTCCTGCAGATTGTTTTTTCGAATTTTGACATCACTACACAATACTTCATTGTTTTGTTGGTTATGTTCTTGTCAATTGCCCTGCGCAACTGTCTGTAGCCCTGTACAAAACCAGACCAAGGCAGGGCTTTTGCTTTACTCCTGTTCATGCGCTGTCAGTGTTTCACCCCTCAGCCAAGGTCAGAAAAGACAGGTCTCACAGATAGGAATGTGCTGAAGCCATTGATGTTCAGGCACAGCCTCAGCTGCCAGAATTACTGAAAGCAGTATGGGATCAGCCCTATGCAAAAAATCTTCTAGTGTGTGCTGGACAGCTATTGTGCATCTGCGTTAGTTTGCATTGCCATCATCCAATGCAGTGCAGGCTGCTTGCATGCACACTGAGAAGCTGCATGCACATGCCATCATGCATGACCATGTGTTCAGCCCATGTGACGTGCCACATGTCCATGCCTGATAGCATTTGTGTGCTGCTGCCTGAAGCGTGCTTTTAAGGGCCTGTGCTGCATGGAATATGCAATCTTGTAGCAATCAAGCACTGAAATGAAGCCATAATCTTGCGTACTCAGCCAAATGCTTTCCAGGTCTGCAGGTCGTGACAGCACAAACACAGTCAGTGAATTGTGGAAGTAATGCAAGCCAGCTTGTGATAGCTCCTAGACAGCTTTTGTTGCTGTTGAAGCCGGCATTGCAGACTAGCAAACATGCATGCACTTAGAGACAAAGCAAATTGTGCAGCAAAAGCTCAGATACATCATGGTAAAAACACAGTGTCAGATTCTGCTACAGCCCTGCATCCATCTCCAGTCATTGTCTGTTTGGGCTGCCTGCCTTCCAGCGCCAAAGAAGCAGTTGGTCACTTCAGATTGCACATTTAGCCTAGATATCATAGAAAAGCGCGATATACCTCACCGTTGGGCTGTTACATACTCAGAATCAGAGCTGATAGGTATATCCCTCCCCTCCCCTCCCTCCGTTTGCATCATGTTGATGTAGGGCATGGAGGGGTTGCCAAATCCAGAATGGCAAGAATCAAAGTATCGTATGACAGTCAATAGTAATTTCACCACTGTATGACTGTGGCAACATGACTTGCAGAGTGTGAAGGGGGTGACCCCAATTGGGCAAGGCATGAACCCCGCCACCTGGATGCTGGAGGTGACCACGGCAGGCATGGAGTCCAAGCTGGGGGTCAGCTTTGCTGAATACTATGCCTCCTCAGACCTTGCCAAGTAAGCAGTCTCTCAGCTGTTGTTCGTACATTCATTCATGAGACATGTGTCTTCCCCTAGGGTCACGCATGTACTCGCCAGCTGTTATGTGCGCTTTCAGGTACATTGAGTCAAGCTGACATCTGCAGCATACCAGCACTGCACTCGCAGTGTTGGACTCCATGCAAGGCATGTCAGACAACTGCACTTTGCAGACGGCAGGGTAATAAAATGACAAGAGCAATCTGTGACATAGCTCATTGGGCTGTTGAGAGACCAGAGCATCACCTTACACAGAAGGTCTAGCCAGAGGTGGCCCCACCTTGCAGGCTTTGCTTACTTCTGCTTGCAGCAAAATGCATTTGAACCTGTTTGCTGCAGCATTGCGCCATACAATTTTTGACAACTGGGCATCTGTGAGACCTGAGGAGGCGCAACCTCAACATGACATGACATGACTTAACCAACCAATGCTTGATGTGCAGGCACTACGCAAGCCTGCTGCAAGACTACAGCGCTCCAGTAGAAGGCAGCAAGCAGCTCAAATTTGATGACAAGTACCCCAAGCCTATCCTGACGCAGTTCTGGGCCATCTTTGCCAAGTACACGGCCGCCTACTGGCGCATGCCAGAGTACAATGGAACTCGCATCCTGCTAGCGTTGGCTGTGGGCTTCCTCTTTGGTGCCATGTTCTGGAGGCTGGGAGACAAAGTGTAGGTCCTGCATCCTGAATATATGCCAAACCTGTGCATAGCCACACTCATGTGGCAACTTCAGAACACTGAACATGTCGTCGGTGTCATTTGTGCCACTGTGCCTGGAGTTGTGACTACACAGTTACAACAACGGCAGTTGTTGCTTCACGCTGGAAGACAGAGGGCATGCATTGCAGCGTCAATTCAGAGTCAACTACATGGGTCACATCTGCTCAGTGTGCTTCTGTGCCATGCAATGCTGGGGCATAAAAGTGAGCTCTGACATCTGGAGCGAGGGTGTGTTGTCTGCAGGAGCACACAAGGTGGACTGGTGAATGTGCTGGGTGCCCTGTATGCAACTACGCTCTTCTTCAGCATCATCAATGCCACTGTCATCCAGCCTGTCATCTCTGCAGAGAGAGCTGTCTCCTACAGGGAGCGCGCTGCTGGCATGTACTCTGTTCTGCCCTGGACCTTGGCCCTGGTAAGTGCCCTATATCCCATGTCCTTGTACATTTCATGCATGCTGTTCTTGCTCAACAGTCTGACAGCCCTAAACCTTGTATACAAGTTCTGCAAGAAACTGGCTTCAGCTGGTGAGGCTGTCAGTGACAGGCTGCATCCCTGTTGACACTCATGAATGCTGACTTGAAGGCGCTTGCTCTGCTTGAATAGCTGCAAATGCAGGTACTTGAGACCAGATCAAGACACATCATTGTTGGTGTGCTGACTGCCAAAACAGGACCCCATAAAGGAGCTGAGCAGGGCTGTATGTACCCGACCTTCTAGTGGAAGACATGTGTTAAATGCATGAATGAATGTACGATTGAATGAAAGAATGAATGAATGCAAGTGGCGCATGCAAGCAGGACAAGGAAGAGCTGAGTGTGTGTGTGGTGTGGTGCAGGGCTGTGTGGAGATTATCTATATTGCAGTCCAAGGCACTCTTTACTGCTTCATCGTTTACTGGATGTGCTACTTCCAAGTGGACGCAGGCAAACCTCCCCTGCAATGATTTCAGTGCGCTGCATGCGTGCACAATCACTATGTCCATGGTTGGCAGTCATGAGTGAATGCATGATGATATGCCTGGGCCGCTGGACAGACACAGTACACATGTGTAGCTACAATATGCTCAAGGCTTACGCTGTGTTGCCACTTGCAAAGACTTGTTGCTCTGCATGCGTTGCTTGCCCCCCTTGCATGCTGTCAATAGGTGTGTGCTGCTCCTGCAGGCAAATTCTTCTGGTTTCTGTTGTTCAACTTGCTCACCCTCACCTACTTCACCTTCTTTGGTAGGTGTTCCCTGCTGCTGCTGCAATGTAGTGCGCCCTGCTTTCACTCCTCACCACAGTCTGTTCTGCTGGCATGCAATGGCTGCCGCCACATGCTCAGAATGCCTGCATTGCCAAGCCACGCAAGCATTTCAAAAACCTTGATGATTGCACAAAGTGTGTCATCTTGTCCAAAATGCCTGATGTCAAAGCATCACAGATGTGTGCAGAGTCAGCAACATAACAGTAACCGTACACCCTAGGTAACCGAAGGCAGTGAGCCCACCACCGGTGCTGCAGTGGCATCTTGATTTATACACATGTTTGATCTACTCCAGCGAGACATGTTTTTCTTGATTGCTTTGACGGGAACAGGAATGAAATAGAAATGGAATGGATATGGATCTTTGAAGATACTTGATAAATAATCAGTTAAGACATTGTATCCTTTTGCAGCGTATTGTAGGTTGTGCTGTGTCTCTCTGCAGGAATGTTGGCTGTTGCCCTGACACCAACCCTGCAGCTAGCTGCTGTGTGCTCCGCTTACCTCTACTCCATGTTCAACCTCTTTGCTGGCTTCTCCATGACTCAACCTAACATGCCAGGCTGGTGGTAAGCTCACGCACCTTCACTGCGTCGCCAGTCATATACCCACTGCAGCTGGCATACCACCATACCACTGATGGTTGCTATTGAAGAAGCTGGTTGCATGCTGTCTATGCAAGCTTGAGCAGCAACAGGCTGCATGATCTGCTGTCTATATGCTTTGGGTCTGTGCTGCTTCCAGCTACATGTCAACATTGCAATTCAAACACTACAGCCTGTTTGTCAGGCCCAGTCATTGCACGTGCCTTCCAGCTTTGTCATTGGCATTCAATCGCAGGAGGTCGTTGACCAGCAAGCTATTGGGTGTCACAGCTGCAGCACTGAATTCAGCATTGTTCAAACAGCTGACAGTCAAGTTTGCTGGTGCATAGGATCTGGATGTCCTATATGAACCCTATCTTCTGGTCAGTGTATGGTCTGATCATCAGTCAAGTGGACAATTTGGACACTGGATGTACCCTCATCACCGGACAAGTGGTTCCTGTATATGATGCTGTCTTGATCATCTTTGGTTACCAGTAAGTCCCCGCCGGTTAGCAGTTGCTGCTGCCACAACACTTCTGCTTAAAATGCATTTGGGTTGTGTTGACACAGCCCCTGTCATCTGCAGCAGCAGTATCGCAAGATGTCTCACAGCTTCAGTGTTGTGATCAGGCTAGGGATGGACTGTGATGTCCATGCTGCGCAGCTCAAGCCTCTAAAATGTTGACTTGCATGAAACAGAGTATTCACTGCAAGGCAATTGCTCAATGGTCTCTGCTCAGATCATGTGTGAGGCTGCCTTTGGCCTGTCAAACTGCTTTGCATCCGGTTTGCCTCATGTGGCTTGCTCATACAGTGAGGGCTTCACAAACCTGACCCTCAAGGAAGACATATATTCAACAAATGGATGTTCTGCAGTCGCGGCATGCTTGGTTGGATCGTGCTCATCCTGATAGCTTGGGTCTTCGTCAACTGGACAGCAGCCTACTTGGCCCTTTCAAAGCTGAATTACTTGCAGCGCTGATGCTAGTACTGCAGAGGAGCATCAAAAAAGGAAAGACAGACACGGAGAACAAAGACCACTATCTTTACCTGTACAGAAAAGCAATGGTCCTCAGCAATCCATGTACAAACAGGGGTATGACTGAGCCAGCTGAAGCCCAACGCAGCGTGAAGTTGTGCTGCAGTCTTGCCTATCAGCACTCTCTGCAGAGCAGCGCTGTTCTGGACTAGTGTCAGTTATTGCATGTGTCTGAGCAGTACAACTCTCAAGCTGAGTGGTGTTTGCAACATGCATATGCAATTTGCTATCAGACTTCAGCTTAGGTTCAGCGACGACAGAAGATACTTGCAGATTTGAACAAGCTTTTGTGATTGATTCTTGTGAAATGCAGCCACCCAAACTGAATGAGTATTTGGGCTTGGGACATCACTTACCATTTGCTATGGGCGTGGTCATCATCATCTTGTGAAGCAGCCTGGTCAGTCTGCCCTTATGTGTGTACAATAGAAACGCTGTGATGATGATGATAGACATTCGTAACACTGTTCGTGTGCATGACATGGTACCAACAGAGTCTGGGAGATGAAGCGTTGATCTGTAGAGGGAGTCAGATGCTGGTCTCCTGCATCAGAGGCTGGTCTCCTACATGTAGGTGTACACGGGTCAGCGTGTACACAGGTCAGCGCTCGGTCACTTACGTGTAGGTGTACACGGGTCAGCGATGTGCCTAAACGTTACCACCACGAGGAATCCACCACGAGGTGTCAATTCACGTGGTTTTGCAGGCGGAGTGCATGGCGTCAGCCCTCGGCATCTGTTTCTACAGGTCCCTGGATCCCTAGGTCTTGCTGTCAACCAAAATAATATGCATATTGCGATTTCGCTTGACGTCCTCCTTTTCAGCCTGAACCAGGGCTGGAAACTGCGATATTGACTGTTTTTGCCAAACACCATATCGTATGTAGGCCTCAAACAGTAACTGGAAACAGCTAAACCTCACTTGATGGGAAGCAGCAAAACTTCCGTGACATCAAATGCAGCAGCATGACAACGCTGAATCAAGTTGTTAAGTGTCTGAAGGATCACACAGAAGAATATGCTGCCAAATCTGGCAGCTCAGGTTCCACCTGAAAAGGCATAAGCATCACTGCCAGACTTATCTTGTCATACCACATTGACAAGATAAGTCTGGCAGTGATGCTTATGCCTTTGTGCAACGTGTACATAGCAAAATGATAGACATGCATGCATGAGCAGCGCTGCCTAGCAAATCATTGTGATGAGTTATGCAACAGACTGGCCTAGAGACACATTGCCTAGGCTAGCAGTCAGCACAGATCACCAGCTAGCCCTGTAGAAGTCGCTGTGCACATTCCTGCTCTGTGGGTCACATTCCTTGGCATTCCTTGGTTCTGCAGTTGAGCTTGGGCCAAGACAGATAGCGTGTAGATCACACAGTTAGGATGTGTAGTTATTGATGTTAGTTCTGATCAAATTTCCCACACTCTCAGTAGTACTGCTATGCCAACACATGTGCAATCATGATCATGCTACTGCTTCAGTAGAGCATAACACATGAACCTGTCTGGCACTGCCCAGTCCAATCACGACAGAGGCAAGCTGCATCCCAGTGCACGTCTACCTACCCAAAAATGACCAACTGTGTGCAAATGTTACCTTCAGTTCTCCCAGAACTGAAATTCAGATGCATCCAGATGCAGAAGCACCTCAAGAGTAACTCTTGAACTCATGGCAAAGCCCATCCCTTACAGAAACATACCCAGACCCAGTGCTGCGCACTACATGCAGCACTCACATAAGCGTGATCTGCATGCACTGCAGACTGTGTCCCAAGCAAAAGATCAGGACTTAAATCAACCACACAAGAAACCACATCCCAGATTACACAGTCCTAAGCAGCACAGCATAAAAATTGCTCCTCTTGCTGCAGGACAGTCAACTGTACATGTTTCCAAACTCAAACCATGATAGACTGACTTAGTGATACACACAAAAGAAAAAGAAAAGTAAGCCCAATGCAGGCTAGGTAATTGTATTTGTATATGAATTGCAGCAAAATCATGCCATTAGCCAAGGAAAGAAGGGCAACAGCAAAACAAAACCTCGTGCTACTGTGTACATAAGGAAAATATCCCTATACAGGACAGAGACAACTGAGACATAAGCTTGCGCAGGTCTCAGTAACACCACCTAATCATAAACTTGGATCCAGCATGACCTGTGTATCAGTCCACCACTGTACAGCACAATGTGCAACCAGATTGACATGCCTTGTACTCCATCACTCCTACTGCTATACTCCCAAAAACGAGTCAATCAAATCCCGCAAGAACCCCCTTGTCCCCACTCCTCTACCCACAAGGCGCTCCATCCCACACATCTTCAACGATTCAAAACCAAGGCAAACATAAGAAAAACCTTATCCCACAGATGGTCAGCAACTCTTGTTGCAACGCCTTGCCTGGTGTTAAAGCATCCCAGAACTGGCCCCAATCAGGGGAACATGCAGGTGTATATTTGCCTGAGTGATGTTTTTAAGGTAGTTGACTATCTCCTGCCATGTAATGCTGTGCTCAAAGTCGTCCACTGCTTGCGTCAGCGCTCCCACAGGAGCTGCATTGGATGTGGCTGCCAGTGCCTCAAACAGACGCATTGTGTCTGGTATGTAGGGAAAGCTGTTGACTGTATACAACGCTTGCTGCGTCAGAGTCAGGACCTGCAGCCAGCACACAGCTGATGTGTTTATGGATCATGTTCAGTCACAAAGTGTGCTGGCTGCAGCGTAGTGCAATGCATGGCAGGGCAATCTTGCATTTGTCATTGCCAAGCATGCAATCGGTCACAGGCTTGGCAAGCTTGATCCGCTGCCAAACAGTCGTCTGTCACGCATGTTTTGGCATGGTGTGACCGGGGTAACAGCATATACTGGGGTTTGGTTGTAGGTGCCCAAGTTGACTCATCACATGCTGGCACTTCAAGCTGCTGCAGCAAATTGCTTGAGGTCAACCAAAACAGGGCCTACCCCTCGATTGAAGGCAGATCCAAACTGCATCGTAGCTCTGAACTCGGCTGCACCGCTCTCCTGCAGCTGTTGAGCAAGTGAGGAAGTGGCAAGCATCTTGATAGTGGCATCTGCAGCTGTCATGGCCACTTCAACAGGTACTTTGGGCCATAGCCCTGCTCGCTCACGCCTTACGGCTCCAACTTTGGCGTGGAAGAGCTTTCTCAAGTGCAGCATGTCAGCCTGCTGAGCATCTGTAAGGCGCAGTGCAGTCTGCAGCATCCAGTCGCAGTGTGGAATTGTGACAGATTGCAAATCATAGTGTGTGAGCAGCCTTTGTGTGATCAGGATTACAGCCAAAGCAGACAGCAGGTTGCCCCATTGTAGAAGCCCTGTACATGCAGCTACACAATATGACATATGCCCAGTCAACATTTTAGCATTGGGCAGGTGTATGCTGAGAAGTCAAGCTGTGCAGGGCTGCCTTTTGAGGCCTTACTTGATTGGCAGAGTCAGTCTGATACGAAGGGCAGACTCAGCAGGCACATGAGGCATTGTGTGTTGGAAGCATGGTGAAGCATGCAGAAGACCAGCATGCAGCTGTTACCAGCAGGTTTTGGTAGAAGGAGCCTGGGAGCTGCACTCTGCTGGCGCCAATGCGTCCATCCAGCCTGAAGCTGAAATAGGCAATAGAGCTGTGGACATTGCCCAAGGCAAATGCCACCTTCATTGATGTCACCTCACTGGTCCACTTGTGCAAAGCTGCCATGGTAGGGATGGCATTGCCAGTCTGGGAGATTTGCACAAGGCACTGATTCATCTTCTGAGCGTATGCCTGCAAGGCAGAAGCATGTCATGCTGTGCGCATCACTGACTGGAATCTGATGCTGAACTTGATGCCTCTACATGATATGGGAGATGTATGAATATGTTAAGCAGGCAAGATCTTGCTCTGTGGTGCGTCCAGCAGTATTGATGTGTGACATCTGCAGTGCGATGCAGGCAAAGCAGGCTTACCGCATAGAGTGAGGCAAATTCAGTAAAAGGCATTCTGCCTACTTCTGGTATAGTCTTGACTAAGAATTGATTTGGCAAGACTGTCAATGTGATGCGCTGCTGATCATCACCTGCCACACTTGATGTGAGATTGCTCCAGTCTGCATCAGCCTGCAGTCCATGAGACAGACTGACTTTCTGCGCACTGACCCATCATGCTTCTTCTCCTGAAGGCCTGCGTGTGCATGTTTGAAAGGTATGCTCAAGCAGACGGTCCATTAAAGATGCATGCTGCAGGCAGAGTCTGTGCAGGAAGGAGCATGTTCTGACGTACCACGGGTGGTCCCAAAGGGTCAGGGCTGAGGGCAGTGCTGGCGAATGACTCAAGGGAGGCATTCCTTGCTTCTAACTGCTGTTGGCGAGCTTGCAGGTCATGGAGTTGAGTTGTGGCAGCTGCTAGCTGGGCTTGTAGATTCTCGTTTCGAGCCTGCATTGGGCAACGCCCACTTCATTATGGCAGCTGGTATCAGCATGTACTCATGGGGTCTTGTGCAGGTTCTTACACGCGGAGACGTGCGGGTGAGTGGTGACAAGGGCAGAGGGAATTTTGAAACAGGGCAAACGCTAGCACCGCACCTTCTGTCTTTGCCTGAAACGATGCTGCGCCTGACGGTTTTGAGACTGCTTCCGGACACCTCTCGGTGGTTTGCTAGCACGCTCGAACTGTGCTGCGCCACTTGATGGCCCAGCCTGCTCTACGCTGAAAGGCTGCTCAGCGGGTGTACCGACACCGGGGCTGGGCGTCTCTTCTAAACTAGTGCTCGTGTCACCATACGGATCAAGGCCTAACAGCAAATCGTCGGAAAAGTCCCAGGTTGGAAGGGTCGGAGGATCGTTTAGGGTGTCCTGTTGTTGCGACATGACTCAGTACAAACTGGAGTCTGACACCATTGCATTTGACTATTTGTACCAATCATGCTGCTACCGTCGGCTCCAGCCCTACAAGCGCAAGCCTAATTGCTCTGCAGTTGAGATGCATCTGACTTAAAACTTCAAGGAGAGGCTTTTGTCATCTTACGGTAGTTACGGTGGTGGTATTGCAGAATGCTCTCAAGAGCGTGACATAATCAATCGAGACTTCTATTGGCCTTTTGGCCAGGACACTGCCCGTCCCAGGGATTGAGATGTCCGTAGACCTTTGACCGCAATCTCTCTGCAGGTCAGCTGACTTCATGTACATGCGCAAAATCCAAACCTTTCCTCTAAGTTATGCTGTCAGCTCGTGCGCTTACTTTTGCAAATGCAAGGAAGTCGAGTCTGCGTTTCACACTGCTCTTAGCAACCGCGCCTCGACAAGCAAACAAGTCGTGCTAGCTAGTCATGAATTAGCATATGACGCAGGCATCGATGCTGATTCATCATTGCAGTGACCCCTCATGATCACTACCTCATCCTAACATCATTGATGTGCACTAATATCACCGCCCCATGGTTGTGCCCAGTACACACAGCAATGTTGCTGCCATTCATCCTTCAAAGGCAAATTTGCTGTCTCAAACCTGCCATCAATCATGGCAAGTCTTGGCTCCCAAGGAGGGTGCTATCATTGTTGCGTTACTGCAGCAGCTAAGTGAGGCCTTACATTGGTTAAATGAGGACCTTAAGCTAACTATGAACACATCTGGCGTAAGCTCAGGAAGGACTGGTCAGGGGAAGGTACAGGTGCAAGTTCTCCTTGGTGACCATCCTGAGGTAGTTTACCACAAGCTGCCAGTTGGTGTGGTGCTCAACATCATCAATGCCCAGAGGCTGACTGAGAACCAATATGGGCATTTCGCTGCGCTGATTTGCCAGGACCTCAAGGATCCTTGGTTTGTCTGGAATGTAGGGGAAGCCCTTCACGATGCACACTGCCTGCTGCATCAGGGTCAAGATCTGCGCACACACGCACGCACCACACTTGTTGGTGCCTCAGCCATGCAGCAAGTATGCTGTTTGACATCAGGTGATTGCAGTTCAGCACAAACACGACTAAAGCAGCGCCTTCCATTCAGCTCATGCCAATTGCAATACTTGATGCAGAAGTCCAGTTGTGCAGTTGCAGCAACTGCAAACGTCATATGCGGTCTGCCAGCAAGGCATTTGCGACAGTGACTTCTTGTAAAACGTTGCTCGTGTGAAAGACGATTGAGTCAATGAAACTGACAAGAATACAGCTGCAATAGCACCGTGTGAAAGGAGCGACAGGCACTCTGTGCAATTCAGTCACCGGCCAAGTCAGCAAGTGCACCGAGCAGTGACTCACCCCCCGCCGGTAGGCTGAGCCAAACTGCATGTAGGTTTTGAACTCTGCAGCGCTGTTGTCATGCAGCTGCTGTGCAATGGCTGTGATTTCTGCCAGTCTAGTGCTGGCCTCCACTGTTGATTGTGCTGCTCCTGTAGGCACCTGCTGTAGCAGCTGCTTGCGCTCGCGCTTCAGGGCTCCCATTTTAGCATAAAACAGGCGCCTCAGATGCATCAAGTCAGTCCTCTGTGCTTCTGTTAGATGCAGCCTGGTCTGCAGCATGCAATTTTAAATATAGGGCCACAGATGAACACAGGTGTATATTGTCAGTACTTTTGAAGTTGTTTGACTGCAACCGGCGCATCCTGGTGCACTCAGCACAAAGCACTCAGCACATTTGTACTCAGCACAGGTGCACTTAACAAAGATGTACTCAATGACACTCAGCAGAGATGGACTTTGCAATAAGGCAGCACAGCCCTGCTACTCACCACAAAGTCGTGGTAGAAGGTATCAGGAAGCTGTGACACACTAGGGCCGATGTTGCCATCTAGCCTGCTACTGGTGAAGGTCAGGTAGTTTTGAAGGTTCCCCACTGCTAGGAACACCAGCATGGCGCTCACTTCAGATGTCCATGTGTGGAGCTCTTTCATGAGGTCAGAAGTGCTACCATTCTGTTGAGCTATCTGCGTCAGACACTGGCTGATCTTGCGAGCATACGCCTGCATGTAACTCAGGTCAGTGATTTCTCTGACTATGACCATCAGTGAAGACGTAAGGGCAGTGCTTGGTAACCACACATTTCTGTCACATGTAGTATATGGGAGTTCACTTTGCAGCATACATGGTGCATTTAGTATACTATGCAAGACTTATTGGCAAAGTTGAGTAGCCTAAGGTAAAGCCCTAGGGCAGCACACAGGTGGTGGAGCCTCTTTGGTGGCAGCCTTTGGTGACAAAGAAGCGCTTGGCTTCGATGATATCCTGGAGGACACCCTACAACAAGAACTGGAGCGCTGATCCAGCTACTGCTGAGACTTTAGGCACATCCCGACTGCGTCAGAACATTCCTACTGCCCTGATTCAACACTAGGTTTGCTCCAATCACCATGTGTTACACCAAACTTATGCATTGTCCTTGCTATGCCGTGTTGCAGCCAAACTTGAGGGCAATCTACATGTGATGAGCGTGTGATGAAATCCCACCGTGTACAGGCTGACAGATTCGGTGAAGGGCATCCTGCTGATGTCTTGCACACTCCTGATTAGGTCCTCACCATCTGTCACTGACAGGACAATTGTGCGCTGCTGGTCCGAGGCTGTTGCTGGCAGGTGACTCCAATCAGCCTCAGCCTGTGAAACATGATATATTATCAGATGCCAGCCTGGCAGGTCTGTGCAAACATCATGCTTGCAGCTGCAGCTAAGGCCTGTCCTGCAGGTAAGGCCCATCCTTGCATGTAATGCTTTGCAGAGGGCTTGTGTTGCAGTCACTACAGTCGGGCTCACAGACAAATATACTAATCTGTGTGCGGTCAACGTTGCTGGGTCTTGCTTTCCCATCAGCTAAATGCACTTTTTGACATTCAGCAATGCGTGGTAGACAAGCTAAAGTAGTTGTGCTGGTGCGCATGCGGATGACCAGGAACAGAAAAATTGCAAACTTCAGAAAGTGCATTGCTAGCCAGAATTGTGCTTGAAATGCATCCATATGGAGTGCCTCATGCGCATGTATAGTACATGCAGGTCATTGCTCAACATTGCTATGGTTGTGTTGCTGACTGTCCATTGGCAAAGCCTGGCTGTCAAGCTGTATACATGCAGTGCTGCATGCAAACAGCGCAGAATTGGCAGTCTTAGGTGTATGAACTGGTTCAAACCAGGTATATGCTCAGCTGATACGCATCGTCCAGTGTGTGATGGCAAATTTTGGTAGCTTACCACAGATGCTTCCTGCACATCAGATGTCAGATTGCTTGCAACAGATTCAAGCAGCGCATTCCTTGCTTCCAGCTGCCTTTGACTTGCTTGCAACTCCTGCACCTGAGCCGTTGTGAGGGCCACCTGAGCTTCCAGGCTCTCCGCCCGAGCCTGCAAGCGACGCTAACAAATGAAGCTCTTCATGCTACGTTGTTGCGTACCAGAGTCCGTGCACAAGGTACGCACGACAATCTGCGTGGAGCTGCGCATACTTCATCACTCAGGAGCTGGCACAATCTGTACATGTGTACACTGCAGCACGGAGACAGGGGTAAATTTACACCCAATTCTTACCCTCTGTCTCTGACGGAATCTCTGCTGTGCTTGCCGATTTTGCCGCTGTTTCTTTCCGTCCGGATCGCTACGAGAACTGGAGGGCCGGCTCGCGTGCGCAGGCTCGTCGGCATCTGATATCGAGGGGCCTGCAGGCTCTGCAGCGGCCGGAGCCTGCTCTCTTCTGACCGCAGATATACTCTCGTCTATTTGAGAGATGCTGTTGACGTCCAAGAATTGATCAAAACCCCCGAGGACGTCCTCCGCAAAGTCCCAGCTTGGGAGCTCGTCCGGGATGTCTTGTTGCAGAGACATTAAACTGTATGTGGTGGAGTCCGACTCCATTGTGACCGGCTGTCGTTGGAAAGCTGGCAAAAGCTTCTTGCATGTTACAACCAACGTCGCGCAACATTGTAATCGTGCTACTGAGGCCTCGCTGGGCATCTAAAGCATGCTCTTCAGTCCAGGGTAAGCCTTTGTCATACTGTTGCAGTTACGGTCGAGTTGTGACAAAGCTGTTTCAAATGCGTGACATAATTTCCAGTACGTTCTGTCACAGGAAAGATAATGCAGGAAATAGAAATTACTCAGGTCGCAAGCAAGGATGCGTCACAGCTTGTGACATTGACTTCAAGCCAAATCAGTTATTGCCCCGCCACAACAGAGGATGAACACACCTCCGAAGCACCCATGCTCATGATCATGCACAATGGACACGTCTAAAAGCTCAGGATCAGCCGCTGTTCTAAAAATTTGAAGTTTTCCTCACTTTTGCAAATCCTGCTGCTGTACGTGGAAGCTCTTTTCTGCATCAGTGGGAGACATTTGACAGGCTGCATCAAACTAATGATAAGCTTGCGTACACAGCTCCCTGGCAAGCTTGAGCCTGATTGAGCACATGGTGACCAATGTTCGTGCTCTTGCAACGGTCACCACGCGCTTGATGCAGCACCTCATTGGCAAGTGCTTTCAAACAGTACTTTTCATGTGCGGTTGGTTAATCAATCCAGGCAGCAGGTACAGCTCTATATAGACATATATGTCAGCAGACCACTCAATTGTACCATGTGGTCAGTCAGGTAATACCATACTATATATACCTAGCCTACAAAAGAATAGCAGCCCAAAATTGTATCACTACAAGCAACAAAGTGTTTCAATTAAAGTTGCATTTTTCAAGTCAGCTAGAAGACGTTATGTAGCAGCTTCCAAAACAGTTCTGGTGAGGAGAAGCTGGTCACTGTTGCAGCCACGCAGCAGCATTGTTTGCCAAATTTTGCTCCTTTGAACTGATTTCATGATTAGGCACTGCATCTCCTCTGGGCATTTGGAACAAAGCCACCAAATGGTTTGACATAAGAGGAACATGTTCATTGAGCTTATCCTGTGTCTCAGAGCTCAAGTAGCTTGCAATCTGCAACCAGCTGGAGTCATGCTCAAAATCATCAAGTCCTGCTGGCTGAGTCAGCATGCTCAGAGGAGTTTCATTGCGCTGAGCTGCAAGCGTCTCAAGGATGCGTGGTTCGTCTGCTATGTACGGAAACGCCATTGCGATGCATGTTGCCTGCTGCATGTATGTTAGGATCTGCAATGTCACAGCATGTTGTATCAGCTCTTTGAGTGACTGTGACTTCAAGCCTCTACTCCTGCAGCAATGACTATCAGGCTGGTTTTGCGGCATGCTGATTTCTCAGCATGACGTCAGCTACTCATGCACGTGATAAGATATGATAGGGGATGCATCAAATGATATGAGTACTATTTGAAATCACATGCAAATGATGTGATCAAACAAGCAGCTCAGCAAACAAAAGGGAGCTACAGCAGCTACAGCAGCTACAGCAGATTGCAACAGAATGTGCCTTTTGTGAAGATGGATCAGGTGCGTGAACACTCTTGTATTGTCCCTGTGTCATGCAACTGTATTCATCTGCTTGTGCAGTCACATATCATCGGACTCACCCCACGGCAGTAAGCAGAAGTGACCTGCATGTAGGTCTTGAACTCTGCAGCGCTGTTGTCATGCAGCTGCTGTGCAAGGACGTTGGTTGTTGCCAGTCGGGAGGCGGCCTGGACTGGATCCATGTCTTCAGCCGGCACTTCAGTCAAGTGACTGGCTTCCTGCAGCAGCTCTTTGCGCTGGCGTGACAGCGCACCCAGGCTGGCATAAAACAGCATCCTGAGGTACATCATATCCACCTGCTGAGCCTCTGTCAGCTCCAGAGCTGCCTGTGAGAAGGGGCAAAGAATATGCACTGTGTGCATGCATGTAAGGCGGTGAGGTGTGAGACAATGGCGACAATGGCAGCAAAGGCTCACAAGCAATGTGTGATGCAGCTCAAGACTGGCAGCATGATAGCACAGTTTTGGTGATGCAGTTGCAGCCAGCAGTGATTGTTGGCTACTGATGGTGTGTGTCGCAGCAAGTGAAGGATGTGGCTGACATCTGCAGCCCTGCTGGCAATACATCTGTTGATGAAGCTTTTATCAAAATGCCCTTATAGCCCAGCCTGAAGTGCAGACACTGTGTGACACAACCCTCAAAAGAACCGAGCTGACATACAGCTGCCGTCAAAAGTCTGCTTACAGTAATGGCACTGCTTCAGCAGAAACCTTAGAGTGAATGCTGTGCGCAATGCAAATGGCGGTGAGGCCAGCCAGTGTTAGCAGACGAGCCTGCGC